>Ga0073936_10002557_pt1 | contig 27041 bp, 22 predicted proteins | sample AliMusrvi5mmetaG_FD_87041 | JGI IMG/M metagenome (GOLD analysis project Ga0073936, IMG submission 87041) | Freshwater lake bacterial and archeal communities from Alinen Mustajarvi, Finland, to study Microbial Dark Matter (Phase II) - Alinen... | ecosystem: Environmental > Aquatic > Freshwater >...
CCACCAGAGTGTGGCCAGTAATGAAGGACGCAAATGGCGAAGATAACCACGCCACGGCCCAGCCGATTTCCCGGCGTTGGCCCAATCGATGGGCTGGGGCACGAGTGGCATCGACCGCTTCGCCTTGAGTACGCAATGCCTTCAAATCATCGCGCATCTCTTCGTGAGGGAAGAGCCCTGGGGCAATCGCATTCACTCGAATGCCATCAGGGGCCCATTCGACTGCAAGGCTTTTCGTCATATTCACAACCGCTGCTTTCGCCGCCGAGGCATGGGCCATTCCTGGCCCTCCTGAAAAAGCTTGCGTGGCGACAATGTTGATAATGGAACCCGGCCTGCCACCTTGACTTGCTCGGCGATGGAGTTGCTGACTGCAAAAAAACGTCCCGTCGACGACAATACGATTGACCGCTCGCCACGCATTTGGACTGGTGTTAGCCGCCAACACCGGAAAGTTTGCTGCGGCATTATTAACCAGAATGCTCACCGGACCGAGTGCATCCTCAATCGCGTCAAATGCTGCCGCCACTTGGTCAGCCTCGCGAATGTCGCACGATGCTTCGGCAACTCGGCCACCCACCTCGTTCACCGCAGCAACCCCCGCCGCTCGATGGTCCGGGTCGCGAGACACGATGCCAATCGCACATCCCGCTCTCGCCAATTCCACTGCAATTGCACGCCCCAGGCCGGTGCCACCACCGGTCACAATGGCCACCTGACCTGCGAGCGTGTTCTCCGGCAGGGTTGTTGCACCAAGTGGCGGCGGCTCGGGAAGTGCCATCGTTATTTCCCCTCAAATTCGACAGGCTTTTTCGCAGCTTTCGCCGCGTAACCAGCAGGCATGTCGTCGCTGACAAACTCCACCGACGCCGAGAGCGCTTCAAATTTCAGCGCTTCACTGAGCCCTCGATAAGCAAAACCGTCGATAGTTCGTTTGATGGACTGCACAGCAAGCGGGGCGTTGTTGGCAATCTCTGTTGCTAGTGCCAGTGCGGTCTCTCTCAAGTTGTCAATTGTGGTGACTTCTTGAAAGATTCCCAATCGCTCGGCCGTGGCGGCGTCAATCCGACGTCCGGTAAGGGCGAGCATCTTCGCCCACCCAGTTCCGATCTCATGGGCAAGGCGAAGGTCGCCGCCGGCATCAATCGACACGCCCACTTGGGCCTCGGGAAGCGCAAAGATGGCATTGTCAGCACAGATACGGATATCGCACATCAGGGCGAGCTCAAATCCGAAGCCAAGGCAGTAGCCATGGACTGCGGCGATAATGGGTTGTGGAAGTTCGTGGAAGACCCGGAACCGTTCGTGCACCCAACGGATTCCTTCGTAGTAGTTGCGGACCTTTTCTGCAGGCGAGCGACCAGTCACCCGATCTTCCGGCATACCAAGATCGATACCGGCACAAAAGGCTCGACCCTCGGCTTGCAAAACAACAACGCGGATCCGTTCATCAAAGCGTATTTGCTCAGCCCGCACGCCGAGCTGCCGAGAAGCTTCCCAACTCCACGCGTTCAATTTCTCAGGGTGATCAAGCGTCAAGAGAGCGATGCCATCGTCTCGAACTTCAAGTTTGATTTGCCATTCATCTTCTGCAACGACCGGCGACGTACGAAATGCCATGCTTCCCCCTTGTTCGCCACCATTGTGGCACTTCCGTCGAGTGCCCAAGGGATTGCTCGCCACGAAGGGCCGATTGCTGAAGGTACGGCGATAGCCTCAACGGTATGAAGAACTCCGGATCTCTCTGGTTTCGCCTTGGTCTCGGCGGCGCTGTGCTGATTGTCGGTCTGGCGTTTATCTTGCTGGTGGTGAATCTGGCGAGTCATGCAATCAATCCAGCCTCGAAATCGCCCGTGACCACGAGCGTTGATGCGGTCCGGGCAGTAAGCCCCTCTGAGGCGGAGGTCACCGCCACCGTCGTCTCAAGAAGTTCAGTCTCTGCCCAGGTGTCGTGTCTTGTCGGGATCGAGATGCCTTCTACGCCCTTGGCGTATCCCATCAGAGTGACAGAGAATCTCAAACCCTACGAGTCGAGAACTCTTGTCGTACAGCGCATGCTTCTCAAGCCGTATGCCGAACAAGTCACTCGATCAGACGTCGCCTTTGTCTGCACCTAGGAACACTGCGCAGCGCTCGTTCTAGAGCGGAACTGAAAACGAGGAAAAGTGGTCTTGGATCGCGGTGACCAACGAGGCCCACACTCCCGTGACTTCAAGAAGCCCCACGGCCACTAATACCAAGCCACCGACGCGCATAATGACCACTGCATGGCGCCGAATAAATCGTGAAATCACGTTGATTCGCTCTACGGCTACCGCTGCCACAATAAACGGAATCCCCAAACCAAAGCAGTACACGACAGTCAAGACCGACCCCCGTAATGCCGTTGTTCCTGACGATGCAAACGCCAGGCCCAAAATTGCGCCAAGCGCCGGCCCGATGCATGGCGTCCATCCAAGACCAAACAAGATGCCCAGCAGACCAGCACCCCAGACCGTTGCTCGCGGCAGCCAGTGAATGCGAACCTCTCGATTCAGCATGCTTGCCCCGGGCAAGAGTCCGGCGAAAAATAACCCGAGCACTACCGTGATGGAACCAAAAATGATGGCCAGAAGTCGCTGATGAGTGCGCAGAGCGGCACCAAGCCCGCCAAAGAGTGCACCGAAGGAGACAAAGACAATCGTGAAGCCAACGACGAAGGCAATCGCCCCAAGAATCGTGCGTGCCGAGATTTTGCGTTCGGAACTCACTGCAGCTTCCGCTCCAGAGGCTCCGCCGAGGAACGACATGTAACCCGGCACCAATGGCAAGACACAAGGAGATGCAAACGAAAGCAGCCCAGCTGCAAATGCCACTGGCAAGGCCAAAAGAAAGGAGCCTTGCGCCACGGTCGTTGATGCAGACGCAATCACGACAGCGATTCCAAAGGGGAAGTGGGCCACATCATCACTGTGAGCGTACTGACTCCACCGGAACCCCATTGTGCGGGGCTGATTCCCCTGCCGACTGTTCCCATCTCCTTGGTTCCTATGATGGCGGGATGAACGACGAGACCCTCGAGAATTCCGTGGATTTCAAACGACCAACGGATGACTGCGGCCAGATTTTATGAGAATCGCCATTATTGGCAGTGGAATTGCTGGATTAAGTGCCGCTTACTACTTAGCCAACGATCACCAAATAACACTCTTTGAAGCCGATGATCGCCTGGGGGGGCACACCAATACCGTTCCGGTCATTGTTGACGGCACGACCTATCGCGTCGACACCGGATTTATTGTGCACAATGCGAAGAACTACCCACTCTTCTGTGAATTTCTCCGCGAACTCGGCGTTGCAACTCAAGACGCAGACATGAGTTTCAGCGTGTCGCATCAACGGCCTTTTCTTGAATTTTCAGGAACAGGGCTGCGGGGCCTCTTTGCTCAACCGAAGAATATTTTTTCGCTTCCATTTTGGAGGTTGCTCGTTTCAATCGGTCGCTTCGGACGCCTGGGTGTCAAGACCCTTCGACTTGCGGGCGACGAAGGGTCGGAGGAAACGGTGGAGCAGTTTCTCGAGCGCCATTCATTTTCCAAAACCTTTAGGGATCAATACTTGATCCCCCTTGGCAGCTCGATCTGGTCGGCTGATCCGCGAACGTTCCTCGACTTTCCCGTTCAAGCATTGCTCCACTTCTTCAATAACCATGGACTCTTGACCTTTATGAAGCGACCACAATGGCGAACTGTCGTTGGCGGGTCATCGACCTACATTGATGCCCTACTCGGCGCTCTTTCTCTGGATATTCGCCTCGAATCAAAGGTAGTGAGTGTTCAACGCTCACCAGACCGCGTCACTCTAACGACTGCCTCGGGCGTCGAAGAGTTCGACACGTTGATCTGTGCGACTCATAGCGATCAAGCGCTTGCACTGTTGAGCGATCCGACGGCCGAGGAGACCTCCGTTCTTGAGGCAATTCGCTTTCAAGCAAATCAAGCGGTGCTTCATACCGACCGATCGATGTTGCCGGCCCTTCGCCACGCGTGGGCCGCCTGGAATTACTACTGCCCCGATACCACCGCTGAACTGCCCACACTTACTTATTGGATGAACAGACTTCAGCGCCTTGATGCGCCAAAAGAGATCTGCATCACGCTCAATCGAAGCGCCGAAATTGACCCCAGCACCGTCTTGGGCGTCTATGACTATTCACATCCGATCTATGACCATGGAACATTTGCTGCGCAGCGTCGCTGGCCTGAGATCAACGGCACAAACAACACCTGGTTTGTTGGAGCATGGTGGGGCTATGGGTTCCACGAAGATGGAATGCGCAGCGCCCGACGAGTTGCTGATGCCATTAGTGAAATGCAGAAGGTTTCGAACTCGTGATCTCGCTCGATAGGAACCATGGCCTCTATGAAGGCACGGTCTGGCATCACCGAAATAATCCCGATTACGGCTTTCACCAATCAGTCTCAATGGCATATTTCAATTTGGATACCCTCGCTACAGCGTTCACTGTCACGAGCCTGCTCGGATCCAAAGGATTCTCACCAGCGAAGTTCCGGCGCCAAGATTTCTTCGGCGATCCGGACCAACCGCTTGACGCATGTGTACGCGATGTCGTTCAAGACCAGTTGGGGTTTCGACCAATGGGGCCTGTCTGCGTGCTTGCTAATTTGCGAACCTGGGGTTGGAGTTTTAACCCGATTGTCTTCTTCTGGTGCTACGACGAGGAAGGATGCGAAGTCGCACAGGTACTAGGAGTCACCAACACCCCATGGCACGAGTACCACAACTACGTGATCGATCGACGAGAGATTCACGGAGCCAAGATTTTAGAGAAAGCACATCACGTTTCTCCGTTTTTCCCCATGGACTTGCGCTACAGCATTGAACAAACCGCACCAGGATCGGAGTTCTCGTTTTCCATGCGAGTCACGCAAGGGTCCTCAGAAATCTTTACTGCAGGGCTCCAAGTGTCAGAAGTTCCCCTCACTGCAAAAAATCTCAGAAAGCTGCTCGTTCGCCTGCCAACCCAGCGAGTTTCCCTCGGTATTTACGCCCGAGCAGCACAGCTCTGGCGACGAGGAGCTCGCTATGTGGTCCATCCCCGCAAACACGCACCACGCGATTCAGATGAAAGAATCTCAACATGAATGATCCAAAGTTCCAACCGCCGATTCAGCGGATCAATGACGAACTCATCACCCCACAGGCAACAACGTTGCGCGAGCACACCACATGGCGCACAACAACGGAACGAAAAATTCTGGAGAAGATCGTCGGGACGATTGAGGGACTTGACCTGGCCTATGAGGCACAGCACCCCCTGGGCATTCCTCGGGCCCCGGACAACGCAAGCCGGAATCCGACGTTGCCAATCAAACTCATTATCCGAGATCAACGAGCGTGGTCAGTCGTTGCTCGCCACGGAAGCGCTGGGCTCGGTGAAGGATATTTTCGAGGATGGTGGGACACTGACGATCTCGTCGGAATTCTCCGTCTCTTTGTTCGACGCTCTGCCGGCCTTGATGCATTTCGCACCAACGTGCACCGCTATACGGGTCCCGTCACCGATCGGCTCCGGCGCCTCCGCAAGGCCAATCCATTACGGGATCGCCACAATGTGCGGGCGCACTACGACCTCTCGAACGAATTCTTTTCGTCGTTTCTCGACGAGACGATGACGTACTCGAGTGCAATCTTCGATTCTCCAACGACACCGTTGGCTCAGGCTTCAACTGCCAAACTTGAGCGGCTCTGTCAAAAGCTTCAGATGACTCCTGGCCAATCACTGGTGGAGATCGGCACGGGTTGGGGCAGTTTCGCCATGCACGCGGCGTCCGATCATGGCGTGAACGTCACCACGACCACCATCTCGGCGGCACAAGCAGATCTTGCCCGGAAACGTTTTGCCGAAGCGGGTCTCACTGACCGTATCAACCTCGAAGAAATAGATTTTCGGGACCTAAACGGCAGTTTTGATCGTCTCGCTTCCATTGAGATGATCGAAGCGGTGGATTGGAGAGACGTTCCCGGGTTCTTTTCGTCGTGTTCAGAACTACTCGATGATCAAGGATTGATGGGGCTCCAGGCGATTGTCTGTGCCGACCAGCGCCACAGTCGTGTCAAAGTCACGGACGACTTCATCACGACGTGGGTCTTTCCCGGTGGAAGTCTTCCGTCGATCACCTCAATTGCCAATGCCGCAACGAGCGCAAGTGATCTTCGCATTATCGACGTTGAAGATTTTGGTTCGCACTATGCAGAGACTCTGTCACGGTGGCGATCGACACTTCATGAGCGCTGGGAAGATCTCGGAAATCTCGGATTAAGTGCTGAGATGGCAAGACTGTGGGATTTTTATTTGGCCTATTGCCAAGCAGCGTTTTTGGAGCGCCATGTCAGTGTGGTTCAGATCGTTCTCGCGAAGCCCCAGTGGCGGCCTGACTACCTTGCTCTGCGAAGCGTCTGAAATACGTTAAATATCACTGGCACAAACTAAGCCTTCAAGCACTGCCTCTTCGACGGTACGTGGCGCCAACGCATCACCGATGACGACGCGAGGGATATCTCGTTGTTGAAGCTCGCCCGCAAGTTCGTTAACTGACTCGCGGGCATGTGCCAACACCACCGCTGCTACTCCTTCAATGAGGACCGGCTGATTCGTCAAGACGTGCTGTAAGTAAACAGTGTCATCATCGACCCCAAACAAACGCACCAAGGGCAGGAGGTTGATTCGTTCTTGGACCAATGCACGGAGTTGGGAGTCTCGAACATATTGCTGGAGGGTTGAAGCAGGACTGTAGGAGTTACCTGCCAAGGTGACGCTCTGTCCACGCTGTGCCAAGAGACGCGCCACGCCAGGCCCCACCCAGTCGCTCCCCCAGTCGAACACGACGATATGACCCTTTGGCAAGAGGACGCCCTCGAGAACATCTGCTGCGTGAACGATCACCGGACTGCCCATTCGTTCGATGGGAGGATCGAACGGGCGCGCCCCCGTCGCCACGATGACCAGATCTGGTTTGAGATCAGCGATCAAGGAAGCGGTTGCCGCGATACCGAAATGAACAGCTACGCCTGCCTCGGTGACCTCTCGAAGGAGATTGCTCGCCGCACCTCCAAACTCTTCTCTCCCGACAAGGCGCTCGGCGAGGAGAATCTGTCCTCCCGCTCGGCTCGACTGCTCATAGAGCGACACCTTGTATCCTCGCTGCGCCGCAGTAGACGCCGCCTTCATTCCTGCAGGCCCGGCACCAACCACTACGAGATCCTTCGCAAGCCGCGCTTTGATGACAACGCCATAGCGCTGTTCGCGCCCCGTCTCGGGGTGTTGGATACATGAGATCGGAAATCCGCCGTGGAAGTGGCCAATGCAGGCTTGATTGCATCCGATGCAGGCGCGAATCTCCTCAGATCGGCCTGCCTCAGCCAACCGCGGCAGTGTCGGATCACAAATCAATGCACGAGTCATCACACATGCATCGGCATCACCAAAATCAAGAATCCGCTCCGCCTCTTGGGGCTGGTTGATGCGCCCGGCGACAATCACGGGCACCTTGATCCGGTCCTTGAGTAGTCGGGCAAGATGAGCGACGTAGCCATTTTCACTGCTCATATCTGGAGCAATGTGATCTGACCCACCAAGCGTCGCTGACGTCCCGGTCGTCACACTCACATAGTCAAGGAGGCCTGCAGCGCAGAGTGCAGTCGTGGCTGAAAGTGCTGTTGTGGCGTCAAGGCCAAACGGATCGTGTTCGTCAATGGAGATCCGCATCCCAATGACGATCTCGTCGTCGGTGGCCGCGCGTACGGTTCGCAGAACTTCCCAAAGGAAATGAAGCCGACGTTCGTCCGATCCACCAAAACGATCCGTACGCAAGTTCGTCGCTGGGTTTAGGAACTGGGAGGGTAAATAGCCGTGGCTGGCAACGATCTCAACGCCGTCGAGACCCGCTGCTCGCAATCGACGGGCGGCTGCTCCGTAGCCATCAATGATGTCGACGATCTCGCCTTCAGCGAGCGCACGAGGCATCACATGAAATCGCTCATTCGGCACTGCCGAAGGAGCCACTGCAACTTGCAGTGTCCCTTCTGCGGTGTGATCCATCACCTCGCGTCCGGGATGGAAGAGCTGGCCAAATAATTTCGTTCCGTGAGGATGAACGGCTTCGGCAATGTTTCGGTATCCCTCAATTGCGCGGTCGTCAGTCGCCATCAGGACGTGTGAGGTATAGCGAGCCGTTTCATGGACCCCGGAGACTTGGAGAACAATGAGGCCGACGCCCCCCGCTGCCCTTGCTTGGTGGTAGGCAACCAACTGATCTGTGACCAGACCGTTTTCAACCATCACCGTGTCATGCCCTGAAGACACGATCCGATTCACTAAATCCAAGTTTCGGATCGTTAGCGGTGTGAACAGTTTTGGATAGGCCACCTCCGCCACCATAATTCCCCGTGTTCCTCAGGTTTGGCTCAAGTGCCAGTGCTCGAATCTGAACGACGGTTGCACAATGCAACTTACTTAGACCGCCTGTTCCGCACCTCGGCGCGTCCGCCATGATGAGCTTCGCTGCACCGTTGACACTGCTCGTGCCGGCATCACTGAGCTGTGCTGCACCCCACCTTCATGAGGGCCACAAAGTACAGCGCCAACCCTAATTTACTCTGCTCCCTCAGTACGTCGTCGAGCGAGAAGGGTCAGGGAGATACCAACGCCAACGAATCCCACCACTAAGCCAGAAAGCGGCAGGTACATAAGTCCGGTGTTCGCCAGTTGCGCTTTGGCTGCCGTCGTCGTCGTTGTCGGCGCTGTCGTCGTAGTGGGCGGCACAAAGTTCACCGGATAGGTGGCAAAAATTGGCACTTGCGGATTCTGGTCGAGCGTCCCAACAGCAGTGCATGACTGGTCGGTCGCGCAACTCACGGAAGACAAGATGATTGGATCGGAATTGGAAAAGGGAGTGACCGCAGTGTCCCAGATACCGTTTACTTCACCAAAGGTATCGGAATGGGTGTACGGGTTGCCGACGACAACTTGGCAGTTTGATGCATCTGCGCAACTGATTGATGGACTGCCTCCGTTTGACGAGGCCACTTGCCCTGGGGCACCCCATGAACTGCCAGAACCCGAGAGCCAGTTCAGCGTTCCACTGCCACTTAACCCAACGGCTGTGCAGTGGCCACTGCTCGGGCAGGCAACCGAATACAGTTCCCCCCCAGCCGGCGCTCCAGCGGGATTCCCCAGCGCACTCCAACCTGAACCCGAAAGATTGGCCGTAGCCCACCCGTTGTCGTCTGCCCCGACGACCGTGCACTCACTACTTGAGACACAACTGATGGACCGAATGAAGGAATTCGCAGCGGGGTCGGTCAGCGTTGTCGGTGGCGTCGCCATCGTTCCGGCCGAAAAGGTGTAAATCGCCGATGATGACAATCCGGTGCCGTTGCCTCCGAAGGCACGGTTTCCTGCAGACCAACAAGACACCGAAGAAAGGTACGCGTCCTCGGAGGAAACCTCCGTTACTTGCGACCAGACCCCACCTGCCTCTTGAGCCCAAACGGGGTGGTACCCACTGTCATATACATAGCCAACCGCAACACAATTTTGTTGATCAGGGCAACTCAGTGCCTGTAAATAGCCTCCTGAGGTTGCCGTCAGGTCTGTTGGCTGACCCCAGGCACCATTGTGCTCGGTGATGACCATCGGCCCCGAGGCGTCTTGGCCAACGGCGGTGCAGTTACCAAAGGACTCACAAGAGACAGCCAGGAGGGTCGTTGAAGAAGCCGGTGGAGGGCTCAGAACATCTTGAGAAGGTGTCCAATTAGTCGTCACGGCCCCAACCGAGCCGATTGCCACAACACCCATTACGGAGGCTGCGACTAGGCCGGCCGAGCACACCAACAGCAGTTCACGGATTCTTCGTTTAATCATTCTTGAAACATAGTGCAGTGACCATGTCACTTTTTCAAAGCTTTGCCGATGAGTTCTCGGCCGCAGTTGTTGAGCTGAAGCGGACTCGCCCTCCGCCCTTGGTCACTGGACAGCGTCTCGCGCTGGTGAAGGCAATCCAATTCGCAACCAGCCAAATGCGCTCCTGAATCACCGCCCTTTTTGGGCCCCAAGATTCCAGGGACGTCAACTAGGCGAGGGCTTAGGCCCTTCGACGCCTTCTCTGCGCTGCGAAGATCCCGAGCCCTCCCAAGCCTGCGAACGCAGTCGCGAGAACTACTGGGGTAGAGAGATCGGTACCCGTCGCAGCAAGGATTGAAGGAGTGGCCGAGGCAGGCAAAGTGAACGTGACTGGATCAGACGGCCCCGAAGCGCCCGCCGCATTCGATGCCGCAACAAACGCGCGATAGGTCACTCCCGTGGAAAGACCAGTGATGACACACGAAGTAGCGGGCGCACTTGCTGAACAACTAGCTCCGTTATCCAAGGTCGCCGTGTAAGACAGGATTGGCGCAAAATTTGTACAGGCGGGCTTCGCCCAGGCAATGGTCACCGCCCCGTTCGAATTCGCCGTCGCCGTGACTGCCGTGACGGGGCTCGGCGCGCTGGCGGCAGGGGTGTACAGGACCAAGCCGACGCCTTGGACTGCGTCATAGACACCGCTCGTACAGTCGGCTGAAACCATGTTGTAACCATTGTTGGTAAATCCATTTGGACCTGATCCCGGAATTGCCGAAAAGGCATTCGTCGCTTTGTCAATGATCGGCATACAGCCTGTCCCGCCGCTTCCTGTCATGGAACCTACGGTCGGACAGAGATTCGGGTAGGAGCCGCCACTGTAGTTTCCGGCATAGACGACACCGCCCGAACTCGTGACGGAATAGGCATCTTGGACGTAGCCACTTGGCAGAGCCGTAACTTGTGACGAAGCAATATCGATACGAGAGATCACGCAGTCACCGCAATGGTACGTGGTGTTATCGGCGCTATTATTCGTGACCCAGACGTTGGTCCCGTCTGTGACTACAGAGTCGGGCTCGTTGATGGAGATGTCACTGATTACCGCCATCGCTCCTGACGCAATGTTGATTTTGACAATGCACCCGTTGGCACAGTTACCTGTCGGGCCAGACACAGAATTTGTGGCGACCCAGACGTTGGTTCCGTCCGACGAAATCTCTCGAACCTCATGTGCTGGATAGTCCGCGCTAATCGTGAGATTACTGATGGTGGTTGCTTGACCCGAGGCGATGTTGATCTTGCTGACAAATCCCCCAGAGGATCCGGCGTTGTAGACCCAGACGTTTGTCCCGTCGGATGATACAGCGGTTGGGGAGTTAAAGACCGTTCCAGTTCCATCGTCGGCGATGTGAGAAAACGTTCCCGATGCAATGTTGTACTTCGTAATACAGAATGCCGTGCATCCAGAAACTGATCCATAGGTCGTGTTGGCAATCCAAACGTTGGTTCCGTCAGAGGAGACCGCCGAACTCTGATCGAGCGACGAATCGGCATGGACCGTAATTGCCCCAGTGGCGATGTTCGTCTGGACGAGCGCGTCCGTGCCGCCAGGATTCGCAGAACTGGTAACCGACCAGGCATTCGTTCCATCGTCGGAAACATCTTGGATACCTGTGAACGTCGTTGCAGAACTTGGGTCGACGATCTGCGAAATCGTGGGGCCCGCCGTCGCTGCTGCGGCTGACGGGAACTGCCCGAATAGCCCAAGAGGTACCGTCAGGATCAGTGACCCTGCTAAGGCCCAAGCGGAGATTGATCTCCTCAAATTTCGAAATAGCGGCATGGCGCGCTCCCTCTTTCCGACGATGCTGAAGTGCGCCCAAGGATAGCCCGTTCATCCTTATGGAGTGGTGGGCGCTAGAGGACTCGAACCTCCGACCTCAGCCGTGTGAAGGCTGCGCTCTAACCAGCTGAGCTAAGCGCCCTTAATCAACATCGTGGGGCCTTACGAGGCTAGCCGCTCCCACCTCAGCCAGCCGCAGCCTGGGACTCCGGTAACCTCGGTGTGGTGAGCGACAATTTTGAGCAGTCAGAAAACCCTCAAGAGGCGAAGCCGGTCAAGTTCTGGGACCGTTTCTTGAAGCCCCAGAAAGAAACTCCTCAAGACGTCATTGATTCCGCGATCATCATCCCTCCCGAAGACCGCAAAGCCGCCATGCGGACCATGGATAGGAATGAAATCAGGCTTGGCTACATTGCCGCTGCCATTGCTCTGATCTTCGCTCTTCTCCTTACGGTGCCCTTCATGTTCGGGCCAACGCAAAACACCCAAACGACGAAGCTGGTCAACGGAAAATGTCCCGCCACATATGAACTGATCAAGGGTGTGTGTACCCACACCATCATTCGGCAGCCGTCGTATTACATCCTGCCGCTCATCATCTACCTCATTTTTGCAATCGCCATCTTTGTGACGGTGAGGATTCGTCGCCGAGTCCCTGCGTCATTCGCGAGTTTCATTACTGGCGTGGCCTTTACAAGTACTTCAATTGCTATCGGCGCTCCTCTCTTGATCTACGGAGGCTGGATCTTTATCCGTGCCCGCCGAATCCAACGCTTCGGGACGACAGACGGACGAACGGTTGCCACACTGGCTGCGGAACAACGTGCCGCTCGAAAAAATGGCACCACTCCGAAAACTCAGCCTCGTCAAGCAGGTGCACGCGGCTCCAAGAAGTCAACGCCGCAAACTGGTCCTCAAGCGTCGAAGCGCTATACGCCTCCACGTCCGAAAAAGAAAAAACCCCCGGTAAGCGAAGACTAAGCCTTCGGTATTACGAGCGCACTGTGAAGGAGTTCCAACACATCGCGGCGGCGGCGCACTAGCGATCGTGCCGTTGGCTCTTCGCCGAGGGCTCGGAGAACCTCTACCTCTGTCACCATCCCAATGACCGTCGAGTACATGGCAAGCAGCAGCAGTCTTGGGTCGCTTCGCCTCATCCGACCTGCGTCCATTTCGGCTTCAAGAAAGCCCGTAGCTCTCGCCACGAGAGGGTCCAGTGCCTCGGTCATCTGCGTTGCAGCAGGCGGCCCGAGGCGAGCGACCTCCCGCAATAGACCCAAGAGCGCTGGACGACGAGCGGCCAAGCGAAAAACTGACCGAACAATGGCTTCAATTCGGTCCCAGCCCTCCCCCGCTTGCGCCAGGGCGTCTTCGAGGGCCGATGACAGTTCAGCAGCACTTCGGTCGATGACCGCCGCCATCAATGCCTCTTTTGAAGGAAACCAATAAAGAATCGTCTGTTTTGAGATCTCGAGTTGCGCTGCCAGGGTATCAAGCGACGTGGCGTCGTAACCCCGGGTTCCATAGGAATCCAAGGCTTCGTCAAGAATGCGCTCTGCGGTGGAGGGGCTCACTTACCAGATGGTAGACAACATTCCTTCGAGATGCTAGACATTCCTCGATGGGCGTCGTGGACACGTTACGAGGACGCAGATTCTTCGTAACCGGTGGAACTGGTTTTCTCGGTACAGCACTGATCGAACGCATCCTTCGAACAATCCCGGACTCGTCAGTGGTTCTCTTGATTCGTCCTGGGCGGCGCTCTAGTCCTATGGACCGAGCACTCAAAGAGATCATTCGCAACGACTGTTTCGATCGCTTGCGCGATGAGTGGGGAGACGCGTTCTCGGTCCGGATAGAAGAACGTTTGCAAGCCGTTGCTGGCGACATTACCCAAGACCTCCTCGGGCTCGATGATGATGGCATCGCAGCGATGGCTTCGTGTGACGCCGTGATCCACTCTGCAGCAGCGGTTGCCTTTGACTCCCCGCTTGACACCGCCGTCGAGATCAATCTCCTTGGCCCGTCTCGCGTTGGCGATGCCATGGCAGCTGCGCGTTCACTCGCTGAGATCGATGGGACGCTCGGGCCGCAGCACCTGATTGCGGTCTCAACTTGTTATGTGGCGAGCACCTTCCAAGGAGAAGCCAAAGAGCACCTTCTAGGCGACCATCGATTTGATGTGGCCGTTGATTGGCGCAGAGAAGTAGAGACGGCGCGCCGGCTGCGCGCTGACCTTGAGTCAGAGTCTCGCCGGTCTCCTGTCCAAGATCAGATCGCTGGAAATGCCCGGAGAGAACTGGGTGCTGCAGGAAGTCACGTCGTGGCGATCCGAACCGAGAAACTGCGTGACGAATGGGTGCGAGAGCGTCTCGTTGAAGCCGGTACGACGCGATCGCGCGCCCTTGGATGGCCCGACGCATATCCCTACACGAAAGCACTCGGTGAACGGGCACTCGTCGAACAACACGGACCAAAGAGCGCCAGTCCCTTGCCAATCTCTATTGTGCGCCCGTCCATCATTGAGTCAGCCCTTGCTGAACCATTTCCGGGCTGGATTCGCGGGTTTCGCATGGCCGAGCCCATCATTGTTTCGTACGCTCGGGGGCTGCTGAAGGAGTTCCCAGGCGTACCCGAAGGAATCGTTGACGTTATTCCGGTAGACATGGTCGTCGCCGACATCATCGCTGTCGCTGCTCACGGGCCTGAGGCCAACGAGGTTGCTGTCTATCAAGTGGCATCAGGAGTGCGAAATCCCCTTCGCTATGGCCACCTTGTCGAACTCGTTCAAGAATGGTTTACCAACAAGCCCCTCTATGACGAACAGGGGCAGCCCATCAGTGTGCCTGAATGGTCGTTCCCTGGGCGAGGCCGCGTGCAGCGCCAGCTCAAGCGTGCAACCACGGCAATCGATACCGTCGAGCGAGTTCTGGGGGCACTGCCTCTGCGAGGAAAACAAGCGGCATTGTCTGCCCAGTTAGAAGAGCGAAATGTGGTTGCGAAACGAGCTCTTGGCTACGTTGAGCTTTACGGTTCATACTCTGAGACTGAGGCCCGCTACCGCATTGACCGCAGCCTTGCTGTCTTTGACAAACTCTCGGTAGAAGAGAAAGAACAGTTCCTCTTTGATCCCGCCGCAATCGACTGGGATGCCTACGTCTCAGATATCCATTTGCCTTCCATTGTCCGTCATGCACGAGTTCGGACGACGCCAGGAACGCAGGTGATGGCCGACCGCAAGGAGCGAGGTCGCAAAGCGGCGCTTGCTCCTGAGCGCCAACTGGCAGTCTTTGACCTTGAAAACACCCTCATGGCATCAAACGTCGTCGACACCTACGCATGGTTGGCCAGTCGTCATCTTCCTCTAGCGGATCGCATGTCCTTTGTCGCCGAACTGATCAAGGACGGACCCAAGTTGCTGGCACTCGATCGGCAAGATCGCGGAGATTTCTTGCGCTCGTTCTACCTCCGCTACAAAGGGGCTTCAGTTGAGCAAATCCGGGCCGATGCGTGGGAGTTGTTCAGCGAGCAGCTTCTGCTGCGCTCCTACCCCGAAGGCATTGCTCGTGTCCGAGAACACCGCCGTCTCGGCCACCGGACTCTACTGATCACGGGGGCCTTAGATCTTGTGATCGCGCCGCTCGCTCCCCTCTTCGACGATGTCATTTGTGCACGGCTTGGCGAGAAAGACGGTCGCTTAACCGGTCGGATGGAGGAGTTGCCTCCCATTGGCGAGGCAAGGGCAAACGTGCTCGAAGACTATGCCGAACTCCACGGCATCCGTCTTTCAGAGACGGTCGCATACGCCGACTCGGCATCTGACTTAGCGCTACTCGAGGCCGTTGGCTTCCCCGTTGCCGTGAATCCAGAAGCTCGGCTCTCGATCATTGCCCGACGGCGCGGTTGGTTGGTCGAAGACTGGGCACGCGCCAAGGGTGGCGCCTCACGAACGGTTCCCCTTGGACCCTTTGACCCAACGCAGCCTGGTGCATCGCGCAGAATCACGAGAGGGATGACGCGATGAAGGCCTTGATCGTCGAACGAAAGATAACCCGCTTTGCAGCGGCGCGACTCGCATCGGTGTTTGGTTCAGGGAAAGGGGCGGGGCTCGGTCCCCTCCGGCTCACCGACACCCCTGCGCCCAAGGCTCTCGGTGATGGGTGGTATGGCGTGACTCCCGTGCTCTCAGGAATCTGTGGCAGTGACCTTACGACCGTTGATGGCCGCTCGAGTGAGTATTTCGAGCATCTCGTCAGTTTCCCCTTTGTGCCGGGACATGAAGTCGTCGGGGTGATGGCTGAAGAGGGTCGAGACGCTCACAACAATCCCCTCTCCGCCGGTGACCGCGTCGTACTGCAGCCGGTGCTTGGGTGTGCTGCTCGAGGCGTAGTGCTCTGCGCTGCGTGTAGCGCCGGAGACGTGGGTCGCTGTCAGTACCTCGCCGTTGGCCACATTCGCGCTGGGCTCCAAACAGGATTTTGTGCCGATACTGGCGGTGGGTGGAGCGAAGGGCCACTGCGAGCACACTGCTCACAGTTATTCAAAGTCCCCGACGCGCTCAGTGACGATGATGCCGTCACGATTGAGCCAATGGCCTGCGCTCTTCATGCGGCTCTGCGGGCTGACTACACCGCCGATTCCGTGGTGGCCGTCCTTGGGGCGGGAACGCTTGGCCTTGGTGTTGTTGGAGCAATCTCATTTCTCGGGAAGACTGGCCGACGAACGCGGCCGCAGCGGGTACTTGTCGGTGCTCGATACCCTGGACAGCGTGCGGTAGCAACTGCGTTTGGCGCTGACGAAGTCGTCAACCCTGATCAACTACCGCGAGCTGTCCGCATGGCAACCCGATCCATGATTGCAGGACGACCGAATGGTGAAACTGGTCAATTAATGGGCGGGGCCGATATCGTTCTTGACTGCGTTGGCAGCGCACAGTCCCTGGCTGAATCATTGGAGATCGTCGCTCCTGGAGGCCGAATTGTTATGGTCGGCATGCCCGGCAAAGTCTCGGTTGACTTAGCTGGACTCTGGCAACGCGAAGTTGAGATTGTTGGGGCATACGCCTATGGCACTGAGCGTTTTGGCGATGAGTCCATCGCCACCTTTGACCTCGCACTTGAATTCGTTGAAGCGCAACGAACCGGCGTGCTGGTTTCAGCGCACTATCCCATAGATCGATTTGAGGAAGCGCTCGCTCACGCAGGCGCAGCGGGGCCTCGAGGTGCCGTGAAAATTGTGTTCGAACTTGGCCGTAAAAAAGCCACCGAAAAGAAGGAGGACTGAGGTGAGCCCTCGTCCAGGCTTCGTCCTAGAAGTAGACCGGTCAACCCCACCAACGTTGATGTGGAGCGGTGAGCGTTTTGGTCTCCAAAAACTCCCACTCGGAACACGCGTCATCTACGCCAAAGAGCCGTTCGACGCGCTCGACGATCCGCAAACTGCGATTCAAGAGGCCTTGGAAAACCCCGATGGTGACCAAAAGCCACTCTCAGCATTGCTAACACCTGGGATGCGCCTCACCATCTGTTTCGATGACATCTCGCTGCCATTGCCTCCAATGGCTGCGCCGGATGTCCGACAGATGGTGATTGAGGCAGTACTCGATCAAGCCGCAGCCGCTGGCGTCGATGACGTTGTGTTAATCGCCGCCCTTGCCCTCCACCGGAGAATGACCGAGGCTGAACTTCGCCATGCACTGGGAAACCGGGTTTACGATGCTTTTGCTCCGCAAGGTCTCTTGATGCAGCACGACGCCGAAGACCCTTCGAATCTCCTGTATCTCGGGAAAACCGACCATGGCGAAGACGTCGAGATCAACAAGCGAGCCGCTGAAAGCGATCTCTTGGTTTACGTCAACATCAATTTGGTCTCGATGGATGGCGGTCACAAGTCCGTTGCAACGGGACTGGCAAGTTACAAAAGTCTTCGACACCACCACAACCCCACCACGATGCGCCATTCAAAATCATTTATGGATGCACCTGCATCGGAGTTGCACAGCGCCAACTGGAGGATGGGACGGTTAATCAAAGAAAGCGGCGTCAATATCTTCCAGATTGAAACAACGCTCAATACCAACACCTTTCCTGACAACTTCAAGTTCCTTCAGAAGCGCGAGTGGGAATGGAACGTCAAAGATCGCCTCATGTTCGCCGCTTCCTCAAAGGCGCTCGAGAGAGCACCGCGGAAAATGGCTCGCAATATTTTGCAAGGGATTAAATCACCCCACGCGTTGCGCACCGTTCATGCCGGTGAAGTTGAAGCGGTTCACAAGCTCATTACCGCTGAAGTTTGGGAGCAGCAGGGCGTTGCAGTCCAAGGCCAGACCGACATTGTGACGATGGGTCTTCCGTACATTTCGCCCTACAACGTCAACTCCATCATGAATCCGATCTTGGTGGCCTGCTTGGGACTTGGGTACTTCTTCAACTCCTATCGCGGAGCGCCCGTTGTGCGAGAAGGTGGTGTGGCGATTTTGTTCCATCCAACCCTTCCCGAGTTTCATCCCGGCCACCACCCCAGCTACATCGACTTCTTCGAACAGGTCCTTCCTCACACCACTGATCCTGTGGTGATGAGTGAGCAGTACGAAGAGGCATTTGCGACAGATCCCTGGTACATCCATCTCTATCGAACGGGACACGCATATCACGGCGTTCACCCGTTCTACATGTGGTACTGGATCAGCCACGCACTCGAGCACCTCTCGAAAGTCATCATCGTCGGAGGCGATCCTGCAACGGTTCGTCGCCTGGGTTTTCATCCCGCGTCAACACTCGACGATGCACTTGAAATGGCGCAAGACGCAGTGGGCGTCCATCCGACCATCACGCATCTGCACACCCCACCACTCATGATGGCTGATGTCACATGAAACCAACTCTGAGCAGTCTCGTGCGCTCGGTTCGGTTTCCTCTGCGGGCACCAACATGGCCGACGTCCCTCGATCGCCCGAATCCAAAACGCAATGTGGGCCTGGACTACGACACGGCATGGGCGCGCCGGTATCCAGCTCGGTTGGCGCGAGCAGTCTTTACTGATTTCATCGCGACGCCACTTGTGAAGGTCGTAGCCCCGACGACGATTACTGGCGCCGACGCGCTCGAGCGAGTGAAGGGCCCAGTGATCTTTGCCGCAAACCACAACAGCCACGCCGATACCGCAGTGCTGCTCAGCGCTATTCCCCAGCACCTGCGGCACAAGGTGGTGGTCGCTGCAGCGTCTGATTTCTTCTTCGACAACACGACCAAAGCAACCGTCATGTCGCTGATTCTTGGGGCCATCCCAATTGAGCGCTCAAAAGTAAATCGTCGTTCTGCTGAGACGGCTCTCGACCTGCTCAACGATGGATGGAGCGTCATCATCTACCCAGAAGGTGGGCGCAGCCCAGATGGGTGGATGCACGACTTCAAGGGTGGAGCTGCCTATCTTTCAGTTCGCTCCGGCGCACCGGTGATTCCGATCTTTATTGATGGTACGGCTCGAGTACTTCCAAAAGCTTCAAAACAGAACGGAGTACCTGCCGGCGGGTCGGGTTCTGAGGACAAACTTGGTGCACGCCTTCGACGCCATCCCGTCTCGGTAACCTTCGGTCGAATCCTGCGTCCAGGGCCCAATGACGACGCTCGAAAATTTGGACCCCAGATTGAAGCTGCCGTGGCGGCCTTGGGAAGAGAAGTTGCGTCTGATTTTTGGCAAGCTCGCCGCAACCCAGACCCCACGTTGACCTATGGACCAACAGCAGCTCCATGGCGAAGATCCTGGGCTCGACCTCCGGCGATCACGGTTGCCGAGCGGAACCCTCGCGATTCTTGGCCTGCATAGCGGCATCGAGTCGTTCTCGATGAAGCAGTAGTTCTCGTTCGTCATTGAGCGGCGCGAGTTCTTCGACGTGAAGCGCCCGGGCAAGGAGTAAATCGGCCAGCGCTGGATTCCTCGCCAAAACTGGACCATGCAGATACGTACAGATCACGTTGTCTTGTACTGCTCCTTCGCTGGCATCGCCCCCTCCATTGCCAACTCCGATCAACGTCGTACCGAGAGGAGCCGAAGCTGGGCCCAACGTGGTGACGCCACCATGGTTCTCGAATCCCGTGAGATCGGGAAGTCCGAGCCCTCCTTGTTCAACGGTCGCCACAGTTGCCGCTAGCTCGCCCACTGCCCGTTGACCAGTGCCCTTTACCGTCACTACGTCAATCAGTCCCAGGCCCTCATGTGCTGATCCTCGATCGCCAGGGAACGACACGCCGAGGATCTGGAACCCAGCACAGACCCCGAAAATCACTGCTCCGCTCTCGGCTGCACGAGTCAATGTACCGTCGCTCGTCAGTTGTTCTGCGGCGAGCACTTGGGGTCCGTCTTCTCCCCCACCAAGACAGTAAAGGTCCCCGTTGGGAAGAGGGTCCGTACTCTTCGCCAGCGTTAAAGAAGCGTCGATCCCACGCCATAGTGCTCGCTTTGCGAGAATCATTGCGTTCCCGGTGTCGCCATACGTTCCAAGGAGGTCTGGATAGATTGCCACGATGTTGAGTGTCACTGAGCGCCCCGCAAAATATCTTGAAATGCGGTGTAATTCCCGATGAAATCGACACGTTGGGCTCCATCTCGGTGAGCCAGGGCGACCGCAGTTTCAGAATTCCCCGCAACCTCATGAACAACATCGGCGTAATGCAATCGGACTGAAAGATCTCGCCAGCGATCGCCTGTAGCGATAACGAATCGTCCCGCTAAGCGCTCGAACGGGACATCGAAGAGCCATGACGGGTCGAGACCGTCCGCTGTCCGAGCATTAATGCCGATCACAATGGGAGCTGGGCTCTCGGCGACGAGGCCCAATAACGCCGCCCAACCTGCGGGATTCTTTGCCAACATGACACGGGTAGATTCTCCGTTGCGCTCAAGCGTCACAAAGCGTCCGGCGACACCGGTCACCGTGGCAATTCCTCGCGCTGCATCGTTCCCAGGAACTCCAGCGGCGATGGCGCTGCCAAGAGCAATCAATCCGTTCGCACGATTGAACTGTCCCGGAAGGTTGACCGTCAAATCGATTCGTTCATTCGGTCCGACTGCTTGTTGTTCGTTTTCGAACCACGAGACATCGGGTCTCGAAAAATCACACGCGCTGCAAGCCCAGGCTTGTTCCTTTCCAAAAACAATCTGACCCGTACAGACCGGGCACGCCGTCGCATCCTCGTTCCACACCAGGCCGGCTGATACCCACACGACTTGTGCGGCAGGTGTTGCCGAATAAACCACGAGTGGATCATCAGCATTTGCAACCACCGTCACGCCGCTGTGTTGTTTGAATGCATTGCGCCAACGCTCGGCAATCATCCGGACTTCATTCGTACGATCGAGCTGGTCGCGTGAGAGATTTAGCAGCGTCACAACTGATGCACTTGTCTGGCGAAGGACCGCGTCCAGATAACTTTCGTCAACCTCAAGCACGGCCGTGGTTGCCTTCGGGTTGTCGCACAGCGCTGCCACGTGTCCTGCAGGCATGTTGGATCCCGTGGTATTTGACGCAACGGGACCTTGCGTGCCGAGCGCTGCAGCGACGAGCGCAGTGGTTGTGGTCTTTCCATTGGTACCCGACACCAAGATGAAGGTCTTGCCCTTTGCAAGCGCCGAGAGAAGATCGGGATCAATTGCCAATCCCACTCGCCCGCCAATGACTGTTCCTTGCCCTCGTCCGATTGCTCTCGACGTTCGATTTACGCCCAGGACAGCGAGTCGGGCGGCAGTACTACGAATGGGCATCTATCCCACGCTACCGGGGAGGTTCTCAAACGCCGGGTCAATGGAGTACAAGCCCAGAAAATAGTAAAGGGACCGCCGGGGGGTGGCGATCCCTTTACTCGAATCCGCTGCGCAACGAGGAGGGGGGATTCCTGTCGCTGTGCGGTATGAGACAAGTATGGGCCTCTCTGCCTCATCATGCAAGTAGTTTTACCTGATACTCTCTATCTCAAATAGAGATAGGACAGCGATGGATCTTAAGCAGCTCGAATCAGTCTTGGCGATCGCCGACCATGGAAGTTTTTCCGCAGCAGCCAATGCCCTCGGTACGGTCCAGTCCAATGTTTCTGGGCGCATTGCCAAACTCGAGAAAGAGCTCGACGCCCCCCTCGTGGACCGAGCCACGGGGTCGCTAACCACCGAAGGGCAGATCGTGGCCACTAGGGCTCGGCGGGTCCTCGGCGAGCTCGAGTCGATTCTTGACGATGTGGTCTCCACCCGATCTGAGGTTACCGGGGTTGTCCGCAGCGGAATGATCGGAACTGCTGGGCGGTGGTTGATACCGCGGGCACTTCATGATCTCTCGGCCAGTCATCCAAGGATTCGCCTCTTGCTCACAGAGGGGACCACGACCACGTTGGAACCGCAGATTCTTCAAGGTCTTCTTGAGATGGCAGTCGTGACTCTCCCCACGAATACCGACGAACTCCTCGTAGAACCGCTCTTTGAAGAAGACCTCCGGTTAGTCGTTCCGAACGACCATCCCCTGGCAGTGGCCTACGGCCAACGGCGGGAACCAATCCCCTTGAAAGCGTTACGTGATGTCCCTCTGTTGTTGCCCTTAGAAGGAACGTCCTTGCGAGATGAAATCAACGTGGCATTTGCTCCTGCGAATTTCTCCCCGACTGCACTGATTGAACTCGATGGCCTCAGGACGCTGGCCTCTTTGATGTTTGATGGATACGGCCCAGGAATCCTGCCTGCCACCGCAGTTCCTGATCATCTTCGTTCACAGTTCAAACTCTTAACCTTGGAAGGGTTTCCACGGCGCCTGGTTGGAATCGTGACCCGTCGCCATGGTCTTCCCTCGGCACCCGCCCGAGCGGTAAAGGAAATTTTTACGCTGATCGGCCAAGACGTTGAGCACCTACCCGACGGAGTGCACCCGGTTGGCAGCGAACAGTCCTCCGAATATGACGACCATGGGGCACTCCGTAGCTCCATCACCTAGGTTCTGAGCGTGGCCGTACCTCCCTCTTCGACAATCGCTGCGATCCTGTCCGATGCAGATCCGAACCTTGCCCGTGTCATTGCCAACGTTGGTCCGCCGCCGACGCGACGGGCCATTCGGGTAGCGGATCGTTTTGGCCGGTTGGCAGAAGCCATTCTCCACCAACAGCTCGCTGGAGCAGCCGCAGCCACCATCACGCGCCGAGCCAGAGAGGCACTCGGCGGAACACTCAGTGCTGGTGCACTCTTAGCGGCCCCTCAGGGGCTTTTGCGATCCTGCGGGGTGTCGTCCGCGAAGGAATTGGCATTACGTGATCTCGCACAGCGGGTTGATGACGGCCGTCTCGATCTTGCATATCTCGGACGGCACAGCGACGATGACATCATTACGTCCCTCAGCGCCGTGAAAGGAATCGGCCGCTGGACTGCAGAAATGTTCCTGATGGGACCCCTTGGTCGTCACGATATTTGGCCGGTTGGCGATTTGGGAGTTCGTAATGGTTTCTCGCTCATCCAGCGCAAACGCTCGGTGGTGACGCCCAAACAACTCGAACGGCTCGGAGATCCCTATCTACCATTTCGCAGTTCCGTTGCGTGGTACTGCTGGCAAGCAGTTGATTTGGCGAGATCGAATGGCGGGGTGCTTCCGAAGTAGCGTCGTGTTCTATGAGTACACTTCTTGATTCCCTTGAGTCACGGTTTTTGACTGATGCGCTGCCCACGCTGTCGGAGTACATCACCATTCCTTGCCTCTCTCCGGCATTCGACCCTGAGTGGTCTGCACACGGCTTTCTTGACCAAGCCGCCGAACTCTTCAGAGAGTGGTCGCTGAAGCGGCGAATCCCTGGCATGGAAATATCCCTGCGCACGATTACTGGCCGAACTCCAGCTTTGTTTATCGTGGTTCCGGCGTCGCCTGGCGTTGATGAATCTCTTGGCACAACGTTGCTCTATGGGCATCTCGACAAGCAGCCGCCCCTCGGAACCTGGAGTGAGGGACTTGGTCCATTTGTTCCGGTGAGGTCCGGCGACCTCTTCTATGGACGCGGCGCCGCTGATGACGGGTATGCACTCTTTGCCGCCCTCGGCGCCATCGAAGCGCTTTGTGACAGTGGCCGTCCTCACGGGAGATGTGTCGTGCTCATTGAGGCGAGCGAGGAAAGCGGGAGTCCCGACCTCGAAGCCCATCTCCATGCCGTAACTGCCGACTTGGGCACCGTCGACCTCGTCATCTGTCTCGACTCTGGAGCGCTCGACTACGAAAGGCTCTGGATTACGACATCATTGCGCGGCAACCTCATTGCAACGGTCAAGGTTGAAGTCCTCACGAGCGGCGTTCACTCTGGCGAAGCTGGAGGAGTGATCCCGTCATCGTTTCGGATCCTTCGTCAATTACTCCAACGAATCGAAGATGCCGAAACCGGCGAGATCCTGCTGCCAGAATTATCGGCTCGCCCTCCCGCCTCTGCATTAGCCGCAGCCGCTTCGCTCTCAGCCGAGCTAGATGATCCTCTCAGTCGCCACTTCCCCACCACAGAGCACCTTCAGCTCATGGGTCGCGACGGTGCCGAACGGCTTGTTCGACAATCCTGGAGTGCTGCGCTCGAGGTAACCGGCATTAGTGGCATTCCCCCGGTTGCAGAAGGCGGGAATGTTTTGCGGTCGTCAACCACAGCCAAGCTGTCACTCAGACTCCCCCCAAGTGTTGACGCCACTAGAGCCCAAGCAGCACTGACGCGAGCCCTCAAAAGTGACCCACCATCCAATGCGACGATCACCGTCACTTCAGAAGAACCAGCACAGGGGTGGGTGGCACGTGAACCTGCTCGATGGCTCGCTCACGCCCTCGACGCAGCGTCGCGTGAGACCTTTGATCAACCCCCAGGATTCCTTGGTGAAGGCGGGTCCATTCCCTTCCTGGCGTCACTCGGCCTCCGCTTTCCCGATGCGCAATTTATCGCTACTGGAGTACTCGGACCGGGCTCCAATGCCCATGGGATCGACGAATCCCTTCATCTCCCCTGCACGTTGCGCGTCGCTGCTTCTATTGCCCTGATCCTCGAAGCCCATGCACTTCATGGAAGCGAAGAGCCCCTCAACGCCTAAAGTAAGGATTCAAGAAGCAATGATTCAGCCCGAGGAGACCCTATGGCAACGAAACAGCAAGAAGTCGGCATCTGGATCGACCCCCTCTGCCCTTGGGCCTACTTGGCTTCAAAGTGGATTCGCGAAGTTGAACAAGTGCGCGAGGTTGACGTCACCTTCAACGTCATGTCCCTCGCGGTCCTCAACGAAGGCCGAGATCTCCCCGATGAGTACGTCGACCTGATGGCAAAAGCGTGGGGACCGGTTCGGGTTCTCATTGCCGCAAGCCAGACCTATGGCCCTGAAGTGATTCGACCGCTCTACATCGCCATGGCAGACCGAATTCACCTAGAAGAGCGAAAGGACTATGACGTTGTAGTCCTTGAAGCGCTGGGCGATTGTGAACTCGATATTTCTTTGGCCGAGGCTGCTTCATCGGATCAGTACGACGAAGCGCTGCGCGCCGCACATCACGCAGGCATGGACCCGGTAGGAATGGATGTTGGTACACCTGTGATTCGTGTCGGCGATGTGTCAATTTTTGGTCCGGTTGTGACTCCCTCACCAAAGGGCGAAGCTGCCGGCAAATTATTTGACGGTCTCGTCTTGGTTGCTGGAACGCCTGGTTTTTATGAATTAAAACGAACCCGCGAAGCCCGGCCTTCGTTCAACTAAGGATCGGAAATGGAGTTCATCGAGATCGCTACGCCAGACGGACCAATGCGAACTGCCAGTGCAGTTCCGGCCGGTGAGGCAAAGGGTGCCATTGTCGTAATCCAAGAAGCGTTTGGCCTGACCGAGCACATCTGCGAACTGACAGATCGGCTCGCTGCCGTGGGATATCGAGCGATCGCTCCTGCTCTTTTTCACCGGGCTGAGAAGCAACAGTTTGCCTACGATGACTTCGATTCGGTCCTTCCGGCGATTCAAGGCCTCGATGCCGATGAAATTCGAGCGGACCTCGATAGCGCCTTGGCACTTCTCGCCACAGAAGGTTTCGATAAGGCTGCGACTGGCGTCGTTGGGTTCTGCATGGGGGGTTCACTGGCCCTTTTTTCCGCCACGCGTCCAGGAGTAGGCGCTGCGGTGAGCTTCTACGGTGGTGGCGTCATAGAGGGTCGATTCGGTATTCCCCCTCTCGTCGATCTCGCTCCGTCTATTCGCTGCCCTTGGCTTGGGCTCTATGGAGACCTTGATCAAAGCATTCCCGTCGAGCAAGTCGAAGCTCTGCGAGCAGCGGCTTCTTCGGCTCGAGCAACAAGCAAGATTGTCCGCTACAGCGACGCCGGCCACGGCTTTCACTGCAATGACCGTCCTGATCACTTCAACGCTGAGGCTGCAGCTGATGCCTGGAATTCCATGGTGGCATTCTTCGACGAAAATCTCCGCCGCTGAACCTGCTTAACTCCTCGGAATCTCTTTCCAGGACACCGTCTTGTCACTGCGGACATCTCCGGGGAGTCCAAGCACGCGCTCGGCGAGAATGTTTCGCATGATCAAGCTCGTTCCGCCCTCGATTGAATTTGCCTGCACTCGAATAAAGGACTTCTGAAGATCTTGCGTTCCTTGAGTCGCATAGGTCGGTCGCACCAAGGGGAAGTCTGAGCCGTAGAGCATCCCTTCGGGTCCCATCAGATCAACCGCCAGCGAATAAATCCGTTGGTTCAACTCGGCGTAGGCAAGCTTGGCGACGGATCCCTCTGGACCTGGTGTTCCAGCTTTTCGATTCACTGAGGCGCGCATATTGGTCAAGCGAGTTGCTTCACCTTCAACCCAAAGTGCCATCAATCGGTCCCGCGCAACCATCGCCTCTGCGGAGGTTGCATTGCCAAAGCGTCGCTTGAATTGATCAATCGTGAACGCAATGGGCCCTGAACCTCGCGGAGGCGTTTGGCCGCCGATAGACACCCGCTCGTTCATCAGAGTGGTGATGCCGACAGCCCAGCCGTTGCCAACCTCGCCGATTCGATCAGCATCAGAAACGCGAACATCGGTGAAGAAGCATTCATTGAACTCGGCTTCGCCCGTGGCTTGGTAGAGGGGCCGCACATCAACGCCGGGTGCTTTCATGTCAACCAAAAAGGCCGTGATGCCCCGGTGCTTTGGCTGGTCAGGATCGGTTCGCGCCAGGATTAAGCCGTAGCGAGCGAGATGGGCCAAGGTCGTCCACACTTTTTGGCCATTCAGAATCCATTCGTCACCGTCACGCTCCGCTCGCGTTGCGAGGCCGGCAACGTCGGA
>Ga0073936_10002560_pt1 | contig 27013 bp, 17 predicted proteins | sample AliMusrvi5mmetaG_FD_87041 | JGI IMG/M metagenome (GOLD analysis project Ga0073936, IMG submission 87041) | Freshwater lake bacterial and archeal communities from Alinen Mustajarvi, Finland, to study Microbial Dark Matter (Phase II) - Alinen... | ecosystem: Environmental > Aquatic > Freshwater >...
GGGCAACCGTCGCCGGCTCGGAGGGCGGTTCCGCAGGCGGGGACGCGCTGGGCAAAGGCGCACCAGGCGCTGATGCCTTGGCACTGGTGGGTGGTGGTGTCGTCTGTTGCGGCGCGACTGGCGGCTTGGCGGGCTTGGCGGCACCCGCTGGACGGGCTTTGACTGCATTTGCCTTTGCACCGGGGGTTTTGCGGGTTGCGGCCGTTACCGGTTTGGCCTTGGCTGGCGGGGCCATGGCGATTTTTGGCGGCCCCTTCTTGGATTTTGCGGCGGATTTGGCTGCGCGCTTTTCGATCGCGTGTGCGGGTGGTCCGTCGCCCGCTTGCTCCGGCGCGACTGCCGTCGCTTTTGACTTACGTGGCGGTGCGGAGCCGGGCACCCTGTCCTTGGGAGCACGTGGTGCTTTGATGTGAAGATCCCCGGTTGTGGGAAGGTCGGTGTGTGGGGTGATTGAAGCGATGGAAGGCAACATGGAATGGGGAGGAGGGATGCGCTGGGCTCTGGCAAGTGACTACAATCCACCCATCATAGGGCATCGCCGGCGTGCCGTGAGCGGTGGGAATGAAATGGTCTAACCGGATGACGTCAAGTTTTTTTTGAAATTTTCTTCATGTTGCGGGGCGGGGAAGGTCACGGGAATCGAGCGAATTGGAGAATCATGCAGCGGCGGTCGTTGACCGTCGCGCTTGACCCGGACGGGTCGGTGGCGGGCCGCATTTCTTATGTAGGATAAACCCCCAACTGATCAAGAATCCTTGCGAGAAACCCGCGAGCCTCGGGTGTTCCTTCCTGCGGCGCCCAGGGAGCGGAACTCCCTTCGGAATGCGGGACGAAGGGGCCTTCCTTGATTTCATAGACCACGGATCCCGGCTCAAGGGAGGTAAGCATGTGGAAGGAATTCTCCTCAAATTCCACGCCGAGGTTGCCTGCGGCCGCATTCATAACACAATGATCGCGGATGGTTCCGTTATCGTTGAAAACCACCGCAAGCACGGTGCCGCGCAATAACACGAAGGATTCCTCTTTGGTGGTGTGCTTGTGCGGTCGGATGTAAGTCCATGGCTCCAGGGCGTTGAGCAATCGCTGGACCGGATCGCTCAGTTCGGGATGGAAATTGTGATTCATCCGCAGGCGCGGCGATGCCTTCGCCCTGGCGGTGACTTCGTCTAGCAGCTTGCTGTCGATCTTGATCATGTCCCTTGCTTACTTGTCCGGTTTGATTGGTGTGCCGAGCAGGGTGAGGTTTTCGAGTTTGAACGGCACGTCGAAGGTCTCAACCTTGTCAAAAATCTCGAAGACGATGCCGGCATTTTCAGGGAACTTGGCTTTGGAGGTGAAAGTGAAACTGGTGGTGCTGCCGAAACTGCTGTACCCGGTGCGTTTCATCTCGGACTTGGCACCGTTCACAACGAGGCTGGCGGACTTCAATTCGTCGAGTGTGAGTTTGACTTTCAACTCGAGGTCCTGTGAGCCATCCTTGGCCCATCCCTCCTTGATGCTCTCGATGCTCGCGTCCAATGTGGTGCCCTTGGAACCGGCTTTGAGCGAGGTGAGTCCCAGATCGACTTCCTTGCTGGCACTTGCCACGCGGTATTGCAAAGTACCGGAAATTTCCTTGATGCCCGTCGTTTCCGGAGGGGGACTCTTGAGGTCCACATCGAAATTCACCCACGCCTTGTCGGCAGAAAGTTTGGGGAACCCGAGGCGTCGGTCCCAATCCTTGGTGCCCTTGAGCAAGTCGGCACCCTCGATGGTGACGGCTTTGGCAATGGAACTCTTGTCGGTGATGGTCATCACGCTACCTGGCAATTCCGCGAGGACGGACAGCGCGTAACCCTGTTCTCCGTTGAACGGGCGGATATCAAGTTTCTTGTCCACCGCCGAAACCAGGCGCACGCCGACGACCTTGAGGCTTTTCAGCGCCTCGCCCTTGGCTGGAGGAGCGATGGAGACCGTTCCCAGTTGTTTTTGCAGCTTGGCGGATTCCCTTTTTGCGGCGGTGACCTCGGCGGCATAGTCGAACAAGGGTTTGGTCGCTGCGGAAACCGTGGCCCTAACGGGTGCTTTCTCGCCGAAGAGCAGGGCGCTCATTTCGTTGTCGAGATCCGGCGCTCCCTTGGCGTCAAACCCGTGTTTGGCGATCCACGCGTCGTCATTGACGAGTTTGTCCATGGCCGCCAGCATTTTGGAACCCTCGAAAACCAGGTCGAGCGAGCCTGCCGGAGTTTTCTTGAAATTCGTGCTGGAATCGATCTTTCCAGGCAGGTGGAACGTCACGGACTGTTTCATGGTGCCAAGGATCGAGGCCATCATCGGTTTGGATTGTTGGAAACTCGCGCGATCGGCTTTGAGTTTCTCCGACTTTTCGGCCGGACTCAGCTCGGCGGGCTTGGCGGCCGGTGCCTGGTCCTTGGATTTTTGCAGGCTGAGGTCCAATTGCGCTTTGCCTCCTCCTTGATTCTTCCATGCGAATTCCAGCATGCTTTGATTCGGGATCTCCAGGTCCGCGAGCTTCTTGAAATACGCCGTGCCCTGGAACCAAAGGCGGCCGTCACTCAGACGCTTGAAGCTCACATCCCGCCACGCCTCGATGCCTTTGGAGTCGGTGATCAACTTGCTGATGGCGGCTTGCAGGGCATCCTCCGGGGCATCTGAGTCACCCGTCAGATTGACGTTTTGAAATGAGCACTCGTGTTTGACCTTGCCTGACCCATCGGGATTGATGGTAAACTCCTGCTTGGTTTCATAACAGGAACTCAACAGCAGTCCGCAAGCCAAAACCATCGCGCTCTTCAGGGCCAGTAGTACTCGTTGCTTGATCATGGTGGGGAATTGATACCCGGAAGGCCCACGCCTGGCAATACCAATCCGCCGATGGCGATGACAGCATCGCGCACGACGGGGATTAATCTGTTAGATCGGAAGCTTCAGACTGGAAGCTTCGGCCGGCTGGCGTTGATTTGAATCGAAGGTGAGAAAGTGGCCGCCCCCCATGATGCGGACTGGCCTCCCGCGTCAATACCGGTAGTGCTCGGCCTTGTAGGGGCCTTCGACGGGGACGCCGATGTAGGCGGCTTGCTCGGGAGTGAGGGCGGTGAGCTTGGCGCCGATCTTGGCAAGATGCAGGCGGGCGACCTCCTCGTCTAGCAGCTTTGAAAGCACCATCACCTGGCCGGGCTGGTAGCTGTCCTTGTTTTTCCAGAGGTCGATTTGGGCGAGGGTCTGGTTGGTGAAGCTGTTAGACATGACGAAGCTCGGGTGGCCGGTGGCGCAGCCGAGGTTGACGAGGCGGCCTTCCGCCAACATGTAGAGACTGTTGCCGGAGGGGAAGGTGTACTTGTCCACCTGCGGCTTGATGTTGGTCCTGACCACGCCGGGGGCGTTGTTGAGCTTGTCGATCTGGATCTCGTTGTCGAAGTGGCCGATGTTGCAGACAATCGCCTGGTCCTTCATCTTGTCCATGTGCTCAAGGCGGATGATGTCCTTGTTGCCGGTGGTGGTGACGTAGATGTCGCCCCAGCCGAGAGTGTCTTCGACGGGCAGCACGCGGAAGCCTTCCATGGCGGCTTGCAGCGCGCAGATCGGATCAACTTCGGTGACGACCACCTGCGCGCCTTGGGCACGCAGCGCATGCGCGCAGCCCTTGCCGACATCACCGTAACCGCAGACGACACCGACCTTGCCGGAGATCATCACGTCGGTGGCGCGCTTGATGCCATCGACCAACGACTCGCGGCAGCCATAAAGGTTGTCGAACTTCGACTTGGTGACCGAGTCGTTGACGTTGATGGCGGGAACCAGCAGGGTGCCGGCCTTGGCCATCTGATAGAGACGGTGCACGCCGGTGGTGGTTTCTTCCGACACGCCCTTCCAATCGGCAACCAACTTGTGGAAGATGCCGGGTTGTTCGGCCTGGATTTTCTTAAGCAGATCCTTGATGACCTGTTCCTCATGGCTGCCCGAGGCGGTGCCGATCCACTCGGAGCCGTTCTCCATTTCATAGCCCTTGTGAAGCAGCAGGGTGGCGTCGCCGCCGTCATCGACGATGAGTTGAGGGCCAAGGCCCGCGGGATTGACCAGGGCTTTCCATGTGCACCACCAATACTCTTCGAGCGATTCACCCTTCCAGGCGAAGACGGGGATGCCGGCGGCGGCCACGGACGCGGCGGCGTGATCCTGGGTCGAAAAGATGTTGCAGGAAACCCAGCGCACTTGGGCACCCAACTCGACCAGCGTCTCGATGAGCACTGCGGTCTGGATCGTCATGTGCAATGAGCCCATGATGCGAACACCTTGCAACGGCTTTTGCGGGCCGTATTTCGCGCGGGTGGCCATCAAGCCGGGCATCTCGTGCTCGGCTATTTCAATTTCCTTGCGGCCGAAATCGGCGAGGGAGATGTCACGGACTTTGTAATCGTTCATAGGGGTGGTTGTGGGAGGTGTCGTTTGGGGGGTAGAAATGAGACAGAAGACTCTGAGACAGAAGACAGAAGACTGGAACTTAGAGGAACCAGCCGAAAATGGCATTGACTAACGTGGGACGGAGGTGTTTGCGGAGGCCTTCGATCATTGAGGAGAGTTCCTTGGCCTCCGCAATGAGCGGTCGAGCTTGCGCCTCATCGAAAACAGCGGCACGGATGCCGATGTGAAGTTGAGTGCGGAGTTCTCCTGATGAGCCTTTGGCAAAAGAAAGGAAGCGACGGAATTCGCGATTGCTGTCACGATCCGCGCCTTCCGCAATGTTCGATGGAATTGAGATGCACGAGCGAATCATTTGATCTTTCAAACCAAAGAGTCGGATGGGTTCAACCAAGTGGATGATGGAAACGGCAAGTTGCGAAGAACGCTTCCATACCTCCAGTTCTTCAAAGTTGTGCATCTCTTTCTTCTCTTTTCTTCTGTCTGCTGTCTCCAAGTCTTCTGTCTTGTCGGCCTCAGCCGACGGCCTTTTTAAGAAGGCCTGCCTTGTCGGTGGCTTCCCAGGTGAGATCGGCATTGCTCTTGCCGAAGTGACCGTAGTTGGTGGTTTGCGAGTAGATCGGGCGCAGCAGCTTGAGTTGCTTGACGATATCGGCGGGCTTGAAGGAAAACACCTTGAGGATGCCGGCGAGGATCGCCTCATCGCTGGCGATGCCGGTGCCGAAGGTGTCGACGTGGACACTCACGGGCTTCGGATGCCCGATGGCATAGGCGAACTGGATTTCACACTTGGTGGCGAGACCGGCGGCCACCACGTTCTTGGCGACCCAGCGGGCCATGTAGGCGGCGGAGCGGTCCACCTTGGAAGGATCCTTGCCGGAGAAGGCCCCGCCGCCGTGACGACCGGTGCCACCGTAAGTGTCCACGATGATCTTGCGGCCGGTTAGACCGCTGTCGCCTTGCGGCCCGCCGACGACGAACTTGCCGGTCGGGTTGATCAGGTACTCGGTATCCTTGGTGAGCATTTCCTTGGGCAGAACTTTCTTGATGACCTGCTCGATGCAGAACTGTTCAATCTCGGAGTGGGAAACGTCGGCCGCGTGTTGGGTCGAAATGACCACGTTGACGATGCGGGTGGGCGCGCCATTGACGTATTCGACCGACACCTGGGATTTGGCATCGGGGCGGAGCCACTTGGCGAGTTTGCCGGCCTTGCGGATGCGGGTGAGTTCGCGGCCGAGGCGATGGGCAAACATGATCGGCGCTGGCATGAGTTCCGGCGTTTCATTGCAGGCGTAGCCAAACATGATGCCCTGATCGCCGGCACCCTGCTCGTTGGTCTTTTTGCCCACCGCGGCCTTGGCGTCCACGCCTTGCGAAATGTCCGGCGACTGGGTGGTGAGGTAGTTGTTGATGAAAATCTTGTCGGCGTGGAAAATATCGTCGTCGTTGGTGTAGCCGATGCCGCGCACCGCGTCGCGGATGACTTTTTCCACATTGATGACCGAGCCGATGGGCTTTTGGCCGATTTTCGGGATGGTGATTTCACCACCCACCACCACGAGGTTGCTTTTCACGAAGGTTTCGCAAGCCACGCGGCTCTTGGGATCGACCGCCAGGCAGGCGTCGAGAATGGCGTCAGAGATGGTGTCGGCAACCTTGTCGGGATGCCCTTCACCAACGGATTCTGAGGAAAAAATGTAGGTGCTCATGTGTTTTTCAATTTTCGTATCGTCAAATCGTGATTTGTTGATATATCCTCCCGCCCGTGACGTCAACCCTAAAATCTCTAAAACTTTTATCGGACCCGACCCGGCTGCGGATTTTGACGCTGCTGGGGCAGGAGGCGCTGTCGGTGGCGGAGTTGCAGGAGGTGCTGGGGATGGGGCAAAGCCGGATCTCGACACAGCTTTCGCAACTCAAGGCGGCGGGCCTGGTGGCGGATGAACGGAGCGGGAAAAACAAGATCTACAAAGGGGCGGCCAGTGCCGATCTGCTGGATGTGGTCCGCTTGGCGGCCGCGGAATTGAGCGAAATGGCGGACGATGAAGCCGCCTTGCGCCACCTGCTGCGCAAGCGCAAGGACACGGCGCGGGCGTATTTCGATGCCTTGGCGGGGCGATTCGGCAAGGACTACGTGCCGGGTCGCTCGTGGAAAGCGCTGGCAGAGGCACTCATCAAGGTGCTGAACTACCGGGTGGTGGCCGATCTGGGGGCCGGGGAGGGGACTTTGGCGCAACTGCTGGCACAGCGTGCCGAAAAAGTCATCGCCGTGGACATATCGCCGAAAATGGTCGCCTTTGGCCAGGAACTCGCCACCAAGAACGGCCTGGCCAATCTGGAATTCCGCATCGGCGACATCGAGGAGCCGCCAATCGATGCCGCCTCGCTCGACCTCGCCGTGCTTAGCCAGGCGTTGCATCATGCGGCCCGTCCGCAGCGCGCCATCGATGCCGCCTTCCGGATCCTCAAGCCGGGCGGGCGCCTGATCGTGCTCGATTTGATGCAGCACAGCTTTGAGGAGGCACGCGAATTGTATGCCGACCACTGGCTGGGATTTTCCGAGTGCGATCTGGCGACCATGCTCGAACGCGCCGGGTTTGCCGGCATCGAAACCGTGGTGGCGGATCGGGAAACCACCGCGCCGGGATTCCAAACTCTGTTAGGCATTGGCATCCGGCCGCAATGAGGAGCATTGTGGCGGCGCTCTGTGAGCGTCGCATCTTGTCAGACATGCACAGTTCGCGGTCTCGACTCCAGCGGAAATCCCGCGACGGTCACAGACCGCCGCCACATGGCACAATCGGTGATTTCAGCATCGGATGGTGTGTTCACGAGCGGCGCCTCGATTGGCGATGTTCCATGCGTGCGGTCTTGAGATGGCCGTAGCCGACGAGGCGATGGCGTTGTTCATCCCACAGCCGGAAGGTGAATGATTTGAGGCTGCCTAACAAGGTGACGGGTTTGACCGCTTGGAACAGCGGCTCGGACTTGTGGCATTTCTCGAGATGATAGTTTGGAATGCGCGGGCTGAGATGATGGATGTGATGGAAGCCGATGTTGCCGGAGAACCATTGCAACACCTTGGGCAACTTGTAGAACGAGGCACCCTGCAACGCAGCCGTGGCGTAATCCCAGTTCTCGTTGCGCTCCCAATACACGCCCTCAAATTGGTGCTGCACATAGAACAACCACACGCCCGCCGAACCGGCGACCATCAGCACGGTCAACTGGATGATCAGATACGCCTTGAGCCCGAACGCCCAGATCAGACCGCCGGCAATCATCAGGATCGCGAGATTGGTCCAATGCACCGACATTCGCTCCCGCCGCGGCGCCTTTGAATTGGGCATCCGGTTGAGGAACAAGAACAGCGCCAGCGGAGCGATGACAAACAACACCAGTGGATTTCGCGCCAGCCGGTAGGCGAATTTCTTCCAGCGGGACGCTTGCAGGTACTCCTCGACTGTTAGAGTCCAAACGTCACCGGTGCCGCGCCGGTCCAAGTCGCCGGAACTCGAATGATGAACCGCATGTTACCAGCGCCATTGGTAATAGGGCGTCAAAGTCAGCACGCCGGTGAGGATGCCGGTGATAGCGTTGGCCTTTTTGGATTTGAAGAACGAGCCGTGCCCGCAATCGTGGAAAATGATGAATGCCCGCACCATGAACGCGCCCGCCAGGATTGCCAGCGGAACGACGAGCCAGTAGGAAACATCCAAACACAAGTACATCAAGACCCACAGGCCGACGTACGGCACCACCGTGTTGAGGATTTGCCACACCGCACGGCGAGTCGATGACTGCTGGTACCGAACCACGACTTCCCTCCATGCCGGAATCTTCTTCGGGTTGGTGCTTTTCGGGTCAATTGAATCATCAGTCATAATCTCAACCTGTGCGCGTGACCCACCGCCAACCGAGGGGCAGTTGTCGATGGCCACGCGCTGAACCTACGCCGGAATTCAGGCAACGGCAACCGGTGCCAGGAATATTTTCCGGCGCTGTTCCGGGCGCTGAGTCGGCCCGCGATGGCGAGCGTCAGTCCCGGAGATGCGAGGTTGTGGTTCAGCAATAAGGTGGACATGGGGATTTGGGAGCGTCGGCACCAGGAAACCTGGGGGGCTTGGAATTTTGGTGGCACTCCGGCGGTTTTCGCCGCAGGCTCGTTGCGCCGCCATGTTTGTCATTTCCATTCCCGCCCTGCAACGCAACGCCGCAATCTTGGCCGGGGTGAAGGCCGCTGCGGGCTGCCACCTGGTGCTGGCGCTCAAGGGGTTTGCGTGTTGGAAGGCGTTTCCCTATTTACGTGACGACCTCGACGGCTGCTGTGCCTCGGGGTTGTGGGAGGCCCGGCTCGCCCGGGAACATTTCGGCAAACACATCGTCACGTATTCACCCGCCTATGACGAAACGGATGTGGCCGCTCTGTGTGAATTCACCCATCATCTGGATTTCAACTCGCTTTCGCAGTGGTTCCGTTTCCGCCAGCAAGTGCTGGCCCACCCGCGCTTCAACTCCGGCGAACTGCGCTGCGGCCTGCGCGTCAATCCGGAGTGCTCCACCGGTGCCACCCCGATGTATGATCCCTGCGCCGCCGGCTCCCGCCTCGGCATTGCCGCCGCACAACTCGCCGGCGCCGATCTAACGGGAATCTCCGGCCTTCACTTTCACACGCTCTGCGAGCAAAACTCCGACGACCTCGAGCGCACTCTCGCCGCGGTCGATGAGAAGTTCGGCCACTGGCTGCGCCAGCCGCAGTTCGCCTATCTGAACATGGGCGGCGGCCACTGGATCACCAAACCGTTCTACGACCGCGAGCTTCTTGTTAAATTGGTGAGGCAGGCCCGCGAGCGCTACGGCGTCGAGGTGTGGTTGGAACCGGGCGAAGCCGTGGCCATCCACACCGGGGTGCTGCGTGCCACCGTCATGGATGTGATCGAAGCCGCCGGACTGCGCCACGCGATCCTCAGTGTTTCCGCCACCGCGCACATGCCGGACGTGTTGGAAATGCCCTACCGGCCGGACGTGCTGCTGGTCGATGCCGCGCCATCCGCTGTTAGACCCGCCGTGGCCTTCGCCGGGGAAAACTATCACCCCGCCGCCGCGGCCGGTGCCTGGCTCTATCGGTTAGGCGGGCCGACATGTCTGGCCGGTGACGTCATCGGCGACTTCGCGTTTTTCCGCGAGTTGAGGGTGGGCGACACGCTGGTCTTCGACGACATGGCCCATTACACGATGGTGAAGACCACGATGTTCAACGGGGTGAAGCATCCGCCGATCGTGCTCCAGCACGAGGACGGGCGGTTGGAAACCCTGCGCGAGTTCACCTATCAGGATTTCGAGGGACGTCTCGCGTGACCTGCGGCTCTTCAAGGAGAGTGGATGTCCCCACACATTGGCCAACGAGCCATTGCCGGTTCGCCTATTTGGCTTGCCGAAAGCGGGCCGCAAGCGCAGGCTAGGCCCGTGCGACGTGCCGGAGCGGAACCATGAAACCATTGAATGAACGATGAATGAGCCAAGGAAGACCGGCGTGCATTACGCTGCCGATTATGAACGGCATGACACGGGTCCCGGCCATCCGGAATCGGCGTATCGCTATCGAGCGTTGCGTGCGGCGTTGGAGTCGCTGCCGCCAGAAATTGTCCGGCTGTCGACCGGGCGGCGTGCCACGGTGGCGGAGATTCTGCTGGTGCATGAGCCCGGTTATCATGACTTGGTTTACCAGGACACGGGTTCCCTGGCGGATTTCCTGCGCACCGGCGACACTGCGATTTGCGAACACAGCTACGATGTGGCGCTGGAGGCATGCGGGGCCTTGCTATCGGCCGTTGACGCGGTGATGGCGGGTAAGGTGGCATCCGCGTTTTGCGCGGTGCGTCCGCCGGGCCATCATGCCTCGGCGAGCCGGGGGATGGGGTTCTGTGTGTTCAATAATGTGGCGGTTGCCGCGCGCCACCTCCAGGCGCGGCATGGCTTGGAACGCATCGCCATCGTCGATTGGGACGTGCACCATGGCAATGGCACCGAGGAGATTTTCATTGAAGACCCCAACGTGTTATATGTTTCATTGCATGAACAATATATCTATCCGTACACTGGAGACGCCTCGGATCGTGGCCGCGGCGCGGGCCTGGGGCTCAACGTCAACATTCCGCTGCCGCGACACTCTGATGGCAGGCAGGCGCTTGCCGCCTGGGAGGCGCGGGCGACGCCCGCGCTGGATGCTTTCAGGCCCGAGTTCGTGTTGATATCCGCGGGGTTTGACGCGCGGATGAATGATCCGATCGGCGACTTGTGCTGGGACGATGAGACATTTGCCGAGATGACGCGGCGCTGTGTCGGGCATGCCCGCGAGTGGGGTCACGGGCGGGTGGTTTCGGTGCTGGAGGGCGGCTATGATCCGCAGGGCCTGGCCTCGGCGGCGGTGGCGCATGTGCTGGCGCTCGGGGAAGGATGAGGCGGCGTGGCTGTGGCTTCCAACCGCAGGCCGTGACTGCGCCCACGGCGGGTGGTGGCGATTATTCCAAGGCGGCGCGGAGGTCGGCGGCGGCGCTGTGAGCACCGGTTTGGGCGGGCGGTGGAATGAAGGAGAAATCGTCATCTGGCCCGTCCACGAAACCGAAATCGTCGTCCGACACGGCGACGGGCGTCGGTGCGGAAACATCCTCCACATGAGGTGCCGGGTCTGCGGGCGGCTGCGAAACGGTTAGGTCCGGGGTGCCGGCCATGAGCGCGGTGGTGATCTGGAGCGAGCGCGGGACCTTGTCGATGGGGTCGAGGTTGGGGATGGTGGCGGCTTCCGGGGTGGCCTTGAGTTCTTCGAATTTGCGGGCGCTGATGAGGACGCGCGTTTCGAAGGATCCGATCGCGCTGTTATAGTGCTCGACGGCATTGCCGAGGGCGCGGCCGAGTTTTGAAAAATGTTCGGCCAGTTTGCCGAGGCGTTCGTGGAGGGCACGGCCGAGCAGCGAGATTTCACGGGCGTTGGCGGCGATGGATTCCTGCCGCCAACCGTAAGCGACCGCACGCAGCAGGGCAATCAGCGTGGTGGGAGTGGCCAGGATGACACCTTGGTCCACGCCGCGTTCGATCAGGCCCGGATCGCTTTGCAAGGCCGCCGAGAAAAATGATTCGCTAGGCAAAAACAGGACGGTGAATTCCGGCGCGTGCGCAAACTGGGAAGTGTAGTTCTTGGAGGAGAGTTGTTGGATGTGAGTGCGGACCTGGCGGGCATGGCGATGGAGCGCTTCCTCGCGAAGGGTGTCATCGGTGGCCTCAAGCGCGTCGAGATAAGCGTCCATCGGGGTTTTGGAATCCACCACGATGGTCTTGCCGCCGGGCAGGCGCACGATCAGGTCGGGCCGCAGGTTTTTCCCCTCGTCGGTGGTGGTCGAGTGTTGGGTTTCAAAATCGCAGTGCTCCTGCATGCCAGCCAGTTCCACCACGCGGCGGAGTTGCATTTCACCCCATTGGCCGCGACCGGTGGGTTGGCGTAGCGCTCTAACAAGCGAGGCGGTTTCGCGTTGCAGTCCGAGTTGGCCTTCGCCGAGCGAGCGGACCTGGGTGCGGAGTTCGGCGTAGGCATCGGTGCGGTTTTTTTCGATTTCGCCGAGGCGCAGTTCGAATTTCCCGAGCGTGTCGGTGACGGGTTTGACGAGCGAGGCGATGGCGGTCTGGCGTTTTTCGATATCGCCCTTGGCTTCTTCTGTGTGGGCACTCAGCGAGGCTTTGGCAAGTTGCAGGAATTGGTCGGACGAGAACTTGAGGGCGTCGGCGGAGAGGGCTTTGAAGGTATCGGCGAGTTTGAGTTCGGCGCGATCGAGGAGGGCTTGTTTTTCGGCGGCGGCTTTGGTTTCGGTGTCGAGGCGGGAGCGGATTTCGGTGAGTTGGTTGCGGAAGGTTTGGGCTTCCTGCTCGTTGCGTTGGGCGTCGTTGGTGGCCTGGGCGAGGCGGGCTTCAAAGTCGGCAGCGCGGCGTTCTTCGGCTTTCAGTCGCTCCTTGAGGGTGGCGAGCTTGCCGGAGGCGATGAGCTTGGTGATCAGCCAGCCAACGGAAAGGGCGATGGCGGCAGCGAGGATTTCTGGCAGGTGACGCTGGAGTTCCGGGGGCATGGCATGAAGAGAAAAGCTGAAAAGCTGACAGCCTGAAAGCCTGAAATCAAAAAAGCGGAATTCGCAAGGGTGGGGAGGGGCGGCCTCGGCGCCCAGGCACGGAATCCCGGAATCGCGGCGCTGGCCGGCCGGATGCCACTCACTTGGCTAGCACGTCATAGACCTTTTTCCCGTCACGGATGGCGGCGCGGTTCTTGAGTTCGATCTCGGCACGCAGCTCGTATTTTTTCTCGCGCTGCTGGTCCGCCTCGCACGCCACAAACCCCTCGGAGTCGGGATTGGGGTTTTTCTTCAGGTTTTCCTGCCCCTCACGGATAATGGCCAGCGCCTGGGCATAACGGGGGTCTTCCTTGGGCAATTTCGCCAGCCCGGGACTCATCTCCGGTCGGTCAAAGCTCAGGTCGATGATGCCGGTGTCCACGCCGAGTCCCTTGAGCTTGTTGATCTGGCCGTCATCGAGCGGACTGCGCCCGTAGGGATTATTCGGATAGGAGCTGGCATAACTCGAATAATAGGGCGCGTTGAGATCCACCCAGGTGATGATCCTTTCCATATCCTCCGCGCTGATCTTTACGTCGGCGTGCTTGTTCTTCCCCTCGCGGAAATTGGTCAGCCGGCTGGCATGCGACCCCCACGAATACGCCTGCTTGATCTCGGGCGGTCCGGCACCCACCACCGAAAGAGCGCCTTTGGTCCAGAGGTTCACATAGGAGGCGTTGAAAATCAAACCCCGGTCGCCCGCCAACACCAGCTTCTTGCCGCCCTCCTTGCCATAGTCGTGACACTTGACACAATTCCGGTCGAACACCGGTTGCACGTCCAACCGATAGTTGAACATTTTGGGCGCTCCGTGCCAGCCCTCGAGCTTGCTCGGCGGCCGCTTCAGGGCCAGCAGGTTCGCCTTGTTCAGCGACGGTGGCGCGGCGCGGCGCTCGTCGTGACAGCCGACACAGCCGACCCATTCGCCGGACTGCACCGTGGTGCCGCTGCGCATCGATTGGATCATCATGCCGTCCTTGTCGAGCAGTTGGAAATAGACGAATTTGTCCGAGGGCAGGGCAAACGCCGCGGAGCCGTCGGCTTCCACCGGGACCGTGCCGAGGATGCGCTTGTTGTTGAAATCATGCCAGCTCATGCCCGGCCGCTCGACGCCCTGGCCGCCCCAGCCCGGATTGGTCCAGAAGCGTTTTTCCGGCGACTCGATCACCCGCAGATATTTGACGCTGCCGGGTTTGACGTCCTTCATGTGGGTGCCTTCGTACACGTTCTGCACATACACATAACCGTCCGAGTTCTTATAATCGCGGTGGGTGGGAATGACCGGCGGACGCGGGCGCGGTGCCAGCGGCATCGGGTCGTAACACCCCTCGCCCTCGCTGTGCAGCAGGATTTCATTGCCGAAGGTATCCACCAGATAGATGCCCATCGTCTCGCCCTGGCCGGTCATGCGCGAGCACAGGAAATACTTGTCCGAAAGCGGCCAGGGATCCTCGTATTTCGGAGTGACTCCGGCAAAGGCGTCGAACCCGCCGTTGGGTCCCTCGGGGTCGCCCACGCGCTGAATCGCGCTGGCCGGCCAGGTGCGCAGGACCGGCGCCTTGCCGTCCACGCCGCGGCTGCGGTCGAGGATGGCCATCGCGCCCCACGGCCGGTCGTGGCAGGAGCCGAGGATGCAGAGTACCAGGTCGGTGCCCGGGATGGCCATCGGATTGAGCACCACGCCTCCGGACGGGGTGTTGTTGCCATAGTATCCCGCGTGGTTGGTGCCGTCGGGATTGACGGTCCACAAGCCTTCGGCGTTGCCGAAATTGCGGTCGATGTATTCCCAGCGGTAATAGATCACGCGCCCGTCGGGCAGCAGCGAGGGATGGCCCTCGAACAGCGTGCTTTTGCCGATCTGGTTGATGTTGGCACCGTCGCTGTTCATGTGGAACAGGTTGCCCATGATATGAATGTTGCACATGCAATATTTCGGCTCGCGCGAGGAGGTGAACATAATGCTGTCATCCGGCAGGTAGATCGGGTCGATGTCAAACACCCCTTCGGCGGATGTCAGGGTCTTGAGGCCGCTGCCGTCGGCATTGATTTCGTAGATATGATAGTTGTCGCCGACGTTCTTGCGCATCGAAAACAGGACGCGTTTGCCGTCGAAATAAACGTCCGGATCGCGCAGCCGTCCCTGCGGTCCCGGGTCCGCGACCACGCGGGTGTCGTCGTTGTGGGCGAAATCGATGGTCTTGAGCGGGCCGCCGGGGTGGAAACTTCCGGTGTTGCATTCCCCGGTCTGGAACATCGTTTCGGTGTTGTGGTGATCTCCGGCATACTGGCTGCGCACCACATACAACAACGGCTGACCGCTCACCAAGGGGTTTGCAACCAGCGCCTCGCGGCGGAGTTTTTCCAATTCCTCCTGTGGCACCGGGTCGCGTTTTTCAAGCGCGTCGAGCCGCGCCAGGAAATCCTTGCCGCCGGGATAACGCTTGCCGAAGGTGGCAATCAAATCCTCCACCGCAAGCCGCAGCGAGTCCACCGCCACCGGGGCGCCGTCTCCTCCCGGGCTTGATGAAACCCGTTTGCGCTTGGCAAAATGCTCGGCGGTGGCCTGCGGGTCAAGGCTGCCGGTGGCCACGACATCATCCATGGTCACATGGCCCCAGGCTCCGGTGTTGCCGTCGAACACCCGCAGAAACACCTTTTTGCCGACCAGTTGCGGCAGGTTCCATTGCACGCGCGACATCTCTTCGCCGCCCTTGCCATGGGCCTGCATTTGCTCTTTGCCATCGAGCGTGCAGATGGCCACATAGGTGTCCGGGTGCTGGCCGCCGCCGATGAGAAAGGAAACATCCGGTCCGTCTAGCTGGAATACCGGCGATTCGACCACGCCCTGCTGTGCGTCGTCGGGTGTGTCGCTCGCGCTTTCCAGCGTGGACAGGTGGAACTTGCCCTGGCGCGAGGCATAGGGCGTCTCGCCGTTGTGATAATTCGGACGACCCGTCACGATATGGGCGAACTTGCCTTCGACGACTTTCCAGCCCTGGAGGTCCCCGGTTTCGAAATCAAACCGGATCTGCCCGGCCGCGGGCGGTGTGGCGGCAATCGCCGGCACCACCATCAGTGTGCAGGACAGAACAAGGCAAAAGCGGAATCGACCGCTCCGAATCTGGGGTGGGTATGTCATCATGGTCGCGGGAGTCTACGGTTTCTTGGCCGAAACCTTTCACCTTTTTTTCCGGCCACCGCCGCGGCGCCGCGGCAAAACGAAATCTCGCACTTTCGGGTCAGCGATTCCGAAGTGAAGAAAGCCGGGCTTCGGCAAACTTGGTGGTTGGCATTCAATGGTTTACACCAGCAATTGACCGCAATTACCGGAAAATTGCAGGGTCATTTTTCTGCGGCCCGGCATTCCGCCGCACGTTCCGGCAGGCAGGGTGTCAGATGGTGTCAGAAAACCTAGGGTCAGCGACTGATTCGAGGTCAAAACGGCCATTCGGCGACAGATTCCGGGCAATCCGGGCAGATTTCTCAAATTTCGGCGATTTTGTCCTTGAGCTGTTCTAAAGAACATCTATTATTCCAAGCATGACCCCTCCATCAGACATTCCGTCGGACGGGCAGCCTGTCGCCCCAGTCCGCCAGCGTTTCCTCCAGCGCCTCGTCGCGCTGGCCATCAAGCCTACCACCCACCAGTATTACGTCCAATGGGCCGAGGCCTGGACCATCCGCACCGTCCAGGATCTCATGGGCCACACCAGCGTCGAAACGACCATGATTTACCTCCACGTCATGAAGCGGCCGGGTGCCGGCGGCCCAAGCCCACTCGATTTGGCCTGAAATCAAACAATTCCCCTCAACCCGGGATATTTCCCCACATTCCGCATTTTCCGCTTGGCTGGCTGACCATGGAGGACTAGAACCCTTTCATGAGCAGTCCCCCCAGAGAAGTGTCCTTCCGGGTTGCATTTGCCCCTTGTTCAACGACGGGTTCGTTGAACAATTGTTAACGCCGCACGTCATTGAGCAAAACCGTTCGACAAAGAAAAATAGAATGAAGTCCACCGCGCAACTTAGTATCATCGGTACCGCAGGTAATGTCTGTGCCCTTTGTCTATCTCTCGGTGCATTCGTGCTCGCTGAATTCCAACACGTACGGGGCAAGTCAATTGAGATATTGTGGTTTTCGGGACTTTATTCCGCGCCAGTATTCGCGGTTTTACTAGTCGGCATTATATTGAAGATCCTACTGGATACAGCGAAGAATAAGACCACACTCACAGATGCCCTATTCCCCACAATCTCGCTGACAGTATTTGTCCTCATTTGGTGGCGGTTTTACATTTATCTTTCCCATATGGAATAACTCATGAAAGACAAGTCGAACAATTCACTCCTGCCGACGGGCAACAGCCCCACAACTTCGACCCCAAAACCTTCCTGCCGCCCCGCGGCAGAGTGACACGTTGGGCGGAGATAATTTCGCCCTGCGAAATTACGCTTGACGTAATCCGAGCCGGTGGTACTTTTCGTCCGGTGATCGAAAGTTTCGGCGATTCAGCGACGGAGAGCATCTTCCGCGGTTTGCGGGTCCGAGGCTTGCCTGGGGATATCCAGGAGCGGGCCCGGCGTAAGCTGCGCATGATCAATCAGGCGCGAATCGTTGAGGATCTTCAGATTCCGGCAGGCAAGCGACTTGAACAGTTGAAGGGGAAGCTGGCTGGGTTCTGGAGCATTCGAATCAACCAGCAATGGAGGGTTGTTTTCCGATGGGAAGATGGCTCGAAGCACGAAGTGAGGATTATCGATTACCATTAATATTATGAGCGCATCCAAATACCTGCCACTGATTCATCCAGGTGAGATCCTACTCGAGGAATTCATCAAGCCGATGGGGCTGAGCCTTGCATTGGTCTCCCGCTCGACCGGCATTCCGGCCTCGCGTCTTACCGAGATCACGAAGTGCAGGCGCAGCTTGACCGCCGAGACGGCGTTGCGACTGGCGAAGTTTTTCGGCACCTCCGCAGGGTTCTGGGTCGGACTGCAATCCGAGCATGATCTGGAAGTTGCCGAGAGAGCCGTTGGTGAGAGAATCAAGCGGGAAGTTGTCTCGCTCGCCTCATAAGATCTGCGAGGGGGGCACCGGGCAACCGGTGTCCCTACCTCAATGGGCGGAAAAAAATACTTCTTGCATGCCGCGCGGTATCGCGTACGCTTCCTCCATGAAGACAATTTCAGCCACTTCCGCCCGTTCAGACTTGTATCGTGTCATTGATTCCGCGGTTTCCGACCACGAACCGATCCACATTACAGGGAAGCGGGGCAATGCAGTATTGGTCGCTGAGTCCGACTGGCGAGCGATTCAGGAGACGCTCTATCTCGTCAGCATGCCTGGAATGAGGGATTCGATTCGGCACGGGATGGAAGAACCGATCACCAACTGCAGCAGGGAGATTGACCTGTGAGCTACGAGCTGTTTTTCACCAATCAGGCAAAGCAGGACGCTAAGAAGCTGAAGGGCAGTCCCTTGGCCCAAAAGGCCAGGGAGTTGCTCGATGTCATTGGTGAGAATCCATTTGCGGACCCACCACCATTCGAGGCACTAGTCGGAGATCTCAAGGGAGTCTATTCGCGGCGACTGAATATCCAACATCGCTTGGTCTATCAAGTTTACGCGGAGGAACGAGTCGTGAAAGTCATTCGACTTTGGACGCATTATGAGTAAACGCCCAACAAGCCGTCGCGCCGAATGAGCGATCAGCCCCTCAACCGCCAATTCAATTTTACCCATAGACGCGTCACGGTGTCGTAACTGCGGCTTCCGGTCGCTGGCTTCTTTGCCAAAATTCTCCCGTTGCAAAGCCCGCGAGCGAGTTTAACCTCAGTTGTGAAAAAGGTTTTGATGCTTTATCCGGAGTTCCCGGATACCTTTTGGAGTTTCAAGCACGCGCTGAAGTTCGTGCGCAAGCGTGCCAGCTTGCCTCCGCTCGGATTGTTGACTATTGGCGCGATGCTGCCGGCAGCATGGGACAAGCGCTTGATCGACCTCAATGTCACGCGTCTGCGCGATGCGGACCTGGCGTGGGCGGATCTGGTCTTTGTCAGCGCGATGATTGCGCAGCGCGACTCGGTGCGGGTCTTGCTCGCGCGGTGCCGGGCGGCAGGCAAGACGGTGGTGGCCGGCGGCCCCCTGTTCACCAGCGGACATACGGAGTTCGATAACGTCGACCATTTCGTCCTCAACGAGGCGGAAGTGACCCTGCCTGGGTTCTTGCGCGACCTCGAAGCCGGGCAGGCCAAACCAATCTACACCGCCACGGATTTTCCGAGCCTCCACGACACACCGGTGCCGCTGTGGGAATTGGCCGACCTCCGGCGCTACGGGTCGATGTGCATCCAGTATTCCCGCGGCTGCCCGTTCGACTGCGAGTTTTGCGACGTCACCGCAAAGTTCGGTCACCGCAGCCGCACCAAGTCGGCGGCGCAGGTGCTGGCCGAGCTCGACGCGCTGGCTGCAGCCGGTTGGCGTGGGTCGGTGTTCTTCGTGGATGACAACTTCATCGGCAACAAGCGCCGCTTGCGCGAAGACTTGCTGCCAGCCCTAACTGCCTGGCAGCGCCGGCGGCGACACCCGTTTTCCTTCTACACCGAGGCGTCGATCAACCTGGCCGACGATGAACCGCTGACCAAGGCGATCGTCGAGGCCGGTTTTGATACCGTGTTCATCGGGATCGAAACCCCGGATGAGGCCGGCCTGGCCGAGTGCAACAAGCGCCAGAACCGCGGGCGCGATTTGATAGAAGACATCAAGCGCCTGCAGCGGGCCGGTCTGGAAGTCCAAGGCGGCTTCATCGTGGGCTTTGATTCGGACACCACGTCGATCTTCCGGCGGCAGATCGAGTTCATCCAACAGAGCGGGATCGTCACGGCGATGGTCGGCATGCTCACCGCCTTGCCGGGCACCAAGTTGTTTGAGCGCTTGCAGCGCGAGGGGCGCTTGCTCGGGCCATCGAGTGGCAACAACGTCGATGGCACCACCAATTTTCTCACCCGCATGGACCTGCAAACCTTGCGCGACGGCTACCGCAACCTGATGGGCACCCTGTATGAACCGGGGCCGTATTACCGACGGGTGCGGACGTTTTTGCGCGAATTCCACCCGCCTAAAGTGGCGTTGCGGTTTGATCCGAAGGCCTATGCCGCATTCCTCCGCTCCGCGGTGCGCCTCGGCGTGATCGGCCGCGAGCGCTATCAATATTGGAAACTGCTGACTTGGACTTTGTTCCGGCGGCCGCTGTTGCTGCGGACGGCCGTCACCTTTGCCATCTACGGCCACCACTTCCGCCGCTGCGCCGCCGCCTTGGCTGGCTGATCCCGTCTGGCTGGCGAGCGACAACCGGATCGGCAGCGAATAGTCGGGTGGCTGGCTTTTGTTCATCGGCGGCAGCGGGGAAAATTGTCCTGTTTATGGACATTCCGCAAACCCCATTTGGTGCTTGCTTTGCGGGAATCCGTCTGGTTGTTCTTACATTAACGCTTCCCGCGTCCGGTCGTCCGGACCAACCCGGTCGGATTGCCAGACGGTGCGCCAATAATAACAATCAAAAATGGGAAGCCGCATGACCATGAAAACCAACCAACTACCAACAAAATCCCTGTTGCTGGCGCTCGCCGCCTGGTGCGCCGCAATGACCGTCAGCCTAAAACCCGCGCAGGCCGCCACCATCACCTGGGGCATCGCCACGAACATCGTCGATAGCAGCGACGTGCTCAAGACCGGCAGCCCCATGTATGCGTACGCATTCGGCACGGATGTGGGCGCACAAACCGTCAACACCGTGGCCTTTGCCGTGGGGAATGGCAGCGGTGGCGGGACCAACGTCACTGTGACTGGTGCTGCGGCCTGTGGGCCCTATTTCCCTTTATCCAGCCCACCAAGCTACAATGGCATCCTCAAGGGCGCGGCGTTTGCCAGTAGCGGTTCGGGCGCAACCATGACGGTCACTCTCAAGAATCTGGTTGAAGGCCAGCAATACGCCGTCCAAGTGTGGTCCAGTAACGTGGATTATGGCGGCACCCCCACGACGTACGACGGAGCGGTGAGTTTGACGGTGTCGCCGGGCCAGTATGCGATCGGCACGTTCACCGCCGACGCGACCGGAACGCAGGCCATGATCCTTACGCAAAACAATGTCCAGCTCAACGCGCTGCAAGTTCGGACCGTGCCCGCACCCGGCACGCCGCCGACGGTCGCCATCGACAGTCCGGCTAACAACGCGACGGTATTGCGCACGTTCACCATCGACGCCACGGCCTCAGACGACGGCACGATCGCCAGCGTGGCCTTCTCCTACTCCACCGACGCCGGTGCCACATGGCACCAGCTCGGCGCCGCGGACACTGTGGTGCCATACAGCTACACTTGGAGCGGCGCGCCGGAAGGCACCTATCAGCTCAAAGCCGTGGCGGTGGACAACGATGCCATGTCGACCACCTCGGCCGTGGTCAACGTCACGGTCATTGATCCGCCGACGGTCGCCATCACCAGCCCGGCCAACAATGCGACCGTGGGCGTCAACTTCACAATCGATGCCACTGCCACAGACAACGGCACGATCACCAAGGTGGCGTTCTTCGACGGCACCACACAGCTCGGCCCCGACGTCACCGGCTCTGGCCCCACTTACAGCTATGTCTGGAACGGTGCCCCGAACGGCCTCCACGTGCTGACAGCCGTGGCGACGGACAATGACGGCCATTCGACCACCTCGGCCTTGGTCAACGTCTGGGTCACGAACATCACGTGGGGCGCAGCCCAGAACATCACCGACGACAACGACGTGCTCAAGACCGGCGACTTGGTGTATGCCTATGCCTTTGGCAACGGGGGGGCCACCGTCAACACCGTGCCATTCGCCGCGGGGAATGTCTGGGGTGGAGGGACCGACGTCACGTTTGGCTACGCCACCGCCAGTTACTCAGGACCCTATTTCGGCCCTGATGCCGGCTTGAGCGCTGAGTACAACACCATCCTCACCGGTGCCAACTGGACCTACACGGCTTTTCCGCTCACACTCAGCAACCTGACTCCCGGGACCGCTTACACCGTCCAGGTCTGGTCCAATAATAACAATCCCAATACCGGTGCAACCGACTACACTTCGCTCGACGGCTTGCATTTGCTGGGCAAGATGGCCGGTAATGGTGATAGAGGCCAATACGCAACCGGCACGTTCACCGCCATCGGTACCTCGCAGGTCATTGCGATAGGGGGAGTCCCCCAAGAACTCATCAACGCGATCCAGGTTCGGACCGTGCCCATCGTGGCAGGCTACGAGAAATGGTCGGAGCAAATTCCGGCCGGCCAACGCGGGCGCACCGACGACCCGGATGGCGATGGCTTCACCAACCTCCAGGAGTTCCTCTTCGGCACCTCGCCGATCGCCGGCAACGGCGCGTTGGTGACCAGCGAAACAGTCGGCGGGAATCTCGTCCTGCACTGGCTGCAACGTGAGACCGGCTCCACCTATCTGCTTAAGGAAAGCACCACCATGGCCGCAGGCGACTGGAGCACCAGCGCCGTGGTTCCGGTACCCGACGATCAAACCGGAGCACCCGTCGACTATGATCGCTACAAGGCGACCATCACCATCGGCGCGGCGCGGAAGTTCTTCCGCGTGGAAGGGGCGGAAAACTGAGCGCCCCGCAACAGGTTCCTTAAACTCAGTGCCCGCCTCCGGTCCCCCGGAGGCGGGCATTCTAACAGCGCTGCTCATCATGACGCTTTGCCGGGTGCTCAACGGGCCAGCCAGCCTCCAACCAAGCGTCATTCGGGGTCAGTCAGGACTAACAAACATTGACATAGCTTCGGGGCCACATAGGGATTCCAAAGGCCACCTTGCAGACACACCAAACCAAAAGACAAAGCACCATGCAAAAACAAGCCCTCATCCACCCGCTCCGGGGTGCCCTGCAACACCGCAGGTTGGCGCTGGCAACTCTTGCGCTCGCAGTGCCCTTCGGCCTCAACTCCACCCAGGCGGCGCGTGACCTCGGCGCGGTCATGCCCGTCGGCGACTCGATCACCGCCGGCTACTCTGTCGACCCCAACGTGATCGACGCCGGGTGGCGCGGGCTGCTTTACAACAGTCTCACCGCCGCCGGCTATTCTTTCCAGTATGTCGGAACCACCAATGTCAATCCGGGACGCCTGCCCACCACGCCCATCGATCAGACTTGGCACGACAGCGGCACCACCGAGACCTGGCGGACCCTCGCGGTGCGGGAGTTCATCGATTCCTGGCTGACGACCCTGGCCGCCAGCGGCAAGACCCCCGCCATCATTGCGATGATGACCGGCACCAACGACATCAACGACAACAACGCGCCCGCGTCTGTTAGCAATGTCTCGGCCATCATCGACACGGTCCATGCCCGGACACCTGCGACCAAGTTGTTCGTGGCGAAGATCGTGCCCGTGTTCTCGCCCGACAATGCCTGGGTCGCCGCCTACAATGCGGGCCTCGCCACCTTGGTCGGTGCGAAGCAGGCGCTGGGCTACAACGTGGCCATGGTGGACCTGAACACCGGCTTCCCCTTTGCGACCGGAATGGATTCACCCCCCCCCAATTCAGTTCACCCCAATGCCGCCGGCTACGCCTGGTTGGCCCAGCAATGGCACACCGCGTTGACGGCGCCGGTGACCACCCTCAACTCTAACGGAAATGCGTTCGCTGGCGGCGGCTGGGACCACGGACTCCCCGCTCCGGGCACTGACGGCGTGATTGGCGGCAACGGCACCTGCGGCGCGTTTGATAGTTCGACGCCCTTCGACTTCGCCAGTGATGGGCTGGCCGTGACCGTGGCGCACACTGCGGGCGCCATCACCAGCGGCGGCGGCTTCGGTGACTGGGCCGCCAAAAACAGCGGCACCGCGTTTTACTACTGGCGCCAGTCCGGCGGCAGCCTGTCGGTACCGCGCAGCATCGCAATAGGCGACCATCTCCACTACACGCTTTCTAATACCGGCACGCTGGGCGCGACCCAGCAAACCGGCGGGTTTGTGGGGCCACAAGGTAGCGGCACGTTCACCCAGACGGGCGGCACGGTGTTGAATTTGGGGTATCGTGCGGGCAACGGCAGCACGCTGTCGCTGAGTGGCGGTGCGGGATCTAACATCGGCTGGGCGCGGGGGACAGCCTACGGACTGGCTAACAACGCCTCCGCCAGGATTGACATCAGCGGCAATTACGCCGCGACCATCGACACCTCGATCAATCCGGCAAGCGTGGTGAGTTTTGATAGTGCCGGCACCGGTGGTTTCGTGCTTGAATCCACCTGGACCGGTTCCTTGACGCGTGACAACTTCACCAAGGCCGATTGGATCGCGGCGTTGGCCAAAACCGGCGTCATGGTGGGAACCACCCAGGTGACCTCCGGCAACTTTGACCTCCTGCTGGTGGTCCAGAATGCCGGCGCGCCCGGTTCGAGGGTGAGCCTGGCGGGCCCGCCACCACCGGTCACTGTCACTTGGGACACCGCCCACAACATCACCGGCGACAGCGATGTGCTCAAGACCGGCACCTTGGTGTATGCCTACGCATTTGGCAACGCGGAGGCCACCGTCAACAGCGTGCCATTCTCCTTGGGAAATGTCTCGGGTGGCGGGACCGACGTCACTTTTGGCTACGCCACCGCCAGTTACTCGGGGGCTTATTTCGGCCCTGATGCCGGATTGAGTACTGCGTACAACACCATCCTCACCGGCGCCAATTGGACCTACACGGCCTTTCCGCTCACTCTCAACCACCTGACTCCCGGGATCAGTTACATGGTTCAAGTTTGGTCCAATAATAACAATCCCAATACCGGTTCAACCGACTATACTTCGCTCGACGGCGGTGTGCATTTGCTGGGGAAGATGGCCGCCAATGGTGATAGAGGCCAATACGCAACCGGCTCGTTCACCGCCAGCGGCACCTCGCAGGTCATTGCGGTGGGAGGCACCCCACAGGAACTCATCAACGCGATCCAGGTTCGGACCGTGCCCGACCCCGGCATTCCGACCATCTCCATCACCAGCCCGGCCGACGGCGCGACCGTGGCCGCGGGCGCCGACATCACGATCACCGCCGCGGCCGCTGACGACGGCACCATCACCCGCGTGTCTTTCTACGACGGTGTCACGCAACTCGGCGCCGACGTCACCACACCGCCATACACTTGTGTCTGGCACGGCGCGACGGCAGGTGCCCACGTGCTAACAGCCAAGGTGTGGGACAACACGGGCCTCTCTGCCACCTCGGCCGAGGTCACGGTCACTGTGACTGCGAACACCACTCCGCCCGGGGTCATCACCTGGGGCGCCGCCCAGAATGTCACCGCCGCCAGCGACGTGCTCAACACGGGAACTGCCGTGTATGCCTACGCATTCGGTACGGATGTGGGCGCACAAACCGTCAACACCGTGGCCTTTGCCGTGGGCAATGGCAGCGGCGGCGGGACCGATGTCACGGTGACTGGTGCTGCTGCCTGTGGTGCCTATTTCCCTTTATCCAGTCCATCCGGCTACAAGGGCATCCTCAAGGGCGCAGCGTTTGGCAATTCGGGCCCAGGCCTCACGGTCACTCTTAAGAATTTGGTTGAAGGCCAGAAATACGCCGTCCAAGTGTGGTCCGGTAACGTGGATTATGGCGGCACCGATACTACGTACGACGGAGCGGTAAGCTTGGCGATGCGGCCTTCGGGCCAGTACGCGATCGGCACGTTCACCGCCGCGGCGACCGGCACGCAGGCAATGATCCTTACGGGAGGCAATTACCAGATCAACGCGCTGCAAGTTCGGACCGTGCCCATCCCGGCAGGCTACGACGCATGGTCGGAGCAAATTCCATCCGGCCAACGCGGGCGCACCGCCGACCCGGATGGCGATGGCTTCACCAACCTCCAGGAGTTCCTCTTCGGCACCTCGCCAACCGCCGGCAACGGCGCGTTGGTCAACAGCGGAACAGTCGGCGGAACTCTCGTCCTGCACTGGCTGCAGCGTGAGACCGGCTCCACCTATCTGCTTGAGGAAAGCACCACCATGGACGCAGGCTTCTGGAGCGCCAGCGCCGTGGTTCCGGTACTCGACGATCAAACCGGAGCACCCGCAAACTATGATCGCTACAAGGCGACCATCCCCATCGGCCCGGAACGGAAGTTCTTCCGCGTGAAAGGCACGGAAAATTGAGCGCCTCGCGATGCCCCCGATCAATCCAACTCACAACTCACAACACACAAAAATGAGGATCTCCAATCCCACAGAAGGAATCGTGAAAGCCCCTGCGGGTCAACCGCGGGGTTCCCGCAGCCGCGGCTCAAGGGCATTGCCGCTGGTGTCACGGTGGGTTGCCGGCCTCGTGACCGGCACCGTGTTGGCTGCCGGCCAGACCCAGGCGGCGCAAGACCTCGGCGCGATCCTGCCCATCGGCGACTCGATCACCGCTGGCTACTCCGGTGACCTCAGCGTGGTGGACGCCGGGTGGCGCGGCCTGCTTTACAACAGCCTCACCGCCGCCGGCTATACTTTCCAGTATGTCGGGACCGCCAATGTCAACCCGGGACGCCTGCCCACCACGCCCATCGATCAGACCTGGCACGACAGCGGCACGGGCGAGACCTGGCGAACCCTCGCGGTCCGGGATTTCATCGGTTCCTGGCTGACGACCCTGGCCGCCAGCGGCAAGACGCCTGCCATCATCGCGATGATGACCGGCACCAACGACATCAGGGACAACAACGCGCCTGCCTCTGTTAGCAACGTCTCGGCCATCATCGACACGGTCCATGCCCGGACGCCCGCGACCAAGTTGTTCGTGGCGAAGATCGTGCCCGTGTTCTCACCCGACAATGCCTGGGTCGCCGCCTACAATGCGGGCCTCGCCACCTTGGTCGGAGAGAAGCAGGCGCTGGGTTACAACGTGGCCATGGTGGACCTCTACACCGGCTTTCCCTTTGCGGCTGGAATGACGGCCGACACCGTTCACCCCAATGCCGCCGGCTACGCCTGGCTGGCCCGGCAATGGCACACCGCGTTGACAGCGCCGGTGACCACCCTCAATTCTAACGGCAATGTGTTCGCCGGCGGCGGATGGGACCACGGCCTCCCCGCGCCGGGCACTGATGGCGTGATTGGCGGCAACGGCACCTGCGGCGCATTTGATATTTCGACGCCCTTCGACATCGCCAAGGATGGGCTGCCCGTGACCGTCGCGCACACTGCGGGCGCCATCACCAGCGGCGGCGGCCCCGGTGACTGGGCCGCCAAAAACAGCGGCACCGCGTTTTACTACTGGCACCAGTCGGGCGGCAGCCTGTCGGTGCCACGCAGCATCGTCATGGGCGACCATCTCCACTACACGCTTTCCAACACCGGAACGCTGGGCGCGACCCGGCAAACCGGCGGTGTTGTCACGCCTGTGGGTAGCGGCACGTTCACCCAGACC
>Ga0073936_10002565_pt1 | contig 26979 bp, 23 predicted proteins | sample AliMusrvi5mmetaG_FD_87041 | JGI IMG/M metagenome (GOLD analysis project Ga0073936, IMG submission 87041) | Freshwater lake bacterial and archeal communities from Alinen Mustajarvi, Finland, to study Microbial Dark Matter (Phase II) - Alinen... | ecosystem: Environmental > Aquatic > Freshwater >...
GCAGGGGGAGACGGCCCGCGACCGATTCACCGTGTTCCCGTTCTATTTCCAGCAGCGCTCCACTGATCCGAACGAGAGTTACACCGCAGTCTTTCCGTTTTACGGACACCTGAAGCACCGACTGTTCCGCGACGACACCTTCTTCACGATGTGGCCCTTGTATGTCGAGACGCGAAAAAGGGACGTGGTGACGGACAATTATTTAGTTCCCTTGTTTTCCCTGCGCCACGGTGACGGTTTGCACGGCTGGCAGTTCTGGCCGCTGGTCGGGAACGAGCACAAAGACGTCACCACTCGGACCAACGGATTTGGCGATGTTACAACCGTCGGCGGGCATGACAGTTTTTTTGCCTTATGGCCGCTGTACTTCAATACCCGCAGCGGGATCGGCACGACGAACGAACAGCGGCAGCAGTTTTCGCTCCCCGCCTTCAGCTTGTTGCGCTCGGGGCCGCGTGACTCGACCACCGTTATTTGGCCGTTTTTCAACTACGTGGATGATCGGGAGAAGCAATACCGCGAGTGGGACGCACCCTGGCCGCTGGTCGTGTTTGCCCGCGGCGAAGGCAAGAACACGACGCGCGTCTGGCCTTTCTACAGCCGCGCGCAGAACGCAACGCTGGAGAGCGGTTTCTATCTGTGGCCGATTTACAAATACAACCGTGCGCGCTCGGCGCCGCTCGACAGCCGTCACACCCGGATTTGTTTCTTCCTTTATAATGATTTGGCAGAGAAGAATACCGAGACGGAGGCAGTGCGGCGACGTATTGATTTCTGGCCATTCTTCAACCGGTGCATCGACTTCAATGGGAACAGCCGGCTGCAGGTGCTGGCCCTTTCCGAAACCTACTTGCCGCGGCACAAGAGCATGGATCGTAATTACTCGCCGCTCTGGTCGGTCTGGCGGTCCGAGAAAAACCCGCGGGCCGGCGCCTCGAGCCAATCGCTGCTGTGGAACCTCTACCGGCGCGACACGACGCCCGATTCCAGAAAATGCTCGCTCCTGTTCGGTCTTTTTCAGTATCAATCCTGCGCCGCAGGCAAGCGGATGCGTTTATTCTATATTCCGTTGAGCCGGGAACAAGCCCCGGTGCCCGGCGGGCCAAAGGCTGGCCCGGGGAAAGCCTCGTAGGGGCGATGCATGGGATTCTTGTAACCGATTTAACTTATTTGACTCTTTGACTGTTACCGTATGTTTCAAAACATCGGAGAAATGATGGTGCTGTTCTGGCGCACGCTGTTGGCGCTGCCGCTGACGTGGCGCCAACGCCAGAAGGTGTTCGACCAGTTCTTCGAGATTGGCAATGCCAGCTTGCTGATGGTCTGCATCCTTTCCTCTTTCATTGGTGGGGTCATAGCCCTCCAAACCGGCCCGCTGCTGGTCGGGCGCGGCTTGGGCAGCTACGTCGGCGGGGTCGTGGGCTATTCTATCGCCAAGGAAATGGCGCCGGTCATGATGGCGATCCTCATTGCCGGCCGGATTGGCTCGGCCATGGCGGCGGAAATTGGCTCCATGCGCGTCTATCAGGAGATTGATGCGCTGCGCACGATGAACATCAGCCCGATCCATTATCTAGTGCTCCCGCGCCTGGTGGCCATCGCGGTTGCGCTGCCCTTGTTGGTAACCATCGCGATCCTGGTGGGCTGGCTGGGGGGCGCCTTGGTTTGCTTGACCAATGTCCGGATTGCGGTCTCCTACCCGGCCTTTTTTTCCGCGCTCCGCGACGCCGTTGACCTGGGAGATGTGGCCAATGGTGTGTTCAAGAGCTTCGTCTTCGCCCTGATCATCGGGGTCACCTCTTGCCATCAGGGGTTAATCACCCGGGGTGGCCCGCGCGGCATCGGCCGTTCCGTCACCAAGGCGGTCGTCAACTCCATCGTCCTGATCGTCATCGTCGATTACCTCCTGACCCGCATCCTGTTGAAGTAGTGAACGATTCTTCCTCCAATCACGATGGCGTCGGCGTTCGGGTGCGCGGGCTGCGCAAGAGTTTCGACGGGCACGAGATCCTGCGGGGCCTGGATTTCGATGTGCAGCGGGGTGAAATCTTCGTCATCATGGGCCCCAGCGGCAGCGGCAAGACTGTCCTGCTCAAACATCTCATCGGGTTGGAAGCGCCGGATGCCGGGGAAATCCTCATCGAAGGCCAGCCCATTCAGTCGCCGGAAGTCATGAGCAAATACCGGATGGCGATGGTCTTTCAGTCCGGCGCCCTGCTCAACTCGCTTAGCGTCGGGGAGAACGTCGGTCTCTACCTCACTGAACACCGGCTCAAGCCGCGGGAGGAGATTGCCCGCATTGTCGCCGAGAAGCTCGAGGTGGTCGGGCTCAAGAATTCCGAGGAGAAGATGCCCAACGAGCTCTCCGGCGGCATGAAGAAGCGCGTGGCCATCGCTCGCGCGCTGGTCAGCGAGCCGCAACTGATTCTGTATGACGAACCCACCAGCGAGCTCGACCCGCTCTCCGCGGTGGTCATCGCCGAGGAGATCGTGAATCTCAAGAACCGGATTGGGGTCACTTCCCTAGTGGTCTCGCATGATCGGGACCTGGCTTTTGGTGTCGCCGACCGCATCGCCGTCATCAACGAAGGCCGCATCCTGACCATCGGCACGCCTGACGAAGTGAAATGTTACCCCGATCCACTGGTGCAGCAATTCCTGCATGCCGATTTCAAACAGCATTAACCCCTCTTTAGAACCGAGAACGACTACAGTATGAAAGACTCCCTGGAAACACGCATTGGACTTTTTGTGGCCCTGGCTGTGTTGGCTGCTGCTATCATTTTGGAACGAGTGGGCAGCCTCGAAACCTTCCAACGTGGCAAGCATATCAACGCCCTCTTCAGCAATGTGCAGGACCTTAAGATTGGTGACCGGGTCAAGATGGCAGGCGTGGAAATCGGGCGGGTGCAGGACATCCAGCTTACTAACAATAGAGTCCTGGTCATGATGAAAGTGCATCCTACCGCGCAGGTGAAGACCGACAGCATTGCCACCATCAAATTCACCGGGTTGCTCGGGCAGAATTTCGTCGCCGTGGGTTTCGGCACGGGCCAAGCCATCAAGGACAACACGTTTATCGACAGCGACGAGCCGGTCGACTTGAGCGCGATGATGCAGAAGCTCGAAAAAGTCGCAGATGGCGCCCAGAAGCTCACCGAAAGCTTCACCGGCTTCAAGATCGACACGCTCGTCGGCCCGCTCCGGGATTTCATAAGCGCTAATAAAGACCCCCTGACCGTCACCATTTCCAATATGCAGGCGTTCTCTTCCGATATCTCCTCCCAGATTTCGCAAGGCAAGGGCACGCTGGGCAAACTCATCCACGATGAATCGCTTTACAACACCGCCATCGCGACTGTCAGCAACCTTCAGGACACAGCGAGCGAGATCAAGGTCACGATTGCCGAGGCCCGTAAAGTCGTGGACAAGGTCAACTCCGGTCAGGGCACGGTCGCCATGCTGATGAACGACGGCCAGCTTTACCGCGAGACCACAGAGTCCATGACCAACCTGAAAGAGATCCTGCAGAAGATGAACAAGGGCCAAGGCACGGTCGGCAAGCTGGTCAACGACCAGGAATTCTACAGGAACGCCAAGCTAACCTTGCAGAAACTGGACCAAGCCACCGAAAGCCTCGAGGACCAAGGCCCGCTGAGCGTCCTAGGCCTGGCCGTCAGCAAGCTGTTCTAAGGATCACTGATTCTTCTTCGAGTGCGGATCCTGGTTCTTCGCAGGGGACGAAGGCGAACTAGACTGGCCCTGATCAGATTTCGGGAGGGTGCGGATCTCAGCGGCTTGATGGTAGCCTTTAGGGTTGTATCCCTGCGCGTTCCTTACTTCAGCAGGCGTTTGGTCTGCCTTGGGAGTGGATTGAACGGCGGTGTGGGAGTTGTTGGCAGGCAGGCCCGTGTCCGAGCGGTAACCGGGCGCCACACGACTCCCTTGCTTCCAATCCTCCGGCGCCTTAGGCGTCGCCGGGGCGGGAAGCGCTGTCGGCGCCGACTGGTAGGTCTTGGGCGCGGATTGGTATTGCGAGGAGGACCCTTGTTTCGGGGTGCCGGACCAATCGGAAGTCGTCCTGGAAGTTGCCGCGCCAGGCGCTGTGGACGCGGGCTGATGAGTCTGGGGCAATTGGTTCCTCGGGGACGAGGTGGTCTTCTCGCCGCCCGACCACGTCGAGGTCTTTGGCGCGGCCGTCGTTGGCTGGTGCGCAGTCGTGGCGGGAGCTGAGGCACCGCGGCTATTGCTGGATGCACGGTCCATTCTCACGGGCGTGATGGGGGTGTGTTGAACCACTGGATGCTGGGCATCCACCCTCTGGGCAACCATGTTCACCGGTCGAGCAGGCGCCTGTAACGGGTGCCGATAGACCACCGACCCTGACCGCTCGGCAACCCGAGCTCCGCCGGCGGGCGCTTCATGGATGGTAGCTCTCGGGACCGGGGTATGGGAAGCAGCGGACACGCGCTCGATGGGTATTCCCCGATGGACAATGTTATTATTAACAACGGTATAGTTGTTGATGATGGTAGTCTGGTGGTAAACGGTTGTAACCTGGGCTGGCGGCAGGCGATAATGGCCGAGATCGCGATTGCAGAAGTTGCCGAAGGAGACGAAAGCAAAGGCGTTGACGCCCAGGCCGAAGTCGCAGTTCACCCCGACCGAAACGCCGTTGTAGCGCCAGCCCACGCCCACACTGAATTCGGCGTGAGGCGGCAAGGGTGCCCAGCCGCAACAGTCGCCGCCCGACCGCCAGGTAACCCAAGCCGGTCCCCAGACTCGATCCGGTGTCCAGATCCAGCCGCACCGTGGGTGGGCATACCACCGCCCATAGTGGAATGGCGCCCAGCCCCAGGAATAGCTGGACTGCCAATACCACCCGGCATCGCTGTAAACCCAGTAGCCGCCATCGCAGTAGGGGCGCCAACCGGGCGAAGTTACAACGGCGCGGGGTTGCCAGCTCCAACCAAAACCCTCCAGGTAAATCCACGAGCCATAGGGTGAAAGATCGTTGTAGAAGTAAGTCACGTCGGCCGGCGGACTGCTTACATAGGCCGGCGGCGGAGCGGCGACCGGCGGCTGCCCGACCGGTGGCCCCGAGGGAGCTTGCGCCATGGGAGCTTGTGCAACCGGAGGTGTGGCTGCGGGCGCATATTGCTGCGGTGGAGCCTGCTGCGGCGGAGCCTGCTGCGGCGGAGCCTGCTGCGGTTGACCCCGCATGGCACTGTCGTGGCTCAGCATCGCCGAGGTTACCGCCGGGGACAGGCCGACATCCTTCAGGTACAGGACGTTGTCAGCGGAGAGATTAAACGGGGCTTGAGAATTCTGGATGTAGGCCAGAGCCACATCGTCCCCGACCCCGGAACCAGCTAACCGGACCACTTCGGCTGCCCCCGGCGAGAGATTGGCTCCGACCGGTGCTTGGACTTGTCCCGGTGCCGCCGGGTTTGCTGCTTCCGGGGTTTGACCGTATCCGGTCAGTAGTGGAAAAGCCAAAACTGTAACCAACCCAACCCATTTCGTATTTTTCATAAAATGTGCACTCGCGTTCATCATCTACCGGTTAGACCGTGGCGGCAGCGCTTTATTCAGGAGACCGAACTTACTGATGTTGCATGAGATACGCAGCATGCGCCATCAATTTCGCCGCGTAAGTCCTCCGAAGCCGTGGCTTAAGGTGAGTTAGCCGAGCTTCTCGGGGATCTCCTTCATTGGACCCATCCAGCGCAACTCGCGTTCGAGGTCGTCGTGCATTCGGTATTTCCGGACCACAGACGCCAGCTTGGCTCCACGGATTTCTATCTTAGATAGATCGCCCTGGCCCAGACCCGCTCGGGCGCAGAAGCCAAGGTATCCAACCCACTCCGGATTCATGCCCATGGCCTGGACCCCCACGCGATCGGCAGCCACGAAATCAGTGGAAGCAATCGCGATCCTGGAAGGCACTAACGTGCCGTCGCCAGGACCGTTGCCCTCCATGCCCTCCCAGCCGTCCAGTACTGCCGTGCCCCAGCAAGGTTGAAGTCTCTCGGCCGTCATCGCGATGTCCACGTGCGTCTGGCGCACGCCGCCATGATAGGTGCGCTTGTCATTCCAATGCTGACTGTCTTTACGCGCACTATGGAGAGGTGCGCCCAAGGCCATGTTCTTAATGGAAAGCGTCGCCACCACCGTATTGTGGGTTTTGAGCATGGCCGAGCAAATGATGTACGCTTCGGGATCGAGCAGCCGTGCCGCCAGCCGCACGGGCACCAGGTGAAGGTCCCCATTGAGGATCGTATGAGTCAGGCATTTACCCTCCTCGTTCAAATCCACCAGGCTGACATCCAGCGGTTTGTGCTGCGGGAGAAGCCCGCGGTAGCCGAAATGGTCGTAGCCTTCCGTCGTGTAGCCGGCGGAGGATTCGGCGATCACGACCGGTCCCTTGAAACGAGGCCCAAGGAAATCCAGGATCCCGTGCAATGCGTCCAGATGCGTTGAGGCCAGTTGGTTTGTAGTGCTGACGATATTCGGCTTGATGACGACGTGCTTCCTGGTCTTGAGCACCGGCAGAATCTGGTCTTCGATCGCGACCAATGCCTCCTCCACATTCTTGCGTCGGTTGGCGCCGTTGGCCACCGAGACCACCGAACGCCGGTCAGCCAAGCCAGTCGGCTGCCCGGGTTCGCCTGACCGTTCCTGCGAGTGGAGCAAGGCGGTGGACGTGGTGAACGCGGCTGCCGTCCAGAGGAAATTCCTGCGGGAGAACTGTTGTCCGTGCGTCTTCATCTCCGCTGAGCATAGGGTTCTGGTTCTTACTGTCAATAATTCCGGATTGCTGGGTGGTGGTCTATGGGGCCATCGTTGGCGTGAACGAAAACCAGAACATCATAGATGCTCAAAAGACAGCCCATCATGCAGAACTATCGAATCAGCCACCCCGGCACAGCAAACAGAACCGTGGAAACCTCTCGCAGGCTGGGACGAATCATTGGCCTAACGCTCCTGTGTCTCCTCCCCTTGCTGATGGTTAATTGCACATCCACCAACCCGGGAAGGGCAGGCCTCTCTGCCGGTTCGGCTTCCGTCAAATCCCCGGATGGCACGATCGAGATGACCCTCCGAGCAAACGGACCTTTGACTTACTCCGTGTCGGTGGATGGCCAGGTGCTGCTGGCTGATTCCAGGCTGGGGCTGAGATTCAGGGATGGCGTGACCCTTGGGGCCAACGCCCGCCTTGCCAAGGTCGAGCGGAACAGTTCCGATTCGACCTGGGAGAACAGGCTCGGAAAACGCCGAAGGGTGCGCGATCATCACCAGGAACTGCGCGCCTCTTTTGTGGAAGCGTCCGGCCGGTCCTTCCAGGTGATCGTGCGGGCCTTTGACGATGGAATCGGCTTTCGCTACGTATTACCCACAATGACTTCGGCCCAGACGCAGGAGTTCGTGCTCGAAGAGGAACAAACTCAATTCTCCTTTCCCGGGAACTTCCAATGCTACGCGAGCATCAATGAGAATACCGGCACGAAGAATAATCCGATTGGCTATTCCGGGTCACAGGAATCCGAATACAAACCAACACCCCTGGCCGATTTGCCCTCCGACCAGGTCCGGATGCTGCCGCTGCTGGTCAAGACACCCGCCGCCTGGGTGGCGATTACCGAGAGTGACCTTTACGACTGGGCTGGCATGTGGGTGAACCGCGCGGCTGCGGCTGGCAACGGCCCATCGGTTACACTGGCTGCCCGGTTGGCGCCCCGGCTCGACGGCGAGGGACTTGTCAAGTCCGCTTTCCCACGCCCCAGCCCCTGGCGCACCCTCCTCATCGCCCGTCAGCCCGCCCGCTTGATCGAGAGCGATTTAGTCCTCAACCTGGCTTCCCCATGCGTGCTGGCCGACCCGTCCTGGATCAAGCCAGGCATTGCCTCCTGGGACTGGTGGTCCCAGATCACGCGCCCCAGCACGGCCACGTTCAGGGAAATCATCCAATTCTCGGCGGAGATGGGCTGGCCCTATGTCTTGCTAGACGCTGGCTGGAGCAGCGGCACGAATGTTCTGCAAGGCAGTCGATCGGTGAACATGGATGAGCTGGTGGCCCTGGCGAAGGAAAGAAACGTGAGGCTCTGGCTCTGGGAGCATTGGACTTCCCTTGACCGCAATGACACGTATCTCCAGGCGTTCCCGCTCTACGAGAAGTGGGGCATCGCCGGCGTAAAGATTGATTTCATGAACCGTGACGACCAGGAAATGGTAAACTGGTATGAGAAGATCGCCAAAGCAGCCGCCCAGCATCATTTAATGGTCAACTACCATGGTGCCTTCAAACCCACGGGCATGATCCGCACCTATCCCAACCAGATCACTCGCGAGGGCATTCTCGGCAATGAATACAATCGTTGGAGTTCACGGGTTACACCGGAGCATAAAGCGACCCTTCCCTTCACGCGAATGCTGGCTGGCCCGGCCGACTTCACTCCCGGCGGCTTTCTCAACAAGCACCTCGATCAATTCCAGTTCAATGTCCGCCCGACCCAGGTCCAGGGCACCCGCTGCGCCGAGCTCGCTTTGTTCGTCTGCCTGGAAAGTCCCATCATTCACGCCGCTGATCATCCGAGTCACTACAAAGACCAGCCGGGTCTGGATTTTCTTAAGATCGTCCCTACCGTGTGGGACGACACGCGCGCTCTCGATGGCGCCGTAGGCGAGCGCGTGGTGATCGCCCGCCGCAACGGCAGTCGGTGGTTCCTGGGTGCTCTCACGGACCGGAATCCCCGCGACATCCCCGTGAAGCTGGTTTTTCTAGAGAAAGGCTCCTGGAGACTCAAACTGTGGCATGACGCCCCCGATAGCGACACGCACGGAGAGCGCCTGGTCATCGAGGAACGGGTCGTGACCTCCTCCGACACACTGACATTGCACCTGGCCCGTGCGGGTGGCGCCGTGGCATGTTTTGAGCCAGCCGCGCGTTAAGCAGGGTCCCCCTGCTGACCGTACCTGGGGCACAAGCTCAGCGGCTTGTCGAACGGATGGTTGTCGCAATTGGGATGGAAGCGGTCGGAAACGGGATGAAACGCGGGGGGGCCGGCTCAAGGCTCTCGTCATTATGTCCGATAACGTGCATAGAGTGAAAAGAGCATGGAACTCGGCTGTAATCGAACTGGCCAAATGAAAACGTCAAGAAAGAGAATGGCATGCCATTACGATGCTCCGCGACTCGCTTGCTAAATCAGCAATGGAATTACACCTATAAAGAACAATCCTTATGACTATATCAGCCGTCTCGACCGCCTCATCCGGATCATCTTCAAGTTCCACAACCAGTGGTAGCAGCACGATAGCCAAGCTCGAACAGAAATTGCAGACGCTGGTAAAAGAGCTGAGTTCCGAAAACCAGAGCACGACAGACGACGCCACGACCAAGGAGGCAAAAGTCAAAGCGTTGGAATTGGAGATCCAGTTAGTCGAACTGGAAATCCAGCAGGAACAAGCCAAGGCCGCGAAAAAAGGCACCCAGAGCAGCGACGCGTCCAACACTAGCAATTCCCAGACCGACCAAACCGCGACCAAGAAGCAGAACTCTTCGCGCACCCTCCTGGACGAAGTGGCTTGAAAGGGTGTCCATCCGTGGGAGACGTTGCGAGTGCGAGCGCGCCTGACAACCGATTCGGCTCCGATTCCGCGGGGCACCTTGCCGGAAGGGATGACGAAGTCGTTCGCCGGCCACTGCAGGCCAGCGCACTCGATACCGTGAGTGCCTTGCTGGTGCTGGGAACCGCTCTCTACCAAAACGGCAAGTTCGAAGAATCTGCGAGCTGCCTCCGGCGGGCGGCGGAGCTTCAGCCAAAGTCGGTCGGGGCACTCAGCCGCTTGGGCAGTGCCTACATGGCCTGCCTTGATTATGCGCGAGCGACGGTGTGTTTCACCCGCTGCGTCGAGTTGGATCCAGGGTGCGCCCAAGCTCACTATTGGCTTGGGAATGCCTGTCGGGAAAACCGGGAGCACGAACGGGCGATCCTTCATTATCAGCAGGCGCTCAAATTGGATCCCGGCAATTACTTGCCATGGAAGAATCTTGGGGCCTCGCTCCGCGAACTCAACCAGCTCGAGCAGGCGCTTGCTGCCTATGACCACGCGTTAGCCCTGCATCCCAAGTCCGAATTAACCCGCTGCTGTCGCGCCGTCGCTTTGCTCGTAGCCGGCCGCCTGGAAGAAGGATTTTCTGAGTATGAATGGCGCTGGGGCCGCGATGGACAAATCGCCCCTTCCCGGTCCTACCCGCAACCTGTATGGAACGGGGATCCTCTCCCTGAGAAGACTCTATTCATACACGCGGAGCAGGGCTACGGAGATATGATTCAATTTGTGCGATTCGTCCGTGAAGCACGTCGGCGAGTGGCGCGGGTGATCCTCGAATGCCAGGCGCCTCTGCAAAGCCTGTTTGCGGGCTCCGATTGTGCCGATCTTGTCATCCCGGTGGATGAGCCCCCGCCTCCGTTCGATGCCTACATTCCCATCATGAGCTTGCCCAAGGTGCTCGGGATTAATTGGGCAACTGTATCGACTGACATCCCTTATCTGGCTGCGCCGCCGGACGGTAACTTGCCAGCAGTTCCTCCGGAGTATCTGAAAGTGGGCGTGGCCTGGGCTGGCAATCCGAAGCACGATAAGGATGCGTTGCGCTCGATGCGCCTGGAAGAAGTGGCGCCCGTTCTTCAGTGCCCAGGTATAACTTTCTTTAGCCTCCAGGCGATGATCCCTGCCAGGGACCAGAGCTGTATTGGCTCCTTCCCAAACCTGATTGACCTGTCCGCCGTCCTGACCGACTTTAAGTCCACGGCGTCGATAATGCAGCAGATGGATTTGGTGATCTCCGTTGACACCGCCGTGGCCCACTTGGCCGGAGCACTCGGGAAACCTGTCTGGACATTCATCCAGCATACGCCCGATTGGCGATGGCTCCTGGATCGGCCAACTACACCGTGGTATCCCACAATGCGCTTGTTCCGCCAGCAACATGAGGCAGAGTGGCAGCCTGCCATTTCCCGAGTGGCAGCGGAATTGAATCACCTGTCGGAATCCTAAACAGAGCATTTCACACCCGCCGGAGCGCCGGTCTCCGACCCGGCGTCTCCCAGCCATTTGGCCGACGCCGGGTCGGAGACCGGCGCTCCGGCTTGCTAGCGTTTTAAGTCGAGTGTGAAAAAACCAGGCTGAGGTTAGACCCTGTCGCTCAAAACCCGCGCCAGCGGGCTCCGCGCTTTGCCGCGCGATTGCCTGAGCGGGACGGTCCGGCGATAAAGCCCTGCCGCCCGGCGGCTGGCCTCACATCGCAGGGGACTCGTTTTCCGGCCCAATCCCATCCCGGAGAGGCTTGGCGCTGCGAATCGCCTGCTCGACGGAACAGCCGGAGCGCAGGCTTTCTCGTCTTCGGCGAATTTCGGTGACCCCGCAAGTCACGGCAATTTCTTTGCCGTTCTTCAGGACCAGAACTCGCTCCCGACGCGGGGCTCGGTTCACTTCATTAATGAAGTCGAGATTCACGATCGCACAGCGGCTCACCCTGAGGAACTGCTGGGGCGGCAATTTAGCCTCGAGCTTCATGAGCGTTTCGCGCAGAACATGGTTCTCGACTCCTACATGGAGGATGGCATAGTTGGCAGCCGATTCAATGTAATCCAACTCCGCCACGGGGATGAAGACGGTCCGGCCCCCCGTTTTCACAGTGATATGACTGGGACGTTGAGATGAATCCGCAGGCATTTCCTGCGGGTCGAGGGCTGCATTCGTATCCTCCGCTGGCTGCGCCCTGAGGAGCTCGCGTGCTCGCTGCAATGCCTCCTGCAGCCGCGAGGCCTTGCACGGTTTCAGCAAATAGTCCAGGGCATGAACTTCAAATGCCTCAAGAGCGTGCTGACCGCCAGTGCTGACGAAAATTGTGGCAGGCCGCTGGTCAGGTGGCAGCGCCCGAATCACGTCAAGGCCGCTCATATCGGGCATCTGGATATCCAGAAGAACCAAATCCGGGTGATGCTCCTTAATAGCGGCGACCGCCTCTTGCCCGCTCTGGCTTTCGCCAATAACTTCAAACCCCGGTTCCAACTCAATCATATGCCGGAGTCCGGCCCGGGCTGGCGGCTCGTCATCTACTATCCAGGCGCGAATTCTCATGAATCGATCATCTCTCGGATAGGAAGTGAAGCTCCCCGTTATCGTCCATCCTTCCGATTGGGCAAGAACGTCCGCTGATCTACCGCACCGGGGATAAGCCAGGCGACGGACGTACGGGCGCAGGAAGCGATCGAGTTGACGTAATTCTTCATAATCTGATGCAGGATGAGCAGCCGCACCTTAAGGGGAGATTAAGAGCTTTTTGAAAACCCGCTTTGGAGTCCCGCCTTTAGGCGGCGCGGCTCAGAAACCGCCTAAAGGCGGGACTCCAAACCTGCCGCAACCGGTTTCAATGGTCTTTTGTGGAGTCGAGGAGTGGCGCGGTGGCGTGGAGGCGGGCCGTAACTGTGTCCGGCCCTTTCGGTTGCCGGTGTCTGAATGTCCCGCCATTCGCTTCGTTTCCACTCCCCGCTCGTCAAACTGGACGTGCCCATTTCGGGCATCCGGCTTCCGTTCAAGAGATTTCAGGCGTTCGCTCACGAGCGGTTAGCGGTCGTTGGGGCCAGTCGTAGCAATCCCAAGTCCCCGTGCAGATACAGGGGCGCGTGGCGTATCGCGTTCACGCCCCGACTCCGCTGTTTGCCATTCAACCACTGACGCAGCCGATGCCGGGCGTGGTTGTCCACCGCCCGGTAAGCTCGGCTGACCGCGCCGAGGCAAAAGTAGTTGCCCCAGCCACGCAAGGTTCGATTGAAGTCTTCGACCATTGCCTCGACCGGCTTCCAGTGGAAGGCCGGCTGGGTCATCAGGCTGATCGATTGGCAGAGGGCGCCGATTCGCTTGCGAGAGGGGCGCGTGCCGATAAAGGCCCGGCCGTCCTTGGGCGAGGAACACCGGCCGATGGTGTGCCCCAGGAAATCAAAGCCACTGGAGTTCTGCGCCTTTCCACCGCGCACTCAAACAAGCTCTGAGGCTAAAATCCGAAACTCGAGTCAACGGGGCTTGATTCGAGCGCTTAACAGCCAGTCGACTCCTAGCCGCCGCCACTCCAACGCGGTCAAGCTCAGGCTCCCCGCCAGCGTCCGAGCCCCTTCACCGGCGACCGCCCGACGCGAGGCGCGCCCGCCCAAAATCATCGGCGCATAGAAGAACGCGACACGCTGCGCCAAGCCTTGGAGCAGGAACGAAGCATTGACTTCGCCGCCCCCCTCGACCAGCAGGCTCGTGATATTCTGCGCGCCGAACCGCTTCAGCAGCCAGCCCAAGTTGATCTTGCCGTCTGAACTCGGCGCGACCAGCACGTCGGCTCGCTTCGCCAGGTTCGCTATACGTCTTTTTGGCGCCGAATCACTCACCACAATGGTGGTCCACGCGACCCACTCATCACTCACAATCTTTGAAGTCAGGGGCGTCCGCCCCTGGGCATCCAGAACGATGCGGCGCAGCACGTGACTTCGGACTTTGGGCTTTGGACTTCGGGCTTCGGACGTATGAGTTCTTACCGTCAGGCTGGGATCATCAGCCAGCACCGTGTTGATCCCGACCAGGATGGCGTCCACTCCTTGCCGCAGCTTCATCCCATAGGCCCTCGCCTTCTCGCCGGTGATCCACTTCGACTCGCCCGCAGCCGTAGCGATCTTGCCATCGAGCGTCATTCCCCCCTTGACCGTGACGAAAGGTGTGTGGTGGACAATCCAGTGGTTGAAGGCTTCATTCAGCCGCGCGCACTCTGCGGCCATCACGCCGTGCGTCACGGCAAGCCCCGCCTGCCGCAGGATCCCGAATCCCCTACCGCGATGGCGTGGATTCGGATCAACTGCGCCGGCCACGACGCTTTTGATACCTGACGCCACGATGGCGTCCGTGCAGGGCGGCGTGCGCCCGCGGGTGCAGCATGGTTCCAGCGTGACGTAAAGCGTCGCGCCTTTCGCCGTATGTCCCCGCTCCCGAGCATCGCGCAGTGCCTCGATCTCCGCATGAGGCTCGCCCGCGCGATGATGCCAGCCTCGCCCAATGATTTTGCCCCCTTTGACCAGGACTGCGCCCACCATCGGGTTGGGCGAAGTCGTGCCATAGCCCCGGCGAGCCAAGCGCAGCGCCAGGCGCATATAGGGGTCGTTCATTCGGCAAATAGCGCCTCCGCGAACTGCTTCGCATCGAACGGTTGCAGGTCATCCGCCTGCTCGCCGAGTCCGATGAACTTGACCGGCAGCCCCAGTTCCTTTTGAATCGCTACCACCATTCCCCCTTTGCTGGTGCCGTCGAGTTTGGTGACGATCAATCCGGAGAGCGGCACCGCCTTGTTGAATTCGCGCGCCTGGTTCAGTGCGTTCATGCCGGTCGTCGCGTCCAGCACCAGTAGCACCTCGTGCGGCGCGCCGGGCAGTTGCTTGCCCAGCACCCGATGCAGCTTCTGCAACTCCTGCATCAAATTGTGTTTGGTGTGCAGCCGGCCCGCGGTATCCACGAATAGGTAATCCGCCTTGCGCGCTTGCGCGGCCGTCACCGCGTCATGGGCCACGGATGCCGCATCGGCTCCGTAGGCGCCCGCGATGACCGGGACTTTCAACCGCTGGCCCCAGAGTTTGATTTGCTCGATTGCCGCCGCACGGAAGGTGTCGCACGCCGCCAATAAGGCGATTTCCCCGCGCGACTGGACCAGGTGCGCCAGCTTGGCGGCGGTAGTGGTCTTGCCGGTGCCGTTGACGCCGACAATCGAGACCACCGTCAGCCCAGCCGCCTCTCGGTTAAGCCCGGCCTTATTGGAGGCCAGCGTGTTCTCGACTTCGCGCCGCGCGACCGCGAAGACCTCTCTGCCCGCACTGCCTTGTGTCTCGTAGGCTTGCTTGACCGCGCTGATGATTTGAGCGGTCATCTTTGTCCCCAGGTCGGCCGCGATCAGGGACGCTTCCAGTTCCTCGATCCCCGCGGCGTCGAGTTTGGGCGAGCGGGTGACGATGCGTTTGATTTCGTGCGCCAGCTTGCTGTGCGTTTTCTGCAAACCGGCCTTAAATTTCGCGAATAGTCCCATGGGTTAGGATGCGTGAAACGTGATGAGTAAAACGTGATGCGTGACTGGGGATCGTTCCGAGCCGTGCCGGTTGCTGGGAAGACTCATGGAGTTGTCCGCAGCGGGGTGGCGGCTTTGATCTCCGCCGCTCGGGCCTTAAGTTGTTCGACGTGCTCGTAAGGGACTTTAACGGTCCCAATCAACGGTTTGCCTTTGCTCAGGCCGTGGCAATCCGAGCCGCCAGTTACCAGCAGATGAAAGCGGTCGGCCAGCATCAGGTAATGTTCACTGGTGACTGTTGAATGCTTCGTGTGAAAACACTCGATGCCGTCCACGCCGGCCTCGACTAAGCCGGGGATGACCTCGTCCGTGCGATTCAACCCCGGATGCGCCAGCACCGCCACCCCCTCTGCCTGGTGAATCAGGTCAATGGCCTCACCCGCGGACATCTTCAACTTGGGGACCCAGGCCGGCCGGTTCCGTTTCAAAAAGCGCTCAAAGGCCTCGTCCAGGCTTGAGCAAAGTCTTGCCTTCACGAGCGCGCGCGCCACGTGCGGCCGGCCGGGCGCCCGGCAATTGGCCAGTGCGAACACCGCCTCGGCAGACAGCGGCACTTTGAGCCGATTGAGCCGGGCCACCATTTCACGAACGCGGTCCTGACGCACAGTCTGGCACTTCGCGATCCGGCTCAGCAGCGTGGGATTGTGTATGTCCACGCAATAACCGAGGAGGTGCAATTCGCTCTCGTCCTGCTCCGCGGTCAGCTCGATGCCGGCGATGAACTCTATGTCCGCCGCCGCGCATTCCCGCGCGGTCTCCTGGCATCCTTCGACCGAGTCGTGGTCCGTCAGCGCAATCGCTGCCAGGCGGCAGCGCTGGGCATGTGCCGCCAACTCCGCCGGCTTATACGTGCCGTCGGAGAAATGGCTGTGCAGATGGAGGTCAGCGAACTTCATGCAGGTTCCTGGCAGGCGCCAGGCGGCTCACTTGACGATCCGGGCCGGGCGCATCAACTCCCCTTTCACCTTATCGAGGATGCCGTTCACGAACTTGCCGCTATCCTGGGTCGAGAACTTCTTGGCAATGTCCACGGCCTCGTTGATGCTTACCACTGGTGGAATGTCGTCGCGGTGCAGCATTTCATAGATCGCCAGCCGCAGGACATTGCGATCCACTGCCGCGATACGATGCAGCTCCCAGTTCTTGGCGTGTTTCTTGATGATCTCGTCCACCTCGCCTCGGTGCTCCAGAGCGCCACGGATAAGTGGCTCGGCAAACTGGCGAATGGCCGTATCCTCAGCAGTGAGGGCAGGCAACTCGACCGGCTCGCCCCAGGTGGCTGTCCCCTTGTCTTCAGCGATCGCCGCCGCCCGCTGGGATTGCCAGAATTGCTCCATCGCGCCCTGCAGATCCTCCGGCGGATTCAGGTCATGCTGAAACAAGAATTGCACTGCGCGCTCGCGCGCTTCACGTCGTTTGCCCATGCCCCACCATGCCGCAGAAAACGCCGCGCGGCAATGCCGCAGAATTCCTTGCCCAGCCCCTGGTAAAACCGGGGAGAGCAGATGCGGTCCGGTTTCACCGCCGCTCTCAGCGCTGGGACGACTTTGGCTGAGGCCGCCTTCTCCTGAGCGGCTGTTGGGAATGGTAGGAAGGGTGGTTGGAGCTTGGCAGGCTGAAAGAAGTGGCCAAATGGGCTTTACAGCCGTACGGGCGCGGGGGTAAAGGTAGCCTTGATGAAGAGCAGGTTTTCATCCGCGACAAGGAGCTGCTCGGATAACACCCCAAAATGGGTGGATATCCAGGTCTGTATAATCACTTGTTCGACGACGGCACGGCTGTAAAACTATGAAACGACTATTCTCTTCCCCAGATAGTGCCGAGATTGGCCTGGTCTGCAGCCGATTGGAGGCTGCCGGTATTGAGTGCGAGATGCGCCACGAACATCTGTCACTTGCCATGCCCGGCACGCCTTTTGACCCCGAGCTTTGGGTCTTGAGGGATTCGCAGTTCGCGGAGGCCAGCGAGCTATTGGCCGCTTGGCGTCGAGCATCGCCACCCGGGCCAGAGACCCATTGAGGTATGCCCCGGATGCCGAACCAGCCGGCCCCAGGCAAGGCCGGGATCGCTCGTCAGTTGACAGTCGGACGCTTTAGCCCTGGCCTGCCCGAGGTGGCACGTTAGCAGAGGGTGCGTGATGAGGATTCCACGCCTGATCACCGCTCTCTCCCTTGGCGTTATCTGCCTCGCGCTTGGCCTATCCTACGTGGTTCGCAGCAGCGGGGATCCCTGTGCTCGCTTGAATCGGCTGGACGCAAAGATCCTTCGGCTGTCATCTCGTCCCCGTCCTTACCGTCTACCAGATCAAATCGTCGGTTTGGTGCATCGAAGCGATCCGTTCTTGTATTACGAGAGGAAGTTTGCGGCAGAAAAAAGGGCCCTGCTTGCTTCCGGGCGGTTGGTTGAGTTCAGACTTCCTTACACGGCTGAAGGGCCCCACTCTGACCGAGAGATCGCCAAGGCCCTCCTCGCGGTGTGGCAGCGGACTGGAGCTAATTACTATTTTGACTTTGACCGCACGAACCATATCTTACTGGTCGCGTGCCGACCCTGTGATGTTCGACAATTCCCGATGCTGAAGTGACTGACGATCTTATTATGCCTGCTAACGAACGGCCTGCAGTGGACGCGGCACGGTGCGTTCTGTTTGGATGTGCCCGCCCTCGGCCCCGCACTACTCAGGCTTGGCGTTGGGCCACAGCGCACGCACCGCACAGATAACCAAACAAACCACAATGAAACTAAAACGCTCGCTGAGCGCCGCAGCCGTCGCTCTCACGCTTACCTCGGCCTCGCAGGCTGCGGAGCTTGACCTATCGAAGTTCAAGACTTTCGGCACGATGGGCAAGCAGGTGACGCCGTTGAGTGTAGAGAAGGAAGCCGATCTTTTTAGTTTCGCAGGCAAGGGCTGCTTGACGCATATGTGGTTTGGCGGCGGCTGGAAGGGTTGCGAGCACACACGCCTCCGCATTTATGTGGACGGCGAGACGAACGCCTCGATCGATATGGAACTCTATCTCGGCCACGGCATCGGCTTTGGCGATGAGTTTTCACCGTGGGGGACCGCCCGCATAGGCAAGATTGGCACGGGCACGAGTGTTTATGACACCTATCGCATCCCGTTCGGCAAGAGCGTTCGAGTGTCAGCACAACTCTCAGCCGGCGTGGAGGGGCATCCGCAGTTTTGGTGGATCATCCGCGGCACGGAGAATCTGCCCGTGGACATCGGCGGAGTGAAGCTGCCTGAGACCGCGCGGTTGCGTTTGCACAAGCTGGAGAACCACACTGCACAGCCGCTGGAAGAGTTTTCGCTCTGCGACGTGCGCGGCAGCGGCGCGTTGTATCAGGTCACGATGGCCGCGAAAGGCCTGCGCACGTCGCCGAACGAGAAGGAGCGCTGGCAAGACTTGAGTTTTATGGAGGCATGTATGAGGGCTTACATCGACGGCGCGAAAGATCCCCTGATGCTGTCGTCCGGTCTAGAGGACTACTTTCTTGGAACGTATTATTTCAACCGCGGTCGCTACGCGACTCCAGTGGCCGGTCTGACGCATTTCGACCCGTCCAAGAATGAGTTTTCCGCCTACCGTTTCCACGAGGATGATCCAGTTTTCTTCAAAGGCGGTCTGCGGCTCACCTGCCGCTGCGGCGAGGAACTTGAAGGCAAGATGCTGCACGACTGTCCACCAGCGAACTACACAACTTACGTCCGGTTATACCAGTGGTAACAACGCGTTGGCCCAAAAATCACTCTGGTTTCTGGTGTTCACTACCGGCGACGGAGCGTGAGGACATTCGACCGAAATGTCCGGTCCGAACTCCAAGTGGACCAACGTCACCGGCACCCTACGCCTCTGCCGGGGGATTGCTAGCCTGACTGAGAGGCACCGCTCGCGCGCTCGGCTAGGGTGTGGCTTAACGCTGCAGATGCGCCATGAGGGGGAGCGCGCCACAGGTGCCGGAGTGCACGACAAGATGGACCACGCTCCCTCATCGAAGTGAACGTTCCCATGGTTCCCTTTCAATATACCCGGCATATCGAAACGCCGCAATCATGGGCGCGTTGCAGGCGGCAGTGTCACAGAGCATCCGCCGAACCCCTATTCGTACCAACGTGCGTGTTGCCTGATCCAGCAACTGCCGACCGTAGCCATCCCCACGATGCAAGGGCAAGACACCCATGTAGAAGATGGTTCCTTCAATCGGCTGCCCTTCGTTCCGCGCAAAGACCGAACAGAGCACGAATCCGACCGGTTCACCCTCCTGCGTTTGCGCAAGTTGCCACCAGTCAGGCTCTTGCTCGAAGTGTGGACTCGACAGAGCAAGCAAGACGGTAGCCGCCCTGTGCGCCCCGTTGTCGGCAACCGCCAATTGATCCGCCGGATCTAGCGAGGTCGCCAGGACCTCGGAAAGAGCCTCTACCAGCCATTCGGTGGGGGCGGGACGAAAGCGCAGGCGCGAAGCCTGGTTCGGCACTGGGCAACCCAGTTCCCACACGAAAGGAATCTTTAAATAGTAGCCCGGACGCACCGTCATTTTTGGAGACTAACGCTAGAGGGTCCTGTTGGCCGTGAACTGTGGGTCAGCTAAGAAGCTCCTTCGCATACAGATCGAGCCAGCCGCAACCAGGGCAGCGATACGCTGTAACCCCCCGCTGCTCTTTTCCGGTGATCTTCGTACCGGTCCAAAACGACGGCTCTGGCCGGCCAGCGACCCAGATTGTGGCCAGGACAACTCGGTTTCTCTCGCCTGGGACAAAACCTTCCTCCATCTCTTTACCGCATCTGAGGCATTTGGGTGGTGTATTCATCTTCGCGTTGACCTTCAGCGCCTGGTTCATATCTCCCCAGCCGACATCTTCCCGGGACGATCACCGTCCGACCAGCCATGCGACCACTCCTATGGCTGCCAGTCCGGCCAGCACAGCCAGCAGGATCTTCACCCAACTCTTCGGGTACCGGCCTGCCATGGCTCCCGTGAATCCGTTAATGACCACCTGGAACGTCCGCGGCCCGTAGCTGTAACTCAGCAACCACACGGGAACGAGGATATGCTTGAAGGTCTGCCCGGAGTAGTCCGAGTTCACATTGAGGTTCCGGTGCGTGTCGCCCGGCACTTGCTGGCCGCAGAGGGCAATCATCTTGCCATCCATGACCTTCCGCGCCTGCTGCGCCGCGCTCACCAGGTCGATCTGATAGCGCTCGACGACCCAGCCGGAAAGATACCCCGCCTGGTAGGGCTTCAATTGCTCCGTGGGAAAAGGTTCGACCTTGCGCAACAGATCCGGTTGCACCCCGCGCGAGGCGGCCACCAACTCGTCGTCAAAGAAGTGGTCCACCTCACCCGAGGACGGTTGCCAGCGGACCTTCTGCACCTGCCGGGTCTGCTCTTTGCCGTTGGAGTCAGTGTAGGTCTCGGTTTCGTAGTAGTAGTAGCCGGACTCGGCGGTCCAATCCGCGTGGACTTGCGCATCGAAAGTCCAATATGGAATGTAGAGCCCCTTGACGGTGTCGGTGAGCGCGGCACTCCTGAGTTTGTTTGGCGCGAACCACCGGGTACGATACCAACGCCGGACGTTGTCCCGAACCTGGTTCTCGCTGACGTTCATCGGCAGCAGGCTTTCCGGGCTGAACGCCTCCTTGATCTCCTCATAGGGAACGAGCGCCGCAGAGCCGCAGAAATCACACCGCTGGCCGACGCGTTCCGGGTCAAAAACCGAAATGGCCTGGCAACTCTGGCATCTGACGGAAGTCTTCTTCGCCTGCCAGCCGCGGGCGCTGTCGGGGATCGCCCGCAGCGCGGCCACCAGGTCATGCTCCATGATAACTTGCTCCCCCGCAGCGTTAAGCTCGACCTGCGCCGGGGAGGTCGCGCCACAAAAGGCGCAGACGAGCGCGTGCTTGGCGGGATTCCATTCCGCTTCGGCGCCGCACGCCGGGCAGGAGAACTTCTTCTGAGCTGTGGCTTCAACCATAGGTTTGCATCAGGTCAGGGAATTGACGCTCTGGCGAACGAGAGGCGTTGGGGGATCAAACCTTCGCCCCGCGCACCTCTCAACCTGTCCCTCAACTCTTTAAGAACTCGTCCAGTGCTGCCTTGGTTACACGCCAGGTCGAACCGATCTTCTTTCCTTTAAGCTCGCCCTTTTCCAGGGTCGCCAGCACGTCAGGTTCACTGACGCCGAGTACACGAGCTACATCCGATGTGCCGAGAAGTTCCGGCATGCCACCCATGGCGGACCCTGCCGGCGGCGCTGCGCCCGCAGGCGCGGCCGGCGGAGTGCCTTGTGCCGCTCCCATGGCGGCCATCATCTGTTGGCCCATCGCCAGACCGGCACCCAGGCCCGCCCCGGTGCCGGCCATGCCGCCTGCTTCGCCGCCGCCCTTGGTCATAGACTCGGCCATCTGGAACTTCACGTAATCATTCAAATTGCCGACGGCTGCCATGCTGGATCGCTTGTCAATGGCCTGTTCGACCTCGGGCGGCAAGGAGACATTTTCGACGATAAAGCTGGCTATCTCCAGGCCGTACTTGCTCGTAACTGCCGGGTTGATGAGCGGCAGCAACGCCTCGCCCAGCTCTGTGTAACGCGCGGCCAGGTCCAGCACCGGTACCTTCGCGCTGGCCAGCGCGTCGGTGAACACACTGACGATACGGGACCGCATGGTGTCGGCGAATTCATCGAGGCGGAAGTGGTCGTCGGTGCCGGCCACTTCCTTAAGAAACAGCTTCGGGTCCACTACGTGAAAGTCAAACGTCCCGTATGCACGCGTCCGCACGATGCCAAAATCGGCATCCCGCATCATGATGGGATTGGCCGTGCCCCATTTATTGCCGGTAAACAGCCGCGTGTTAACGAAGTAGACGTCGGCCTTGAACGGGGATTCCAGCCCGTACTTCCAGCCTTTGAGCGTTGAGAGGATGGGGATGTTGTCAGTAACGAGCGAGTGTTTGCCTGGGCCGAACGTGTCGCCGAACTGACCGAGGTAGATAAACTGGGCGACCTGTGATTCGCGCACGATGAGCTGCGCGCCGCGTTTGATCTCCTTGTCCTCATCGGGGAAACGCCACGAAATCGTGTCCCGCGAGTCGTCCTGCCACTGGATGATTTCCAGGAACTGCGTCTTCAGATAATTCATCAGACCCATAGGATGCCTTTCTCTTGTTGAGTTAAACAGTGATGGACCTGAGTATGAGGCGGGCTATTCTGGCCGGGAAGTACAAAATGCCGCTGCAATTGTAGCTGAGCGTGTTTCGACACCACCACCAATTCTCCCCCTCACCCTTACCCTCTCCCCCTCGGCGGGGGCGAGGGGAAACCCACGTATTGCCGACGATCCTCCCTCGCCCCCGCCGAGGGGGAGAGGGTAAGGGTGAGGGGGACGGCGGTGTTACTGAACAGATGTACCCATTGTAGACCTTGCAAGCCGTTTCTGCGGCGACCCGGCACGCTCACGGCGGCGTCCAGCAATATCTTGGCCCCCCCGTTTTTTGCGGCGTCCGGCCCAGCACTTTGCTATTGCTTGAACATTATGAAAAGCACGATTCGACTATTCACCTGGCTGGCTCTGGTCGCAGTCTGTCTTACGGCGACCTCCGGTTGCCGCTCCACCTACTACGCCGCTTACGAGAAGTTCGGCGTTTACAAGCGGGACCTTCTCAAGAAACGCGTGACCGAAGCGCGCGACGACCAGAAGCAGGCGCAGGAGCAGTTCAAGGACGCGCTTACCCGGCTGAAGGAGATCACCAAATTCCAGGGCGGCGAACTGGAGCGAGCCTACAAATCGCTGAAGAGCGAATACGATGGCTGCGTGAGTCAGGCCGAGACCGTGCATAAGCGCATCCGTGAAGTCGAAACGGTGTCCGGTGATTTGTTCGCCGAATGGGAGAAGGAAATTCAGCAGATCGGGACGCCGTCGCTGCGGGAATCCAGTCGCGAGAAACTCGAGACCACCCGCCGGCGTTACGAGGACATGCATCGCGCCTTGACGAACGCCGAGCAAAGCATGGCGCCCGTTCTGAGCAAGTTTAAAGACTACGTGCTTTACCTCAAACACGATCTCAACGCGCAGGCCATCGCGTCGCTCAAGGGCGAAGCCACTAACATCCAGAGCGAGATCTCACGGCTTATCGAGTCCATGACCCTCTCGATCAACCGCGCCGACGAATTCGTTAAGCACATGAATTGATCACGCTTTTCCTATTTGAAGCTAGTTGTGAGGGCGGGCAGACTCGGCAGGAGATGGAGGGGGGCCGGAGCAAAATGTTTGCAGCGATTGTCCATATCGCCCTAGTCTTCGACAGCGAATGCGATTAACAACGATCATAGCTATGGCGCGCCAGCGTCTTGGAGTGCGGCAGTCCCCTGCCGCTGTCGAGCGCGGGTGGTCTCCGATAGCGGCAGGAGACTGCCGCACTCCAAGACCTTGCGGAATCCGTCCGCCTCATGGAGATGGGTGGCTCCGCGCAGCCTATGCTGCGGCCTTATTAGTAGGTAGCACGCTGCTCCCGCTTGCCGCCCTTTGCGCGGAGCCGGTTAGCGGCCTCTCAACCAGCCCAGGCCACCCTGAACGGATGCAAGTGTTCGACGCACGTTATCTTCGAAAACTTGATCTGCGTGACCCCGGCCAGGCCGCCGAGGTCTGGGACACCATGCACGCACTGGCTGCGTTGCAAGGCTTGGCGAACCGCGAGACACCGCGCCTCTATCTGCTGTATTGTGCGGACTTCGGGGTCGAGACCGACCAGTTCTGGCTGGACTGGTTGCGCGGGGAGGACGGCTGGCTCAAGGACACCGAACTACTACCCCTCAAGACGCCTGAAGAGGTCCTGCGTGCCTTTGCCAAACACGCCGAGGGCCTCGTCGTCTATGACCCCGCGGTGCCGGCGACTGCCTGTGTGGCCTCCACAGCCGCCGGTTGCGATAGCTTGCTGCCGGTGCGGTTCAGCCGAGCGACCAATTCGATGTTCGCCTTCTTGACCGAGAAGCTGGGCCTGCCGGTCCGGCTCTGGCTCGTGAACCCTGATGGCACATCCAAGTTTACCGGCACCGGGATGATCCCCGATCTGGGCGAACCCTCGTCCGGCAGCGCCAAAAACGATGTTTATCGGTGGGCCATACGCCAGTTCATTGACTCGGGCAAGTGCGATCCCCGCTTCGCTGCCTATTACATCGACTCCTACTGGATCAAACACGCCAGCGCCGCTGGAGGTGACTTGCACACGCTCTCCAACCACGACTATTTCATCGCCCGGCGGGCCTTCTTCTTCGACCTGGCGACCTGGGGGGACGAGACACCGGTAGATGATCCCAACCAGAAGCTCGGGCTGGACCGGCAGACCTTCCTGCAGATGCTGGCCGCCTTGAGCCGCAAGGCCACGAACAGCATGATCAAGGTGGGTGGTTTCACACCGTGGGCCTATAAGTACACCGATCATCACGGTGCGGGCGGTAAGCATGGCGGTGTAGCAACCGAATGGGAATTCGCGCGGGTGATATCGCAGTTCAATGGCTACATGGAAGCCGACGCCATCGGCTTAAGTGCGATGGCTAACGCATCCTTTTGCTCCCATTACCCCCTCAAGGAGCGGTATCCTCAGCCCAACCCAAAGCCATCACGGTCAGACTGGCAACGGGCGGGCTATCTCAGCGCGGAAGGAGGGGCGGCACCCAAGCTCTACGTGGGTTATTACGTCGGCGACTATGATTCTCCCCCGTGGTTCTACAAGGCGGTGGCGGCTTTCTTCTCCGACCCCCAACGGGGCCGCGTGCCGATGGGCTGGTCTATCGACCCGAACCTCGCCGACCGGGCGCCCCAAGCGCTGGTCTATGCCTACCGACACGCTACCACGAACGATTTCTTCATCTCGGGTGATTCCGGTGCCGGTTACGTGAATCCGCGTGCCCTGACGGTCCGCCCCGATTCCAAACTGCCTCCGGCGCTAGAGGTCTGGACGGAGCATTGCACCCGATATTTCAGGCAGTGGGACATGAGCATCACCGGTTTCATGTTGGACGGCTCTGCCGGCGGTTCGACCCCGGAGGAGTTCGCCGCCTACAAGCGTTTCAGCCCGGACGGGTGCGGGAACCATTTCGACCTTAAGCCACGTTTGATTTCGGGTGTGCCGACGGTCCGCGAGTGGGACATGCCCGACTCAGCGGAACGCACGGCGGCATACATGGCGCAGCAAGCCGCCGGGACAACGAATGGGCCATGCTTTCTTTGGGCAAGGACAATCCTTAAGTCGCCGTCCTGGCATGCGGAGGTGTCGCGGGTCCTGGCTGAAAAACATTCTACAGCACCGGTGGTGGTGGTTGATCCTTATACGTTCTTCGGGCTAATCAGAGAGCAGGCCACGCGAGCAACAAAGTAGCCGGTGACGAGCCTTTTTGGGACTTCAGGCGAGTTGTTGCCGTGCTTTTGGGGTCTTCGCCAGCCCTCCCTGTAGGAAAGCGAGTCCTTGCCGAACAAATTGCTCCGGGTCCGGGCACAGATTCTGGAAGATGCCGCGCGAATAGCCGAGTCCGCCGGGACCAGTATTGTACGTTTCCAACATGAGCCGCACAGCGCCAGTCCCCTCCCCCAGCGCGGCAAACACTTCCGTCCACGGCACGAGCCCGCCACCTGGCACCCCACGGTCGTTTTCACAGGCGTGGACACCCCACAACACCGGCAACGCGCAGCGAACCGCCGCGCCGTAGTCGCGTTCTTCAGTGATCATATGGTAGGTGTCGAGGTTGACGCTTAAGTTCTGGTGGCTGGCCATTCGTACCAACTTCACGGCTTGCTCGGCCGTGTTGACCAAATGGACGCGGAAACGGCTCATTGGCTCGATCACGACCCGGACCCCAAGGCGCTCGGCAAACTCGGCGAGAGCGCGCAGGTTCTCGGCGGTGCGTGGTAATTCGTCGGACGGGGGAAACCGCCGGCATACGTGCCCCGGGTGGCTGTAAATCGCACCACAATATGCCACCGCTCCAAGTTCAGCCGCCTGTTCCAAAATCTTCCTGTGCCAGGCCAGCCCGAGTGTCCGGCGATGTGGTTCATCGGCCGAGATGTCACATTCCTCGGGCCATATGTTGCCGGGGCCGACGGTGAGTTCGATTCCCAATCCCTCCGCCTGCCGACGCACACGCTGGCGGTCGAACTGCACATCGTCGCCCAGCGACACTTCAAAGAGCGTGCATCCCAACCGACGCACGATGTCGAGGATACCGAGATCGGCGTTCGTCCAGTGGCTCTTCCACAGGAACTGGTGCACGCCGAATTTGAATCGATCCAAGTTTTGCATCATGAACACCGCTCGCTTCACCTACCCAGAGACCAGGCTGCCTGGACACCAAAGTGACCGGCAGCGAGATCCAATTACTCCAAGGCCGTCCGCCAACCTGGCCTTGCCGCGTGCTGATTCCCGGGAACCTCCCCGGACACTCGCCGGACACTCCCCGTAGTACCTCTAATCCCGGGTTAGAGGTACTACGGGGAGTGTCCGGCGAGTGTCCGGGGATTCTCCGACGAAGCCCCGGGCTTCGGAGCAGGAATCGGCTGCCAAAATCCCAAATCCAAAACCCGGAATCCCGACCGTGTAGTCAGACGGTTGCGCCATCTGGACGGGAAGTGTCTTTGGGGAGGCGGAGCATTTCAAGGTTTTTGAGGATCCCGCCAGTCACCAAGGAGTGGGTTATCTGCATGCATGCCGATCAGCGCTCGCCCCGACAGTGGTCTGCTTTCCGACAATCCCGGCATAGACAACGACGATCTCCGCGGGTATCCGCCCCTCGTTAATTCCATAGTGCGGCGTATTGACCAGCTCTACGA
>Ga0073936_10002567_pt1 | contig 26942 bp, 25 predicted proteins | sample AliMusrvi5mmetaG_FD_87041 | JGI IMG/M metagenome (GOLD analysis project Ga0073936, IMG submission 87041) | Freshwater lake bacterial and archeal communities from Alinen Mustajarvi, Finland, to study Microbial Dark Matter (Phase II) - Alinen... | ecosystem: Environmental > Aquatic > Freshwater >...
CTATTTAGTAATCATGAGAGAAATATCATTTTACGGGGACTTTAATTTATTATGAAAAAATTGATTGGATTATTGGTTATATTTTTTATTGCAAATACAGGTCAGGTTCTTGCCCAAACTCTGGATTTTCCAAAATCAGTTGCAGGCGAGATCGTGAGCATAGAGACTAAGGATTTTACTGCAGACGATACACAAACTGTACTAAAGAATTTAGAGACCATTATTGCCGACTTTACTAAGTACGACGATTTACTTGTCACTAGCGGTCAACTTACTGCAACCGAAAAGTTTGCTAATTTAGCAAAAAATTACGAAGCAGCAACAGACAGTACGGTCAAAAAAACATTAGCAGCAAAAATACTTGCTCGTATAGCAAAATATTTTGAGTTTGAAGGAACACAGAAAATAATAAAAGGGATAGCTTCTGGCACACTAAGTTATGGGCTTCTTTATAAGGATAAGATTTACTCCTTTGATTGCGATGGATTTACTTTTCTTTATTTTGAAATGCTGGAAAGGGCGTTTACTAAGGCTCCACCGGTAGTCCTTTTAACCTGTGTAGGATGGGGTGCTTATAAGGGACATGTAATGCTCAGATGGTATTATGGCAGCAATGCAACGGACTACATAGAATGGAACCCTAGGACCAATCAGGAAACCTTTCATTCATGGTATCCTGGAGTTTGCAGAGAGATAGATCCCTTCAAGGATAAAAATAAATTAGATGCTGTTGGCTACATCAACCGAGCGGGCGCAAACCATGAGTTAGGTAATGAGGCAGATGCTCTGTCAAATTACTCCACAGCCATATTATTAGATGGTTATGCTTCTTATTACGCCGACCGTGGGACGACAGAAACAACATTAAAAATGTACACAGAGGCCTTGGCGGACTTTAATACAGCTATAGATAATAACACAAAGGCAGGAAACCACGAGGTCGCCGGTTATTACGCTGGTAGGGGATCTGTAGAAGCCCCTATGGGTAAACTTAGTGAGGCAAAAAAGGATTTGGATAAAGCAATCGTTCTAGGGCCTAATGTAGCTGAATATTATGCCGGTCGAGGTATGGTAGAGAACTTATTAAAACTGTACACAGATGCAAGAAAAGATCTCGATCAAGCTATTTTATTAGATAAGAATAATGCCGACTATTACAATGATCGCATAGAGTCCGACATCGGTCTGCTATCATATGCAGATATAGTAAAGGATTGTACTACAGCGATAAATTTATATGGTTTGCAAACTACAAAAACAAGCGAACAAAAGACTAATCTCGCTTGGAATTACTTTAATCTAGGTCTAGCCCAGACTTCTTTGAACAAAGACGTAGAAGCGATAACTGCTTTTAGCAAAGCAATAGAGTTGGCACCAGATAATGTTGAAGCCTATTACTACCTTGCTGTAGTAGAAGATCGCAACAAAGCTTATACCGCTTCATTGGAACACTATAATAAGGCTATAGAGCTCTATAATGAAGAAATAAAGCTCTCTCCGGAAAACGCAGCGGTTCATAATCATCATCGCATCAGTGCTTGTGCTTCTAGGGCATATATAAACTATCAGTTTAAAAAATATTCAGAGGCTAAAGCTGATTACACTACAGTAATAGATGCTATTAATGACAAATCTATTACTTCCTTTAGTTCTCAAGATCTAGCTAATTATTATTATTCTCGTGGAAATGCAGAATCGTTTTTGACTAATACTGAAGAAACAGCAAATGCAATAAAGGATTATGATGCATCAATAGCGCTCTCTGAGGCACTATACAAGGCGGAGATACTCGTAACTCCCAATAGTAAGAACGCAATGGAGATAGTCTCCAATCTTGTTGATGGCTACAACAACCTCGGGGTTCTTGAAGAACGCTTGGCAGAATACGATAGTGCCCTTACTAGTCTTAATAAAGCGATAGATCTAAATAAGAACCAAGGGGCTAAAACACTCGATCTTTACGCTACTAGAGCGATCATATATACAAGTTCAAAGAAATATGGAGATGCAACAAAGGACTACACTCTGATCATAAATGCTATCAATAGGACAATAACGGCGACTACAAATGTAGCAAACAAGAAGGGGCTGTATGCTATGCTCGCTATGTACTATACTTACCGATCTTATACAAAAGGATTGGATAAAGATGCAACTGGTTCTGCAGAAGATAGTGCGGCTGCAGCAACGGTACAGGACTCGGCAAAATGATCTTGGTTTTCACAAGTACCTGTGTTGTAGTGTTACTGTATGACTTTTCCTCGACGATCAATCAGATGTACGTTATCAATCAGCCATTTCTTTCCTTCGTGTAATAAGAAAACCAAAGGTATTCTTATGGAATTGATTTTTTGTAAATATTTCTTGATACCTACTGCCAGTTTATGGTAGAAATCGACAATGACTACTAGGGAGGCTTTATGAAAAAACTGTTTGGATTACTGATACTGACTTTTATTGCGGGTAATGCAGTTCACGTTTTTGCGGAAGATTGCAAAGTTGGTGAAGTAAGAGCTGAAGGATATGTTTTCTACTGTGACAACTCTAGCCCAAAGAAGCTCCCCGACGGAAAAATTGGTTTAGAAGCAACACTTGTTGACCAAAGTACTTCACAGGTATGGAGCAATATAACAGATGCCTCACTTTATGATAACAAGGAAGCCAACAATCATGAAGCAATAGGCGAAGGACAAAAAAATACTGATGCAATAATGACTCAGGCTGGGCACAGGACTAGTGCAGCCAAAATATGTAAGGACCAAACAATAGGTGGGCACACAGACTGGTTCTTGCCATCGACACAGGAATTTGCTCAGATATATAAAACGTACGCAGATCTCCCTGCTAATAGTGGCGTTAGTGGTTTTGGTTTACCACAGCATCTATATTGGACTTCAACAGAGTATAGCTCTACCGAGGCGCAGGTTCAGTACTCCAACTATTGGTTCCACAATTTTGCTGGTAAGGAGAATTCTAATTATGTTCGATGTGCTAGAGCTTTTTAACGAATTACTTTTTTTGAAAATCGATTAATATAAGAACAATGCTGGCAGAGCTCTTCTGTTAGTATCCCATTGGCGAAACCATTTTTTATTTTGGTGGCTCTTGCACTGGCAAGAATGGAATCAAGGCTCTGTGTCAAACAATTTCCTAATGAGATCTTTCCTTCGAAATCTAGGCAGCACGGTACAACCGTTCCATCTACCAGTATACCAAGGTGTCCCTTAAGACCATGGCAAGTTCCTGCCATGCCGTTGTATGGAAGTTCTAGCGATGGCCACTCAAACCTGGAATCAAAATGCAGGCTCAAGTTGTTCCATATTTTTTTTGATTTTATGCTTCCCACCTCCACGTTCCTGTTTATTTTGATTTTAAGAAAATCCTCTATGAACAAGAAAACTTCTTCGTTCTCATTTGCACTGTTACCAATGTTCCACAGCCTAAAATTAATATAAAGGTCCGGTCTCAAGTTATTGGCTACGACGGAAAAATTTAGAATATCCAGCAGGTATTTGCGAACGTCCTTTTCCGGAAAATTGTCGTTAAAGCATTGAATAGAAAAATTGACCTGCCTTATGATAGGTGAACTTAAAATAACATTCTGGTGCTCGCTGATATTAAGACCATTTGTGGTTAGTTGTATTTTTGTGTTATGCGTTTCACAAAGTTTTATTATTTCGCCCAACTTTGGGTGAGTAAAAGGTTCTCCCATTAAATGCAAACAGACTTCTTCTGTAATGGGGCTGACCTGTTTTAGTATTTTCTCAAAGTCAGGGATCGAAAGGATTTTTTTCTCTCTTTTTATGGTTGGGCAAAAGGAGCATTTTAAATTGCAATTATTTGAAATTTCTATGTAAATCCTTTTAAATATTGCCAAGGCGCTTTTCCTCGCAGGTCCTAGATTTGCATACTACCTCTATCATAAAAAAAATCCTGGTACAACAAACTGTAGTTTTCCTGCAAAAACATTAAATAGTAAACTCATTAAAATTTATCAATAACTCTTAATAATGAATTATACTTTGTTGTATAAAATGGTCTTAATGGTGCTTTCTAAGAACAAATTCTCAGGGAGGGTACATGAAAAATCAGGGACATCCAAAAGCACTTTACTTTTTATCGTCGGTAATGATGTGGGAACGATTTAGCTATTATGGAATGAGAGCTATCTTGGTTCTTTTTATGGCGAGCTTTTTAAGTTTTAACACTAGGACCATAGGGAACGTATATGGTTGGTTCACAGGGTTAGTGTATTTGACCCCTGTAATCGGTGGATATATTTCTGATAGGTATTGGGGACCAGCCAAGACCACAATAGTTGGCTCTTGGGTCTTGGTAGTGGGGCAGTTCTTAATGTGCTTTTTAGCGTTCAAGTACAACTCAAGCACCTTAATGCTATTTTACGTAGCTATGGCGATCATTGCCATGGGTAATGGCTTTTTTAAACCGTGCCTGTCCTCTTTGGTCGGCGAATTTTATGAGGCCAACGATCCCAGGAGTGATGGCGCTTACACAATACTGTATATGGGTGTAAACGTTGGAGCTTTTATTACTCCGTTTGTGTGTGGTTATTTAGGAGAAAAAGTAGGTTGGGGTTGGGGATTTTTTGCTGCATCGGTGGGGATGCTTCTAGGGGCACTACTGCTACTATGGGGTAAGAAAAGGTTCATAGGAGATAAAGGTTCTTGTCCTTTAAGGACCTTGGAGGAAAAAGCTTCTGGTCGTCCTGCATGTAGGGACAACGCTCCTTTAACAAAAGAAGAAAAACAAAAATTAGCAGTTATATTCATATTGACCTTTTTCTCGATATTCTTTTGGGCAGCGTTTGAACAGGCAGGTAGTTCTTTGACCCTATTTGCAGAAAAATCCACTAACAGATTCATTCCCTTTTTGAATTTTGAGGTTCCTGCAAGTTGGTTCCAGTCTCTTAATCCTTTATTCGTAATTATTCTTGCACCATTATTCTCTGCTTTTTGGGTAAAACTTTCTAACATAAGAAAAGAACCTTCCACACCAGCAAAGTTCATATGGTCATTATTTTTAGTCGCTGGTGGATTTGTGTTGATGATATTTGCTGCTATGTTCAATAAAGTTTATGGACCGGTTAGCATGTTCTGGCTTGTTGGTGCCTATCTTTTGCACACAGTCGGTGAACTTTGCACTTCCCCTGTGGGAATGTCAATGGTCACAAAATTATCCCCTGCAAAGTTCGTCTCTATTATGATGGCAGTGTTCCTTGGCTCCAGCTTTTTTGCAAGTGTAGTCGCGGGTGTGTTCGCTGGTAATTACGACACAATGGATCACACAACATTCTTCACTGTTCCAGTTATAACGACGGGCGTTTCTGGATTATTGCTCCTTGCTATAATTAGACCGCTAAAGAAGTGGATGCACGGCATACATTAATACGGGTTTGCACAAACGCATATTTTGATATAAGATTTACTTATTATAAAAAAAGTTTTAGGAGAAATATGCCAACCAAAAAAAAGGCCGCCAAACCAAAGGTGCAAAAAAAAGATAAACTGGACCTATTCAAAGAAAAGGTAATGAACACAACTTGGCACCATATGCAAACAGAGCACTCCATAAAGCAACTGTTGTGTGAACTCATAGATGTTATAAAAGAGACTAAAAGCCAGTAAATTGACTTAAGAAAAGTTAATTAATCAAGGTGGTTAGCCCCTCTTTATCTTTTTGTGTCTTCTTTGTTGACAAAAACAATCATGTACTGTATAATGTAATTATTGCTAAAGTAGTACGTATGTGGAGGTAAGCAATAATGCCACTAAAAAACTCGTTCGCAGTAATAACACTCTTGGGTTTGATCCTGTTCTCTTCTTGCAGGAACAATACCAGCGACTTATCTTATTACAGCAATGTCAACTCTGGCGGTTCGGGTGCGTGCCAACACTGTTGCACAACGTGTGGTGGGAACGCTGCTACCTGCGCTTCTGTTGTAACTGTTACGTCGCCAAAAGGAGACCCTTTACCTGGTGCAATAGTGACTGTTTACCATAATGGCACACAAACATATACAACGGATGAGAATGGACAAGTTGATCTGACCGGGCTTAAGAATGGTTTTTATGCAATAAAAGTTGTGGACACTGATTACGGTATGGCAATAGACACCATCACTGTTGAGAATGGTATTTGCCCTGATATCAATATAATTCCAACGGAACCAGTTGTACCAACATGTGACGCAAATTTTTCTATTACAGCTATGCCTGGACCAGGAGGGACAGACCCATTAGCTGGTGCCGTGGTAATCCTCACAAATGGATCAACAACCATAACAGGCACAACAGATGAAGCTGGATTAGTTACTATACCTGGGTTGTCCGCAGGTTCATATCAGTATACAATTTCTTTGGACGGCTATGCGTCCGTTACGGGAACTTATGTGGTATCAGCTGGGCCAATTTGCCCAACAGAGTCTTTGACTATGGAGCCTGTAAGAACAACATGTGACGCTACTTTTATAATTCCTCTTCCAGCAGTGGGGACTCCAGCAGGGGGGCTTATTACTACTGTGAGTTTTAATGGAGGTGACCCAGTCGCGACCGATGACCAGGGGCATGCTACAATAACCGGTATATCCAATGGTTCATATCCATACACCGTATCTGTTACAGGATATCCTACGACTTACACTTATAGCGGTACATATACGGTTACCGATCTTGATTGCCAAGAGGTTCTATTGTGCCCAGCGGTATTCAGGATGCTCGAGATTAAGGGTACTGCTATTCAGAATGTTACTTTGCATATAAACGATGAAGTAGGGTTATCGTCCAACAGTAGTGGTATAATAATAGCAGGATTATTTCCTGTTGGTGATTACTATTATACTGCTAGCTGGATGAGCGAGACAGCAGCAGGACATTACATAATTCCTCCTGATTCAGAAACATGCCCAACTACGCCATATGTGATACAGTTGCACTAACAACTAGTTTTTCTTGACCTTAAATAGTCGCTGCTTTATTACACTATTCAATGTCGATGTTTGAAAAAGAGTATTTTGATAATATTTTACTGCCGTCTTTAAAAGCAGTTCCAGTTAATTACGAGGCTGCGCTCACAAAAATTTTGATGAGTATAGGTCTAGTGTCCAAGGGGTTGCGCTTTTTGGACTACGGTTGCGGTGACGCTGGTTTTGTAAAATATCTTCTAGACAAAGGGTTTAATGCATGGGGAGTGGATATAAGTTCATACTCAAAAAAAGTTTCACTTGCTCCACAGCGACATGAAGTTCTTAAAGATAACAAAATACCCCTAGGCTTTGGTCTTGAACATTATGACATTTGTTTTTGCTCGGGAGTTATTCAATATATGGAGGAGTCAGAGATCGAACTTTTTTTAAAGGATGTTTCTACTTTATGTGACAAAGTATGGATAGAAACACTTACAGATTGCTCTGATGAGGTACCTGCACCAAATGATACATATAATAAGTCGCTGAGAACCAGAGAATGGTATAATAAGAAATTTGCTAGCGTTGGGTTTAGGGTTGCCAGAGTTACTCCTGTATATTATAGAAACGCTTGGATGCTTGAAAAATTCAAAAGGTAGCCAAAAGATCTTATGGAATATAAGAATAATATGGTAAAAGGTGCGTACTATGTGTGGAGTAATAGGCTTTAGATCAGAAAACGAAAGAAAGGACCTTGGGGCGGTTTCCTCTAAGCTCTTAAGGATGTTGGAGTACCGTGGCTATGATTCCACAGGTGCAGCAATACAGAACAGTAAGGGAGAGATCTTTCTTAGAAAAGAGGTTGGCGCTCCCTCTGTAGTTACTGTTAAACTCGATATTCCAGAACTGTCTGGGAAAATATTTTGTGGACAAGTTCGTTGGGCAACCTTTGGGTCCGTAACAAAAGAGAACGCACAGCCTCATGAAGTAAAGTGCAAAACTCATATTTACGGTGCCCACAACGGTAACATAACTAACTGCGACCAGTTAAAACATTGGCTTACTGACCTTGGTCACACTGTGGTTAGCGACAACGATGGAGAAATGCTTGTTCATTGTGTAGAACATTTTTTTGCCATAGAACTTACTAAAGGCGACCATAAGGATGCTAAGTTCAGGTACGACGCACTCAAAAAGGCGATAATAGATGCCAACAAAAAAATAACTGGGTCTTTTGCTGCAGTAATAATTGATCCTGTAACAGAGAATATGGTGGCAATAAAGGCCGGAAGCAGTTTGTATATGGGCCAGGGGCACGACGTTGTAGGTGGCTCTTTTATAATGGTTTCGTCCGACCTGGCCTCGGTACTTTCACAAACAAAGATCCTTATTCCCATAAATGAAAATGAATTTTGTATGTTTAACGACAAAGCCTTTACTCTCTACAATATAAACAGCGGGAATAAATTAATAAGGGAAGCTGTAAGAAGCAAACTCAAAATAGAAGAAACAAAACTGAACGAACCTTTCAAGTATTTTATGGAGCAAGAGATCTTCAATCAGGTTGAATCCAGCCAAAGAGTTATAAGCCTTTACGCAGAGCACAGCGATAATGTAGATATTATAGAGAAGTTAGAAAAAAAAGATCTTGCAGCCGTTGAACAGTTAAAAGAGGCTGCTGTTAAACTTTCTAGTAGTACCAATTGGGACGCCTTTGAAGCTGAATCAAAAAAGCTATTGTCTTCTCATTACATGACGGCTGTTAAGACTGATCTTGGTGCTTTTGGGGCAAAACTTAATAAGCCGATGGAATCATCTTTGTCCAGCTTTTTAGAAGAGATAGGTAATCAGACAGCGTTATCCTCATACAAAAATGAATTAAAGGTAATTGATTTTATATTTAGCGCTGACGAAACTAGGGATGCCAAGGGTAGGGTATCCAAATTCGTTGACATAGTCTCCAAGGCCCACAGTTCCGGAAAGACCATCTACTGCATTGCCTGCGGGACCTCTTTTAATGCCGCAAAAAGTGCAGCTATCTTTTTTAACCACATCGCAGGGATCAATATCTTTCCGATGCTTCCTGGCGACTTCAGGGCGCAAGCCTCCAACGCTGTACGCAACGGCGACATAATCATAGGTATAAGTCAGAGCGGAGAAACAAAGGACCTTATAGATATCATCAACCAGATAAAGGAGTCAGGTAAAAAAGTAACTAACATCATAATCGTCAACAATGTTAATTCCACTTTGGCGCTGGAAAAGAGTGATCTTTATCTTCCTCTTTATTGCGGCTCAGAAATAGCCGTTCCTGCTACAAAAAGTTTTATCAATCAGTTGGTCGTCTTATATATACTTGCTATTGGAGTTTCAGAAAAACTGGGTGGCAATGTCAAGGTTGCCCGTGATAACTTAAGAAAAATCCCTGCTCTTATAGAAAAGACCATAGAAAGCGTAAAAAAAGAAGTGGCGAGTATTGGTACCGAACTGTTTCTTGAACCAAGTATTCATATCTTAGCGACTGGGATGCAAGGAATTGCAAGGGAAGGTGCTTTAAAAATAAGGGAAGTGGTATTGAACCATACGGAAGGCTACGAGGCTACAGAGTTTAAGCATGGTCCTAATACAATACTTGGAGTAAACACGGTCTTTGGTTTGGATGCAGTAAGGGCCTTGCTTAAAAAGTTCTCCGATATAATTAACGATACCTTGGATTGTGAGAACGGGAAATATATAGATAGCAAAAGTTTGCACAAACTTTATAACGCTGTAGCAGATTTTGCCTTTATGGATATACAGCCAAAAGGCTTAAATGATAAAGAACAACTAGTGTTTAAGAATATCTTTGATAACCACAATTTTTTTAATACGCTTTATACGAATTATCCTTTGATATTTGTAACTGGGCCAAATGACAGAGACGTAAATCTGACTATCTCGCAGATCAATACGCATAAAATAAGGGGCGCTAATATTTATGTTATAGCAGAAGAAAATAAATTATTGCATGATGCCTGTTCCAAACCAGTACAGAATAAATACGGAGCTAACTACAGGTATGGCTATATAAAACTGCCAACCACCGGCGATAATATCTTGCCTTTCTTCTCAAGCGCGGTCGTACTGCAAATGCTTGCTCTGGATATGAGCATTAAAAAACTTACGTTCCTTGATAAACTGGAAATAGATGACCACGGAGTACATCCAGATTCACCCAAGAACGTTAGCAAATCTATCACCGTCGACTAGAGCATATCTGTCACTAGAAATATCTCTTTTTTAAGTCAAGTCTTCGTTCGCACCCACTCTAAGGTTAGCGAGTATGCATTGGCTAGCCCTCTAAGGGTCCGGGCAAGCAAACAGTCAACGGTTGTTTTTGTCGTCCACTAACCTAAGATTGGGTATGCTCTCTACGACACTGACTTAAAAAAGAGATATTTCTAGTGATAGATGTAAACAGCACCGCTGCCGTCGCCGTCATAGTTGTCCGCACCAATGAATAATTCAGTGTCCGTAACTGCAACGCTTTGACCAAAGCGAGCAAAGGTTGTTTCGGTTGGCACCAGTGGATCACCAACCTGGCTCCAGACAAAAAGGTCTTTTTTGGCGTAAACAGCGATTGAACCTACTTTTGCAGGAGTTTGTGCGCCGGGAGCTCCCAGAACAAAAATATTACCGTTTATGTTCACGCTGCTCCCTAGGTAGTCGTTAGCTGTGGGTGTTGCTGCTTTTATTGCATTACCTGCCTGTTGCCAGGTGGCACCGGAACCGGAAAATAAATATGTTGCACCGCTGTTGGGGGCGGAAGTGCTTTCATTTGGAGCACCTATAACTAGCCTGAAACCGGATAATGAGACAGAATATCCAAAGTTGGCATTTATAGATGGTGATGCAGCCCTTAGTTTTGCCTGCTGAGCCCAGGAATTACTTGCTCCTGTAAAAATATAAACGGAACCTGCTGAAAGGTCACCCCTTGCTCCTACGGCTAGAGTTTCACTATCCATAGAATTGGATTCACCAAAATAACTATTTGGGGCAGAGTCTGTGGCTTGGAGTGCAGCCTGGTGGGTCCAAGAAGCACCACTTCCAGTAAAAATATGCACAGTGCCGTAATACCCTCCGCCTATTGGACCATGTGAGCAGGCGGTACCGGATAAAGCACTGTCAGGCTCTCCTACGGCTAGAGTTCCTCCATTTAAGGAAACGCTCCATCCAAAATAATATGCAAAGCAAGGGTCTGAAGATTCTTTCATTGCCTGTTGTGACCAGGTGTTTCCACTTTCGGTAAAAATATATACAGCGCCACTGTTGACGTCCGTTCCGTCATAATCTTTATGTGGCGCTCCTACAGCAATAGTGTTATTGTCTAATGCAACACTCCATCCAAAAAGGTCTCCTGTGCTGCCACCGGAAGCGGTTAGCTTTTGTGTTTGTCCCCAGCCTGAAGAGCTTTTGTTGAAGACATATACTGCTCCAGGACCGGAACCGCCTGGTGCCCCAGGTGCGCCAACAACAAGAGTTGTTCCATCGCATGCGATGCTCCATCCAAATTTGTCACTGTTGCCTGTATCATTTCCTCTAATTATAGCTTCAAGGTCGCTGATACTTTTTGTAACATTAACGACGTATGTTAATGTTTTATCCCTGTTAGCCGATTTTACTTTTATCTCGATAAGGTTGTCACCTGCAGTCAATGTTACTGCCGCAGATTCTTTTCCGGAGATGGCAGGAAGGCCATTTACGTTTATAAGGGCATTTATGCTGGCGGTCGCAGTAGCCGTGACAGTAACGGAATAAGTCGTTATAGGTACTCTGGCGACGTAGGAGAGTGTCTCTTTGTTAAAGGTGGGAGTGAGTGTCCCCACTGAAATAGTTAAGGAGGATAAACTTGCATCATCGGCGCTTACTCCAGAGCAAGTATAAAGAGACAAAATGAAGATAGAACAGAATAAAAGCCCCAAGACTTTTTTTAGCATAAACCCTCTGTTAATAATGTCATGCAAAAATTTAACACAGTGCTATACTTGATGTCACTTACTATTTAAGGAGGTTTTTATGTTCCACCTTACTTTTTCTCTTCTTTGTCTTGTAGCATTTGGTGCAAGTATGTACTTCTACCATTTTGGTTTTAAGCAAAAATCATCTGCTATCAAGTTTGGAGCAGTAGTTGTTGCTGTTGGTGCTATAGTTTTGATAGCCCTTTCTATGCTTTTTAGGCCTGTTGGACACCACATGGGGGATGCATTCAACCCGCCACCTGCATCTGTATGCCCAATGATGGAAATGCAAAGATCTATGATGAACATGGGCGGCTGCGGTTGTGGAGGTATGTCTAATATAGAGGTTCAGCATCCACCGATAACACCAGACAAATATCATCAACCGGTAAAACATCTTATGACTGACCCTATGGAAGCAAAACCTAAAAAGTAAGATGCCTTTTTTATTTATTCTCATAGTCGCCTGTAGCCTCGCTATGGATGCGTTCGCTGTGTCTGTTGGTTTAGGGATAAAACATCCTAACTACAGGACCGCTTATGCCCTAAAAGTTGCCTTTATGTTTGGTTTTTTTCAGGCGGTAATGCCTCTTATAGGGTGGTTTTTAGGCGCCCAATTCAGAGTTGTTATAGCGGCCTACGACCATTGGATAATATTTATTATTTTAGGGGCCATTGGGATAAAGATGATATATGAGGCTGTAAAAGGCTCCGAAAATTCAAAGTGTATTAACTACGAATCGTTCAGATTATTGCTTCTTCTGTCTTTAGCGACGAGTATAGATGCACTGGCAGTAGGTTTTAGTTTTGCCTTTTTGCATTCCAGTATTTTTATACCTGCACTTATAATTGGGCTTGTCACCTTCGTTATCTCTTTTATTGGAGCCGCTCTCGGAGATAGGATCGGCTCGAAATTCAAAGTCAGCGCAGAAATAATTGGAGGAAGTGTCCTTTTTCTCATTGGCCTTAACATTCTCCTCAAACACTTATCGATCTACTAAAGAGTCCAGAGTTAGTTTAAGGGCAACTAATCCCGTCTAATAGGACAGTCTCGGAGGGCAAAAAAGCGAGCAAGGAGCTTTTTTCCCGAGAGTTAGGTGTCTTTTTAGTTAACGAGGAGTTAACTAAAAAGAACACCGTGTCCTATTGGATGGGATTAGTTAGCCCAACATATAACACTTGACTACTGCTTGATTTTGCTGGTAAATAACCACGAAAAATTAACCGCAGGAGAGTAAATAATGGCTACACATAAATCGGCTGAAAAAAGGAACAGACAGAACGAAAAAAGGAACCTGAGGAATAATGCAGCGGGTTCTACTATGAAAACAGCGATAAAGGCTGTTAAAGATGCTATCGTTGCTGGTAAAAAGGAAGACTTATTGAAGGCGTTAAAGAATGCTCAAAAAGTTGTTTCTCAAACTATAAGAAAAGGCACGATACACAAAAATACTGGTGCAAGATACGTTTCCAGACTTACTAAACTGACAAATAAGAGCGCAAAATAAGACCCTGTGAAGATTAAACTGGCAAGATATGCAGGGTTTTGCATGGGCGTTAGGCGTGCACTTAGCCTTTGCATGGACCTTGTTAGAAGTGGCAAAAAACCGATATACACTCTTGGACCGATAATACACAATAGTACTGTTACAAAACAACTTGAATCCTTCGGGGTTCGCAGCGTTAAGGATATTTCGGAAGTTGAACTAGGCGGTTATGTGCTTGTTCGCTCACATGGAATAACTCCAAAATTAAGATCAGAATTAATTCAAAAAGGGTTTAACATTTGCGACGCTACTTGCCCAAAAGTTGCGCGTGTGCAGGCGATAATACGAGCACACGTTAACCAAGGATATTCAATAGTCATAATCGGTGACCATGGACACGCAGAGACCCAAGGCCTATTAGGCTACGCCGATGAAAAGGGGATCGTACTAGAAAACATACAGGAAGTAGAGAGGTTCATACAAAGTCCAAATAAGCCGCAAAAAATATGTGTGGTCGCTCAAACAACGCAAGAACCCTTGGTGTTCCAAAACTTTTGCAAACGCCTTAGCGTTGATTTTAAGGATATAAAAATAATAGATACAATATGTGATGCAACAAGAAAAAGGCAGGAAGAGGTCAACCAGAATGCCTCCTGTTATGATTGTGTTATCATAGCTGGTGGAAAGGATAGTGCTAATACTACTCGCCTTTTTGAAACAGCAGTTAGGTCGGGGAAGCGTGCTTTTCACATACAGAACTCCTCCGAACTTACCGACGTAGATGTAAAAGATTGCGAGAGCATCCTTGTTACGGCTGGGGCTTCGACACCGTTATGGATAATGCACGAAATAAAGGACAAGCTTGAAAAGAATGGACCAACAAAATTCATTTTAAACATATTGTCGTCTAAATGGTTTGGCGCCTTGAATCCATCTTTTACTATCGTACTGTCGCTGATATTTTTTAGTAGTGCAGGCATGGGGGTAATTGAACTTGCGTTCTTTGCCTCGGCCCTGATCGTTTTGGGGTTATCTTCCATGTACATGGGGCGGTTAGATATGTTCGAAAAAAAGCGTCCTTATGCAGAACTGGCGGTGGCAGGCGGTTTTTTGACACTGTTAATAACGTCGCTGACGCTTAAGACAAGCCTTGTGCCGGCTCTATTGTATTACGGCCTTTTATTTTATGTGGTATATAAAAATAAAGCAGTGCCAATGAGAATTGTCATTGCGATGTTAAATCTATCGTTTTGGATAATATTAGGGGGGATCGGGTATGGCAAATAACACAACAGAAACTGCGAACAAAAAGTGGGAGAACATTAAAAAACTCTGCCACGTCAAAAGAATTGAAATGATCGATCTTAAAACGCAGGATATAAATGGGCGTTTGCATCACATAACTATACCTGTAGAAGACTTCACCGAGGAAGTAATGGTGGAGGGTATACCTTTTAATACTTCAAGTTTTGGTTTTAATACTCAGGATGATTATGATCTTGTACAAGTTCCGGACCTTGACACCGTCTTTTTTGATGCTTTCAGACAAAAACCAACTCTAAGTTTTTTTGTTGATCTTTACACAGTAGGCAAACCAAGAAAAAGAGCAGCTCAGGATTCCCGTTACGTTGCTCAAAAAGTAACTGAGTATATAAGGAACGAAGGCTTTGGCGAAAAAGCAATGCTTTCTTCCGAAGTTGAATTTTATATTTTTAAAGATGTAAAATACGATGCAAGAAGAAGTTCTTCTTACTATTATCTTGAATCTGGTGAAAAACTTCACTCCGGTGCTTACCACGCTGTAAACCCGATGGATATGTATGACGACTTTAGGGACAAAGCTACCTGCATGATGAAGGACTTTGGCATAAGAACAAAATATCACCATCACGAAGTAGGTAAAAAAGGTCAGCAACAAATAGAATTTCAATTTGAACCGTTGCTGGTTACAGCAGATCATATCGTCACTGTTAAGTACTTACTTTTTAATATGGCTGACGTTGACAATATAAAACTTACGTTCATGCCTAAACCGATGTTTAACTCGGCTGGCAGTGGCTGGCATGTACATTCGTACCTTGTGAAGAACGGCAAAAATGCTTTTTACGATGCTAAAGGGCAAGAAAATCTTAGTAACGAAGCAAGATGGTATATCGGTGGAATATTGAAACACATGAGAAGTCTATGTGCGTTAACCAACCCATCAACAAATTCTTACAAGAGGCTGGTCCCAGGTTACGACGCTCCTGTTGCTATTTCTTACGGAAAGAACAGCACACTTAACGCAGTAAGAGTACAGCGCTCTGTAGAGAACTCTGAGCTTACAAGGGTTGAGTTAAGGACCCCAGACATGACGACCAACCCATATCTCGCACTTAGTTCCATAGTGCTTGCAGGTCTTGATGGGATAAAGAACAAAATAGAACCAAAGGATGTTAGTGGCGATGCTATAAATGACATACAATCCTTGACCAAATTGGGTAGGAAGGTTGAATTACTACCAAGATATCTAGACGATGCTCTGGATTCGCTGGAAAAGGATAATGCCTATTTAATGCAGGGCGATGTGTTCTCAAAAGAACTGTTAAACTACTGGATAGATAATAAACGGGAAGAAATAAGCTCCATAGCGACTAGACCTCATCCCTTCGAGTTTAAGCTTTATTTCTCGTTCTAGTTTATGCCATGGGTGTTAGATATACATAGAGGTGAAAAACTCCAGGAATCGATAGTGGTAGTGAATAATATCATGACCCTTGGGAGAGAGGAGTGTGATATAAATCTTAGCGACTTTAAAATGTCCAGACAGCACTGTACCTTGTATATGCATGAAGAGGTCCTGACCATAGTCGATAATTCTTCAAAGAATGGGACCTTCGTCAATGGTAGAAGGATCGTTCAAAGAAGAGAATTACGAAACAACGACGAAGTTATTATTGGTGTCACCAACATCATTGTAAGAAAGGTGTAATACACTTGTTATTCGAGATACGCTTAGCTATCAGATTTCTATTCACAAAACCAAGGGGCTTTTATAAAGCAGCAAGGTTCTTTACCATTGGCACTATCGCCTTAAGCGTAGCGGCGTTGTTGGTCTCTTTGTCCGCTTTTAAGGGTTATCTTGATGTCCTAAAGGAACGCTATGTTGACTCGACTTCTGATATAGTCGTTTCAAACGAATATGCCAGAAATTACGACGGTGGTCTTAAGGACAAGATAACAGATATTTTAGGTGCAGACCTTGAGTCCTCAAAGTATTTTGGGTATTTGGAACTATTGGTTTCCTCCAGCAAAGGCGTGAGGGGACTTGCTTTTGAGGCATTGGAAGAGGGCTCTTTTGAAAAAGTGGTCCCAATAAAAAAATACCTGAAGCAGGGCGAATTAAACTGTATCTTCAAGGCTAACAACTCAGTTATAGTCGGTGCTGCTACTGCAGAAATAATGGGACTATCCCCCGGCTCAACGTTGACAGTTGTTTATTCCGGCTCCAATATGCAAAATGCAAAAAAGGTCCTCACTGTTTGTGGCGTCGTGGACTATGGTCTGTATGATCTGGATTCAAGGCTTGCTTATATTTCTTTGGGAACGGGTAAAGGACTTTTCCCCGAGGCTATGTTCGGTTCTTCTGTAAAGATCAAATTAAGGGCTAACGCTCCTTTGGATGAAACAGCATCCAAATTGGAACAGGGCCTTTCTTTGGGTACAAGAGTGAGAACGTGGAAGGATATGAACTACGGTATGCTGGAGTCTGTAAAGCTGGACAGGTTGGTGATAGGTTTTGTTTTGAGCGTTCTTATTGCTGTGGCAATATTCAATATAATAGCGACGTTATTCCTTTTGGTAAAAGAGCTAAGAGGTGAGATCTCCATGCTGCAGGTGTTGGGCCTTAGTACTGCAAGGGTCATAAGGGTCTTTTTTTACAAGGCGCTTACGCTTGGTATTTTGGGCTATGTTTTTGGTGTAGGCCTATGGTTTTTAAGTATTGAAGCTGTGAGGAAATGGGGCATAATAACTTTGCCAGCAGACATATATCTGGTGGCCAAGATACCTGTAGAGGTTGGTGCACTGGAACTGTTGTTTGTATTTTTAGTAGTGATATTCTTTGTTTGTTTGGGTTGTGCATTGCCACTGTTCAGTTTGTTCAGAAGATTTAAAAAAGAGGGTGTGTATTATGGTGTTAGAGGTCAAAGCGCTCAATAAGTCGTATCTTCAGGGCGATGGGACAGTGCTTGAAGTCCTTAAGGGCCTTGATCTTAGAGTGGCAAAGGGTGAGACCCTTGCCATAATGGGCGAATCCGGCTCGGGGAAAACCACACTGTTGAATTGCATAAGTGGTCTGGATAATTACAATAACGGTGCTGTGGTAATTTGTGGCGACGACATAACAGCAATGAATGATATAGAACTTGCCAACTTAAGGAATAAAAAACTTGGTTTTGTTTTTCAGTTCCATTATTTATTAAAAGATTTTAGCATCGTAGAGAACATTATGATCCCTTGTCTTATTTCCGGTATCCCTTTTGCAAAGGCAAGGCAAAAAGCGCTGGAACTTTTGGAAAGCGTAAAGCTTACCTCCAAAAAAGACAACTTCCCGTTTCACCTTTCCGGAGGAGAACAGCAACGTATTGCAATAGCAAGAGCTCTTGTTATGTCTCCACAGATCTTGATCATGGATGAGCCAACAGGCAACCTTGATGAACATCTTACAGAAGAAATAATGAGCTATGTGATAAAGATCTGTGCCCAGAATAATACCGGTATGATTGTGGCAACACATAATAAAAAAGTCGCTGGAATGATGAACAAAACTTATGAACTTTCCAAGGGCAAGCTTTCAGAAAAGAAATTGTAGGAGGTTATATTTGTGAACAAGGAAATAATAGTCAAGGTAGCTAACGAGCTTTGTACCGATGAACACAAAAATAAACCGATGCCTTCTTTAGAGGAATTAAAAGAAATAATGGGCCTGTTAAGGGCAGTGCTGTTCCCAGGTTATTTTGGTAGTTCGGACCTTACCTCGGCCAGCAGGCATTTTTATATGGGTGCAACACTTGATATAATTTCTAACAAGTTAAAAGAACAACTTTTGAGAGGTTATTGCTTCTTTTGTGAGAAAGAGGATTGTAACAACTGCGGACATGAATCTGATGAGGTTGTAGAGCAGTTCATGCAAAGCCTTCCCAAGATACGCCATCTTTTAGCTACTGACGCACAGTCTGCATATCAGGGTGATCCAGCGGCAAGGGCGGAAAGTGAAACGATCTTCTGTTATCCAAGCATCAGGGCCTTAATAAACCACAGGGTAGCTCATGAGTTGTATAAATTGAACGTTCCCCTTATACCCAGAATAATTAGCGAGGCAGCACATTCGGAAACAGGAATAGATATACATCCTGGAGCAGAGATAGGTGAAAAGTTCTTTATGGACCATGGTACCGGCATTGTTATCGGTGAGACTACGATAATAGGCAAGAATGTACGCCTGTATCAGGGCGTGACCTTGGGCGCAAAAAGTTTTCCTTTGGATAAGGATGGTCATCCAATAAAAGGTGTTCCGAGACATCCAATAGTAGAAGATGATGTGATAATCTACGCCGGTGCAACTATACTTGGCAGGATAAATATAGGAAAAGGTTCCACTATAGGCGGCAATGTATGGCTTACAGATCCTGTGCCTGCCGGAAGTAAAATACAAAGGTGAAAACTATGACTGGATTCCTTGTGGTCTTGGTAACAGCAACGTCAAAAGCGGAAGCACAAAAAATCTCCAAGGCTCTTTTAAAGAAAAGATTGGCAGTTTGTGTGAACATACTTCCTGGGGTTACCTCGTTTTTTATCTGGAAAGGCAAAATAGAAAAGGCCAATGAACTTTTGCTTGTAATAAAAACGCAAAAAAAACTTTTTAAAGAATTAGAAAAAGAAATTAAAACTAACCACAGCTATTCGGTTCCGGAAGTTATAGCTTTATCAATAGCAGAAGGGTCAAAAGATTATCTTGGGTGGTTAGGGTCGGAACTGTCTAAAAAATGAACATTTGCCCCTTTTTCAGGAGGGTCCATGTGTGTACGCCTAAACTCTATTTTTGGAGAAAAATATTATAATATCAAGCTGTTGGCTTGTTTTAGCTGCTCAGGCATGCGACTTGCATTATAATAGGTATAAAGAATCCTTACGAGGGGAAAAGGGAGAAACGAAAATGAAAAAAACTTTAATTCTTAGCATAGCGATCCTGATGGTTGCTTCTTGCGGCAAAAGTGGCTACCAGACAGTGACGCCGAACCTTAATGGTTCTCAGGGTGCTACAACTGTTGGCTCAGATGCCTATGATTCCTTTAGCGGCAAGTGGATCGTTGATGGAACTCCAGGTAGTATTACTCCCGAGGGGATGAGGGGACTTGCTAACTTTTTTGGATATAATACCGCCCATTATACTAATAGTTTGGATGGCTGTTATTACGGTTATACCGACGAGACCTCTATGAACCATTATACCGGTGCTAGCTGCTTTAGTTCATCTAACACTTTAAGTAATTATTTTACCGCAGCTACTAATTTTATTTTCCCAGGTCCAGCACCTATGGACCTTGGTTCCATATCAAGCTACAGGGTAAGATTTGCAGCTTCGATCAATGAAACAACAAGAGAATTAGTACCAGGAAATGCTTACCTTCAGGTTATCCTATATTCCAGCAACGAAACACTCAGCAGAGAGTTCACTGCGATGAAAGTCCCTATGACTGTTGTTTCTTCTCTTTGCAGCGGTAACGCTTGTGATAAAATAACTGCTTCTTTTACGGATGTTTGTGGTACTGCTACCCTGCATGCCAATTCTTTTCCAAGTAGCAGCGGAACTCTTAAGGGAGTGTACATTTCTTTTAGGCAGAGTCAGTCCTCTTATAAGAATGGAAAGTGTTATTTTGACGGCAGATTACCTAACGGTGTAGCATTGAGCTACGATATAACGAGTTCTTTACCAACTCTTTTGGATTCAGAACATAGCTCTGTAGATACAGGCAACTTAGATCTTTTTGCACCTAATGTAGTTGACGATCTTATAGAACAATAAGCGAACTTAAAACTCCGCTTTAACTTTAGGGGCTGCAGTATTCTGCAGCCCTTCATATTTTTTGATCCTGTCCGTGAATTCATTATCTTTGTTATAAGAACTTCCAAGGAACACAACATTATTTTCTTTCTTATATAGCCCAATGCTGTCGCCACCTTTTAGTAACCTAAGGACAGTGGTCTTTCCCACTTGAAGTGGCGTTGTTAGTTGTTCTTCTATGGAAGATGAAAGAACCACGTCGATGTTCGTTATCTTCTTTAGTATCTTAGTTAGCTGTTGCATGTTCGTGTCTGCTAAAAGAATAAAATAATCTTTTTTATCTTTTTTGGAAGTAAGTTTTTTAAGAGCTTCTACAGCGTCAGTAGTAGCCAGGTCCTTTATCCCGGTAACTATTCCGAAGATCTTTATATTACGTCCGGCACGAATTATTTTTACTTCTTTTAAAAACCCTTTTTCTTTTGCATTGGTTATTAAAACGGGAAGCTTTTTAGTCGTGGACTTAAAAAAGTCCTTCCCCATTTTTAGATCATAGGCACCTGGGGTGTAGGCATCTATGTTCATAGAGGTCAGGGATTCCGTCATTATAGAGGCTCCCAATTTTAGGTATTCAGCTTCATAGTCCATAGAATCAGATCCAGGGAACAAAGTTGACCCTGCATTTATATATATGGTGTCTGTTGGAGAAAAGTTATTCTGTTGGTACCAATTTATTCTTCTTACTATGCCGCCACCTGGGTCAACAGCGCAACCACAGGTGGCCACACTGCCTTCCATGTCGTTCGTGTATATAAGGTTAAGGCTCTGTTCTGCTTGAGCACAAAAACTGAGTCCAACTGCAATCGTTACTAAGGTGATAATCCTATTAAACATCATAAATCCCCCTGATGCACCTGCGGTGTCCCTGTATATTATAACTGACTAAATATTTTACAGCCAACTTAAAATTCAGGAGCTTTTTTATTAGTTTAACTATTTGATAATATTGATATTTTAAAAATTATGGCGTTTGGCATGGGTGTTGCATTAATAAGGTAAGAATATTAAGTTTTTCCGGAGGGGAAAATGAAAAAACTATTAGTAATAACAATAATCGCCTGTGTAAGCTCTAGCGCATTTGCACACAGAAAAGATGCTTTTTTGGGTGAATTTGATGAGCTTGTCGCTGCTGCTATGACCGCATCAAATACGGTTGCAACTACTAAAACTACGTTGGATGCAGATGATCTTTTGTATCAACAAATGGCAAAAGAACAATATTACAATAACGAACTTCTCAAGAAGAAGTCAATTTACGATGCTGCAACTAAAACAAGAACAGCACAAACTACTTGGGACGCACTTGCTGCCAACGAGGAAAATGGTGCAAAGTACAAATTCAATAGCACTATTGAAGACAAAGTTGCTGCAGACCCTATAATAATAAACAACACTCTTAAAAAATACGAGACTATAGCAAAAAGTGATAATTACTATGCTGCTAGAAAAGCTATAAGGCACAACGAAACTGATGATTATGTTGATAAGCAAACGGAACTTGGCCTAAAAGATGCAGCTAGAGAAACAGAATGCGTAAAGAAAATACAGGGTGCGTTAGAAATTTATGGAATGGCTGCTCTGGACGCAATGGGTTCCTCTTGGGAAAGAAGCTGCCCTGCAGCTGCTAACTTAATAGCTTATGCTCAGTCAAAGACCCTAAATGCAGCATCAGACAAATCCGACTACGGCACAGCTGCTGATGGTTGGAGTGCAGCGGATTACGCAAAATAAGATTAGTATCGAAGATATTAAATATTAAGAGGAAGGTGTAAAAACCTTCCTCTTTTTTTTGTTATTTAGGCTTTGCAGTCCCTTGACTATTAGGTTTTTTCAGAATTAAATCCTCTCAGCTTTAACAACAAACAATACAAATTTGGGGGTTTTATGCCTGTTGATGATCTTGGTAAATTAACGTCACTTTGTAAACGCAGGGGCTTTGTATTCCAAAGCTCAGAAATATACGGAGGCCTGAACAGCTGTTGGGACTATGGTCCTTTAGGTGCTGAACTTAAGCGCAATATAAAAAACCTTTGGTGGGAGGCGATGACCCGAAAGGATAATATAGTGGGCCTTGATGCATCCATTCTTATGCATCCAAAGGTATGGGAGGCTTCTGGACACATAGAGAACTTCACAGACCCATTGGTGGACTGCAAAAAATGTAAGCAGCGTTTTAGAGAAGATATGGTCCCTAAAAAGGGTGTTTGTCCAGCCTGTGGTGGTGAACTTACAGAAGCCAGGATGTTCAACCTGATGTTCAAAACGTTCATGGGCCCAGTAGAGGATAGCACTAACATCGTTTATTTAAGACCAGAAACAGCGCAGGGCATATACGTGAACTTCTTGAACGTGCAAACGTCCATGAGGCTGAGACTACCGTTTGGTATAGCTCAAATAGGAAAAGCTTTTAGGAATGAAATAACCCCTGGGAACTTTATTTTCCGTACGCGCGAGTTCGAGCAAATGGAAATGCAGTTCTTTGTAAAACCTGGGGACGACGATAAGTGGATGGACCTTTGGAAAGAAGAAAGGATGGCGTTCTATAAAGGACTGGGGATAACACCTGACAAACTAAGGTTTCATCAGCATGGTAAAGGCGAGCTTGCGCACTATGCAAAGGATGCCTACGACATCCAGTACGAATTCCCTATAGGCTGGCAAGAAGTGGAAGGCATACATAACAGGACCGATTTTGACCTTGGTCGTCACATGAAATACTCGACCAAGAACTTAATGTACAATGATGACCTTACTAACGAAAAATATCTCCCATACATAATAGAAACCTCCGCCGGTTGCGATAGATTCCTGCTGGTATCACTTGTTGATGCGTACAGAGAAGAACAGGACAACGAGGGTATAAGAGTTGTAATGGGCTTCCATAAAAAGCTGGCTCCGGTAAAAGCGGCAATACTTCCGCTAATAAAAAAAGAGCCTGTGGAACCATATGCAAGAGAGATCTATGACCTGTTCATAAAGAACACCAACTACAACATCCAATACGACGTTACCGGCTCAATAGGCAAACGTTATCGTCGTCAGGATGAAATAGGTACTCCGTTCTGTATTACTATTGACTTTGATTCCCTAGAGGATAAAAAAGTCACCGTTCGTCACAGGGACAGTATGGAACAGGAAAGAATAGCAGTGGACAACTTGGTTTCGTACATCGACGACCAAATGAAAAAATAAAATAACAATAGGAGAGAAAAAGAGATGAGCAAAAAGAATGTTTACTTCTTCGGTAATGCGACCGCAGAAGGAGATCCAAAAGACAAAAATCTGTTCGGCGGGAAGGGCGCTAACCTTATGGAAATGACCAAGATCGGTCTTCCGGTGCCTCCAGGATTCACAATTACTACTGAAGTGTGTGTGGATTACTATAAGAACGGGAAAAAAATGACTGATGACCTTTTAAAGGAGATCAGGACCGCTGTTGCACAGGTAGAAAAAGCAACAGGTAAAAAGTTAGGCGACGCTAGCAACCCATTGCTGGTTTCCGTTCGTTCCGGCGCAAGGGTCAGTATGCCAGGTATGATGGACACTGTACTTAACCTTGGTCTTAATGACGTAACACTTAATGGACTTGTAAAAGCCTCAGGTAACGAAAGGTTCGTTTATGATTCTTACAGAAGGTTCATACAAATGTATTCCGACGTTGTTATGGGTATGGATAGCGACGTGCTAGAGCACCTTTTAACAGAGGCAAAAAAGAAAAAGGGAGTAAAGTTGGACAATGAACTTGCAACGGACGACCTAAAAAAATTATGTTCAGATTTTAAAGCTGCTGTTAAAAAAGCTTTAGGTCATGACTTTCCAGAAAGCCCAGAAGAACAACTTATAGGAGCTGTAAAGGCTGTTTTTGAATCATGGAACACAGAAAGAGCAGTGGTTTACAGAAAAATGTACGGCTACTCCGATGATTGGGGAACAGCTGTTAACGTTCAGGCGATGGTCTTCGGTAACATGGGAGACGATTGCGCAACTGGTGTTGCGTTCACTCGCAACCCCTCAACAGGCGAAAAGTTCTACTACGGTGAATTTCTGATCAATGCTCAGGGCGAGGATGTAGTTGCTGGTATAAGAACTCCTCAACCTATTAATAAGGAAAGCGTTGATCCATCGAACCCACTTCCAAGTTTGGAAAGTTTGATGCCAGTAGTTTACAAAGAACTTGCTGGAGTTTTTGCTACATTAGAAAAACATTATAAAGATATGCAGGATATAGAGTTCACTATCGAAAGAAATAAACTTTATATGTTGCAAACAAGAAATGCAAAACGTACTGCTGCCGCTGCTGTTCAAATAGCTTGCGACATGGTAGATGAAAAGCTTATCGACGATAAAACTGCGGTATTAAGAGTAGGTCCGGAACAAGTTGACCAACTTTTACATCCAACCTTGGACCCAAAGGCTCCAAAAAAAGCTATTGCTAAAGGACTTCCAGCGTCACCGGGTGCTGCTACTGGTGGAATAGTTTTTTCTGCTAAGGATGCAGAGGACGCAGTTGCTACAGGAAAGAAAGTAATACTTGTAAGATACGAAACAAGCCCAGAAGACATTAAAGGTATGGTCGCGGCAGAGGGTATTTTAACCGCTCTTGGTGGTATGACCTCTCACGCTGCAGTTGTTGCACGTGGAATGGGCAAGTGCTGCGTTTCTGGTTGCGCTGCCGTAGTTATAAGTGGCAAGACTCTAACTATAAATGGGAAAACATATAAGGAAGGCGACGTTCTTACATTGGACGGTTCAACAGGTAACGTTTACGAGGGTGATATAGCAAAGGTAAAAGCTGAACTTAGCGGTAACTTTGGTCGTATCATGACGTGGGCAGACAAATACAGAAAGTTAAAAGTTCGTACCAACGCCGATACTCCTCACGATACAAAAGTTGCTCGTGAGTTTGGTGCAGAAGGTATTGGACTTTGCAGAACAGAGCACATGTTCTTTGAAGGCGATAGAATTATCGCTGTAAGAGAAATGATACTTTCTTCTACACTTGCAGAAAGAGAAAAAGCTCTTAAGAAGTTAGAGCCTATGCAGACAGAAGACTTTAAAGGCATCTTCAGAGAAATGAAAGGCTTCCCTGTAACAATTAGGTTGCTGGATCCTCCACTTCATGAATTTTTGCCTCACACAGATAGGGATATGCAGGAAGTTTCTAAAGCTATGGACGTTTCGGTAGAAATATTAGCTGCAAAGGCAAAAACCTTGCACGAGCAGAACCCAATGCTCGGGCATCGTGGTTGCAGGCTTGGAATTACGTTCCCAGAAATATACAAGATGCAGGTACGTGCAGTTATAGAGGCTGCTTGCTGGCTTGTTAAGAACGAGAAAATGGAAATAATCCCAGAAATAATGATACCTCTTGTTGGAAAGAAAGAGGAATTGGACATCATTAAAAAGTACTGCGTTGAAGTTATAGAAGAAGTGATAAAGAAGAACAACGTCGCACTTAAATACATGATAGGAACCATGATAGAACTTCCGCGCGCTGCCATTACAGCGGCAAGGATAGCAGAAACAGCAGAGTTCTTCTCTTTTGGCACCAACGATCTTACTCAGACCACCTTAGGAGTAAGCAGGGATGATTCCGGTAACTTCTTACCTGAATATGTTGAAAAGAACATTTACGATGTAGATCCCTTCGTGACCATAGACCAGGAAGGTGTTGGCGAACTTATGCGTTTTGCAATAGAGCAGGGTAGAAAGACCCGCCCTGACATCAAGCTAGGGATATGCGGAGAGCACGGAGGGGAGCCTAGAAGCGTTATTTTCTGCCATAAGCTAGGGCTCAACTACGTAAGTTGTTCACCATACAGGGTGCCTGTGGCACGCCTTGCGGCGGCTCACGCAGTGTTAAAAGGGTAAACTAAATGGACTTTAAAAAAGTCATAGAGAGTATTGTAAAAGAGTTCTCCGACCAGCAAATTGATTTTGCTCTGGTCGGGGGACTTGCTGTTTCGTTATATGTACAGGCCAGAACTACTCAGGATGTGGATATTTTATTGCTTCTTGAGGATGTTAAAAAAGCAAAGAAAATCTTTTTAAATATGGGCTACAAGATTATTTTTGAGTCCAGCGATATAATGACTTTTGTTTCTGATAAAGCTGGGCTGGGTAGAATTGATGTTCAACTTGCCCATAGAAAACCTTCCGTAGCAATGTTGAATAGGGCGAACGTGATCGAATTATTTCCCAAGATCAAAATAAAGGTTTTAAAGCCGGCAGACATAATTGGACTTAAAGTACAGGCTTATAACAACGACCCTTCACGCTACCACAAAGACATGGCGGATATACAGGAGCTTGCAAAACACATTGGTAAAAAAGATATTTCAGTGGTGCAGGGATACTTTAAGATGTTTGATAAGGAAAAAGATTTTAAAGCAATTTTTGGTGCAAAAAAATGAAAGTATCCAAAAGAAAAAATA
>Ga0073936_10002568_pt1 | contig 26934 bp, 27 predicted proteins | sample AliMusrvi5mmetaG_FD_87041 | JGI IMG/M metagenome (GOLD analysis project Ga0073936, IMG submission 87041) | Freshwater lake bacterial and archeal communities from Alinen Mustajarvi, Finland, to study Microbial Dark Matter (Phase II) - Alinen... | ecosystem: Environmental > Aquatic > Freshwater >...
CATACCAAAAGAAAAGCGGCGGAAATGTCGTCGACGCCGGGAAGAAATTAATACCAACCATGGTGTCATTTAATCTGATCAACCAAAGATGATTTCGGTGTCATCATTAAATGATTTGACATGATATACCAAAAATTCCATATCCTTTACTTCCTCTCTCCCATATGCTATATTGATCTCGTAATCAGTTCGCCCGACCGGCGGACTTATTTGTTAGAGAAGACGCAAGCGATTCCCCAAATCGTCCTGGGGAGTGAAGGGCGCAAGGCGCAAAAGTCAACGCCACAGTAAAATTTAATAAAAACTAAATAACAATGCGCATAAGCGCTAAATATATGGAAAACATATTTGATCTGAAAGTAATAAACGCAGTCGTAGCACAACTCGAAGAAGAGCGCGGCATCCCGAAGGAAAAGACTTGGGAGGCTATCTCTATGGCCATGGCCACCGCTTACAAAAAGGAGTATGGCAAGAAAGGCCAGATAGTTCGTGCTTCATTTGACCAAAATACCGGCGCAACCGAATTCTGGCAGGTGAAGATCGTCGTCGATCGCAACCAAGTCATCATGGAAGGTGATGAGGAAGCTGGTCACGAAGATATCAAGGATGCGAATATCGAAGATATCAAGATTCGTTTCAATCCAGAGCAACATATGCTCATAGAAGATGCTCGCAGGATCAAGAAGGACGCCGTTATCGGTGATGAACTGGTATTCCCTCTTGAAGCCAAAGCTGATTTCGGTCGTATCGCTGCACAAACAGCAAAGCAGATAATCATCCAGAAAATCCGTGAAGCGGAGAAAGTATCCGTCATGGGTGAATACGGTCAGAAAGAAGGCGAGATCGTCGCTGGGACAGTCGAACGCGTAGAACGCGGAATGGTCCACATCGATATGGGTCGCGCAGTCGGTCTTATACCTTATGAAGAGCAGATTCCTAGCGAACGCTGGAAGACTGGCGATCGTATCCGTGCTTACTTGTACGCCGTGGAAGAAACTCCTCGCGGTATCGTTTTGAAGCTATCTCGCTCACATCCGAAATTCCTCGCCAAACTCTTCGAAACCGAAACTCCAGAGATTGCAAATGGCACAGTCGAGATCAAGGCTATCGCTCGCGAAGCTGGTTCTCGTTCCAAGATTGCTGTCATCTCTCATGACAATCACATCGATCCAATCGGTTCAATGGTCGGTCAGCGCGGAGTTCGCGTCTCTACAGTCACAAGCGAACTTTCTGGTGAAAAGATAGATATAGTTGAATGGAATGAAGATCCGGCACTCTTTATCGAAGAGGCTTTGTCACCTGCGGAAGTTATCAGCTTGGAGTTAGATGAAGTCGCACATCGTGCCATCATCACCGTCACTGAAGATGAGCAGTCTCTAGCTATCGGAAAAGGTGGCCAGAATGTCCGTCTCGCTGCCAAGCTCACCGGTTGGAAGATAGATATAAAATCTAATGGTGGCACAGAAGTCGCTGAAGGTGATGTCGACGAGGTCGAAGCCGCCGCTGAAGATTCCAAAGAAGTGAAGGAAGAGATAAAGAAAGTGGAAGAAGAAATCGCTGGAGTAAAAATAGAAAAGCCGTCCAAGGAAGCGAAGAAATAAGCTCGCAAAAAACTATTTCAATTGTCTGCGGCCGGTTCTACCGGCTGCTTTCAATTCTTTTTTCACTTCGCGAATATGTTTTTCTGGTTTGAGGTTTTCTGGCATAGTACCGCCGAGATCTTTTATCGTTTGACGGACTTTCTCGCCAACTTGTTGATGGGTTTTGCGTGCGTCTAAATCACCTCTTACTTGTTCTCTTTTAAGCTTAGCCTCGGTTTGAGTGATTATATTTTTCTTCTCTTCGATTTGCGATAGCGGCATCCCATATAAACCCTTGTAGCCAGCGTCATTGAATAGACTAAAATGTGAAACGCCTGCCTGTTTGGCTGCACTGAATAAAAATCTATTTTTATCAGCCACATCACTTCTCATATGAATTCTTTTCTCTTTATCAGACAGGTTCTGAAATATTTCTTGTCTGCGTGTTTGAATGGCAAAATATGTCTGAGCAAGTGCGATCTGTGGTTTTGTTGAGTCACCATTCTGTGCGATAAGGTAACATGCATACCTATCCAATTTGAAGTCGTCAAGTTTTCTGACGATTCCAGAGCCAATTTGCGTCATTTTGTTGATATCAACAAAATGATTGGCAAAATCCTGACCACTGCTAATACATGAATTTTTTGCCTTTTTAATAACATCTACAAAATTTCTCCACTGAATATAGCCGAGCACTTGTGCAAGTTCCCTCGCCGTCCAATATTCCACACCATTTTCATCGACTTTCTTAATCGATTCGAAACCTTTACTCGGACCGATGATTTCGAGTGCACTATCTCTATCGTCTTTTATATCTATCATAATCTTAAATTAAAAATTAATTCTGGTAATAACTACCGATTGGTAATCCTGGGCAAGTTTAGTTCTAGCCAATAAAGTCCATACATTTTACCACTTATAAAAATTTTGCAATCTACCATCGGCGAAAATTTTGTTTTGTAATAAAAAGGGCGCTGATCAGGCGCCCTGGAAGCTATTTAACGACCGGGTTTATGTTTCCTTTTCCGTTTCTTCTCTTCCTCTTTGTACGTCGCGATCAGAGAGAGGCCAATGAGCCCTAGGCCGAACACCATGAGCTTTTCGTTGGTTTTCAATTCACCGAAAAGTTCATGAGTCGCTTTAGTGGCTTGTTCAGCTGCTGCCTTGTGTACTGCGTCCAGGACTTTCTTCATGGTTTCTGTCTCCTATTGGGTTTGTCTGGTTCACTCATCCTTTCAAAAACTTCATAGCTTCGATCAAGCCCGGCAGGCTTTCTTTGCTGAAGGCATCGAAAACCTGAAAACGGTCCGACTGCGGCATGGTTGAGGCTTTCTGTTTCCACCAGAGCAGTTGGGCGACACGCTTGTTCGTCTGGCTGACATAAGCCACGGCCTTTTCTGGTTCTGAGACAATGATCGCATCCGCCTCGTCCACCATAGAGACGAATTCAAGCTCACCAACAGTCGTGAACACTTGTTCGATAGCTTTACGAACTGGTCCAATATCCATAAATACTTTCATGTTTTATCTCCTTCTGGTGTTCTTTGGCACACCTGCATAAAGCCGAATTGTAAAGAACTAGTTCGTACTTCTGTTTTCGTCCTTTTGGACTCATCAGTCGGAATACACATTCCGAGAACAACGGGGTTTTTAATAGAAAACCCCAAAACTTAGTATAGCTACTCAGTGGTTAGCCGAATAATTGCTTGAGGATCATTCCCCAATCCTTGCCGTCCGCAAGACCCTTACGATCACCCCACGACTTACCTTCGGGGTAAGGATACTTCTTCTTGCCGGCCTCAGACTCGAGAAACTTCTCATCAACAATCGTCCCGGTGACCTCATCGATCGATACACTTCCCACACGGTTAGTGCAGATGAGGTTGGCGCCGGGTTTACAGATCTCCCCGAAGCAATCGAAGGCCGCCGAGGCCGGATGGTTATGGTGATTCATGTCCGTCACCACCGCCACCTTCTTCACACCGACTGCAATGGCAAGAAGGGCGATTGTCGCACCAAGAGGCATCTCTTTGCCTACCATTTCCTCTCCTTGGGGACCCTGGGCTTGTCGTGACGCTGGCACCAAGAGGTCGGTCAAGACAACGTCGAAGTTATGGCGCATGGTCGCGCGATCAGTAGCTTTTTTATAGGCGTCTGCATACTTCTTTTTGTCAGCCGGCGTCGCTTTCGTGTCGTGATAAGGGTTGAAGCCTGCTGGGAGTCCAGCTTCTTTGAGAAAGTCCGGCAAATACTTCTCAGTTTTCGCATGATCCAACTTCGGGACAAGAGCCCCTTGAGCTTCGTCGTATGTTCCAACGATTACAACATCGTGACCCTTCAGGGTTAAGGCGGCTGATTGACGGTGAGTGGCGCTGTCATCGAATACGAGGATTTTCATGGATTATCTCCGGTATCTCCAAGCCGTTCATACGCTACTTTTTGAGTAGCTATAAATATGTTCGGTTATCAGAGAGTTTAAAAACTGAAAATTTCAGGTCTTAAATTCTCTGACAACCATTTTAAAAGAACATTCTGTTTCGTCCTTTTGGACTCATCAGTCGGAATACACATCCCGAAACAGTTGGAGATTTGGTAATCTCCAGGGCCTGCAACCCAACTCACCATTTTTGTACGGTGACAATTACGCTCTTCTGTATCGAAGGTTAGAGCGATCCTTCGGATCATTCCCAGATCTTGAGTGGCTAGTCCTCACCTTTCCAAATCGTCCCACGGCTCCATCCGACTCGGGACAACGCGCGGATAACGACAAGTGAAGGTCTCACCGTAACGAGTTACCAACTCGTCCGCGATGCGACGAGCGTGCCCGGCGGCCTCCAGCTCCTCGAGTTCCTTGGCGGAAAGCTCGATACGTTCACCGGGAATTTTGACATCCCAGTAACCCGTAGAGCGACACTCCACCAGCTCGACAGCGCTCTGGCCGTTCCTCAAGATGTTCCCTGGTCGAAGGTCTTCTGGCGCGAAACGCCGAAGAAGATCGCATTCTTTGATCGCCCACAACTTCTGATAGGCGATGAATTTATCTCCGACGATCTCGAAGATGACCAAGGAACACTTACCTTCTCTGGGAATAACTGCACCAATGTGATGATTCATATTCGGTCTCCTTTGTTGTAAAGAACTTGTTTTCCGTTTCGTCCTTTTGGACTCATCGGGGCAAGTACACACTTGCCGACGGATGTGACCATAGAGCTTCTCCCAGATCCTCGCCGGTACCATCTTTCCTTGATGGATAGGTTCGGGTTACTGGTACTCAAGCTCCTGACATCGTGATCACGCGACGTCCGTTGCTGTGCCTTACACACCACACACTCAACGGATAATTTTGGTATTCACCAGCTAGCCAGGTCAATGTTCCAAGAGTATTCATCTCAACGAGATGAACTCAAATGGCACCAACCTGTGCTGGCAAGGAGGAAAATATTAACAACCTCCTTTATTCAGTTTTTTAATGAAGAAAATTGAATATAAAACTTCTCACGATTGATCGTCAGTACTTGGATGACGATCTGGATCCCCATTCCGCCACAACTAGCCTTTGAAACGCTCGAGCGCTTCGTAAGATAGAGAGTCTTGTGAGACTTTTATGTGGTAGAGCGACAATGCGTCGCCCCAAGCGTGTTACAAGTGAGGATTCTAGAAGTCCCCATCGCTCGGTTTTCGGCTATTGGGGTTCTCCATCCTTGACCATTTCTGGCCTTCATCTAAACACCGCATTCCCCCCACACCATTGTGTGGGGCTTACGCGTCACCCATGTTAAGGACGAAGAGGGTCGGGCCCTCGCGCCTCACGTGCTTGGGGGATCGTGACTCCCTGCACCTTGACTAGATTTGAAAATTTCCAATCTAAGCAAGGTGCAGGGAATTTATTTGAAAGAACTTCACTCTTTGAGTCCGCGATATTTTCGTGAACTCAATTGAGTGGGCGATATAAATATAAATCGCCCATACCGACCTTTCTGTTGCCAAGTGGTCAGCCTATACTCCGTCACTCTAGGTATTTCCTAAGCGACTGTGGCCCATCGTCGCCCTAGCGGCGAACAACTTCGATGGTACCGTCCGGGTAAATCCGGTAAATCATGTGACACCTCCTTTTAGGTTATTATGATTTTGAAATTGAAAGAACTTTTTGAGAATATTCTCGAGAAGACTCACTGCTGGCAGTGACCGCTTGCTAAGCGCCCTGGAGCTTCCCCAGAGAATTACTTGCGGTTTTGAGACATGCAATGGTCTTCCCGCTTTAGGTTGCTTACGCAACCATGGCGAGGACCGACTCCGACGCGGCGACGAATCTCGCCTACGTACTGAGCGGTTTGGCCTTGTCAAATGCCTTACCCCAGAAGTCCTGCGTGAGGCGCTTGGTCCGCCATTCTTCACGCAGCTCGCGGGAGGGTACAAGTCTGGCCTTCACTCCTTCCGGGGCGCTTTTCAAAAGCATCTCCCCACAAGGTTTGTGAACCTGCTTCGGCTGCGGCTGCCCTTCTATGAAGAAGAGCCACTTGGCTCCGCAGCTTCCCGTCTGATTGCAGACGGCGCAGGTGGTCAGGACGACAGTGTCGTTGGTTTGGTTAGCCATGGTAATCATCTCCGTCTGGTGTTCAATGGCACACCTGCTTAAAGCCGTATATTTGTGGAGAACTTCTCTTTACTTCGAAATAAACTTAAAAATCGAATCTGGATGTAGTATACACAGTGCTATATTTTTGTCAAGCATAATTACCATTTCTTTGTTTTGAAATAGTACTTTATCCTTATTTTAAGCCATATTATCTATGCTATATTTGTTATTTAAATATGACATTTCAGAGTATTATTTGCCAGATAAAATCTTTTAATCTACAATAAAAAAATACCGTTACGAGTAACCAACATTTCAAAAAATACTTACAAGCTATAGATTTAGCCATAAAATGGCTCTAATTATGACATTTATGCATAAAATGGTAATTATGCTTGACAAATCTTGTGGATCTGCTATACTCTCTCTCAGAAATAGGGGTGGGGTCTTTGATCCCTTAAAACGGTGCCTCTGTTAGCCTTAACAAAGGGGGAATGTATGAGCGACTAGAAACTGGCCCAATGCCGTCTTCTGGTGTGTCTCATGACATCAGAAGACGGCACGAAAGCCGTTTCAAAGTCGATTCCTTCCGAAGTAAGGTAAGTGTCCGCGGTAAATAAAGGGGAGGTGCGCAATGGGTGATTCCTAAACATATTAGGACGGCTGTGCCAAAGACAGACCATCATACAATAAAATGCAGTGACAGTAGGGGGCCCGGCTTATGGATCTAACGATTCATGAGCTGGGCCCTCACTTTTTTAACAAATCATGAAGAGCGTCCAGAAGACTGCTCAATGTTTTGGCAAAATCAGCGCTTTTGATAAAGATCCCAGAAAGTTTTTTATTCAAAATACCAATTCGTATACGATCGCCAGAAATCGATATATCACATAAGATTGGATATTTCACACCATCAAGCTTAACCCTATCACTCATCGAGTCTGGTACAATCTCACCTTTTGTCCAAGTATAAATAGTTTTATTTTTTATATTCCTTTTCAAACGTTCTTTCTTGAATTTGGCCCTTTCATTGGGAGGAAACACCTCGTCGAGCAGGTCTTTTGGATAGACAGAGTAAGCTATTCCGTCTTGTCTATTATCTTCATCACGAAACAATGTCTCATTAAGAGCAAATATACCCTCCTTCCCTTCGAAATACTGAACGACTGGCTTTTCTCCTGATTCTCTCTGCACGCTCTTGATCTGTGGGATGATGTCCTTCAATCTCTTCGAATGCTCATCGAGGAGGATTTTTTGTCTCTCAACGAAAGACTCGAGTCTCTCCGGTGGTTCAGCACGATAATGTGTCTTCTTCCCAATGGTAGTTTCACTAACCAAGCCCTTTTTTGCCAGCGAATCCAATATCGTATAAGTAGTAGAGCGATTTATCTTAGTCTTTTGTGATATCTCTATAACAGAAGCACTGTCGTATTGTAGTAGGGCCAAATAAACAGCCGACTCTTTCTCATTCAGACCTATTTCTTGTAGATATTTTTCTAACATTACGGATATTATAATGCTATAAAAACATTAAGTCCAATCGGGTTTACAATAGTAGGTAGGGTCGATTATCACATTCCTTGCGTATTCCTCATTTTTCCACTAGAATGCCCCCATTACATTTAAGTAATATTATTAGTAAAAACGCCACAAAAAGTGGCTAAAATCATTTAATAAAATGTCATCATACATCTGGTTCGCTCTCATCTGTTCCGTTATCGCTATCGCTTACGGTGCTTTCTTGGCCGCTTCGATCATGAAGAAGCCAACAGGTAACGATCGTATGCGCGAAATCGCTGCAGCTATACAAGCTGGTGCAAAAGCTTATCTAAATCGCCAATATCGCACGATATCCGTTATTGCTGTGATCCTCTTTTTCATCCTCTGGTGGAAACTTGGTATAGTCATGGCTCTCGGCTTTTTGGTCGGCGCTGTATTTTCCGCTCTTGCCGGCTATATCGGTATGAATGTCTCGGTCCGTTCAAATATCCGCACAACTGAAGCTGCTAAAAACGGTCTTCAGAGTGCATTGTCTCTGGCTTTCAATGGCGGCTCAGTCACCGGTCTTATGGTGGTCGGCTTGGCTCTTCTCGGTGTTACCGGATTCTTCGCCATCACACAAGATGTTAACTCTCTCATTGGCTTGGCATTTGGTGCTAGCTTGATCTCTATATTCGCACGACTTGGTGGAGGTATATTTACGAAAGCTGCCGATGTCGGAACTGACATCGTCGGAAAAGTCGAGGCTGGTATCCCTGAAGATGATCCTCGCAATCCAGGAGTTATCGCTGACAATGTCGGTGACAATGTTGGTGACTGTGCTGGTATGGCCGCTGACCTCTTCGAGACTTACGCGGTCACAACTATCGCCGCTATCATGCTCGGTGCTCATGTCTTCGGTGGTTTCCAAGGAGCTCTCATATACCCACTCGCTCTTGGTGGTATCGCCATCATCGCCAGCATCATCGGTACTTGGTTCGTTCGTCTTTCAAAAGTGAAAAAAACCGATTCACAAAGTGGCGAAGCACCAACACCAAATATTATGGGTGCAATGTACAAAGGTCTCGCCGTTGCCGGTGTTGTAGCCGCAATCGCATTCTTCCCTGCAACTTCGATCATCATGGCAAATAACGGTACGGCTTACAGCGTGCTCGGAATATTCGGTTGTACCATCGTCGGTCTTCTGGTCACAGCCGCTCTCGTCATTATCACGGAATATTACACTTCTACAAAATATGCTCCAGTGAAGTCTATCGCTCAAGCTTCGGTCTCTGGTCATGGCACAAATGTCATCCAAGGTCTGGCCATTTCCATGAAATCCACAGCTTGGCCGCTTCTCGCTATCGTCCTTGGAATATTAACTGCTTATTCTTTCGCTGGTCTCTACGGAATCGCTGTCGCTGCCATGAGCATGCTCTCAATGGCTGGTATCATCGTCGCTATCGACGCTTATGGTCCTATTACGGATAATGCCGGAGGTATCGCCGAGATGGCTGACCTTCCAGAGTCAGTGCGCGATGTCACCGATCCTCTCGATGCCGTTGGAAATACCACAAAAGCCGTCACAAAAGGTTACGCCATTGGCTCCGCTGGTCTCGCCGCTCTTGTCTTGTTCGCTTCATATACCGAGCTCGTTCCGGCTTTGAAATTCGACCTCAGCGATCCGAAAGTTATCGTCGGTTTGTTTATTGGTGGCCTACTTCCTTATTATTTTGCCGCTCTCTGTATGGAATCCGTCGGTAAAGCTGCTGGAAAAGTTGTTGAGGAAGTTCGCAGACAATTCCGCGAAATCAAGGGAATAATGCAAGGCACGGCCAAGCCTGACTATGCCCGTTGTGTTGACATCGTCACTTCAGCCGCTATCAAGGAAATGATTATCCCAGCTCTCATCCCCGTTCTCGCTCCTATCATCGTCGGTTTCATACTCGGTCCAGTTGCTCTAGGTGGATTGCTTGTGGGTTCCATCGTCACTGGTCTCTTCGTCGCCATCTCTATGACTTCCGGTGGTGGTGCTTGGGACAATGCCAAGAAGCATATCGAGAAAGGTAATCATGGTGGCAAAGGATCAGATGCTCACAAAGCCGCTGTAACTGGTGATACTGTCGGCGATCCTTACAAAGATACAGCCGGTCCGGCCATTAACCCGATGATCAAGATCTTGAACATTGTCGCTTTGCTCATAGTGAGATTCTTGGTTTAGATCCAACATTTATCTGAAACAAAAACTGCCATAACCGGCAGTTTTTGTTTTCGTGGTATAATGGCGTCTATGAAAAAATACCATTTACCAAGCCTTTTGCTGGGCGTTTCATTGGTTATATTGCCAATGCTCGCATCCGGACAAGTACCGCCACCAAGAATTCCCTCGCCAAGAGGTGACTCTTATAGACGGCCATTTATAGGCTCACCAACCCGACCTATTTTAGGATCTTCGACAGATATAATGGCCTCAACAACTCTTGGTGGTATGCCAGCCGATATACGCCAGCGCATAGACCAGAGACGCAATGAATTGAAAGATCTGAATAATAGTTCAAGCACTGTTAAGGAACTCCGTGTCGACACATTCAAAATCCAGCAAGGAAATATAGCAGACCAACTAAACAGAGCTCTGAATAATCTAAAACAAGTCAGAGGTCGCATACAAGACCGTATTACAGAGTCGACACAAAGCGGCAAAGATATGACTGCGGCACAAGCTTTACTAGCAATAGCTGATACGAAAATAACAATTGCTGGGACTGCTATCGCGACTTTTGTAGCCTACAATCCAACTACCACAAGCATCGCTTCTTCCACAGCTTCTACAACCACCGACATACAACTAGACAGACCTCGCCAAGTGGCCGGTTCGGCAATAGCTGCCATAAAGGATGCCAAAAATTCGCTGAATGATGTTGTTACCGCTATCGCACAATCTTTGGGAGTAGATCTTAGTCAATAATATTAAAATATAAATAAAAAACACATGGAACCAAACAAAAAGATAGGACCAATAGTAGTAACCTTGGTAGTAGTGTTGGTTCTAGTGATTGTGGCTTTATATATATTCGCATCCAAAATCAGCCAACCAGACACTTCAGAGATGACCGATTCTGGAGCAACAACAACTACAGTTCAGCAACCTCAACCTGTACCAGTCGTCACCAACAAGGCCGATGATCCGCAGTCATTGAAAAATGATTTGAACACCTCCGTGCAAGGGCTTGATAGTCAGAATTTCTAAATTAACTCTAAAAAATATTTTCTTGCAGTTTTTTCATTATCCGTGTAAACTCACGACATGAAAAACTACACATCTGCGACTATTAACAAGACTGGCAAGTCTCAAGTGGAAATCGTCGGGGTCATTTCTGCTGAAATCCTTGGATCTTATCGCGCCAAGGCATTAAAAAATATAAACGACTCCATCACCCTAGATGGTTTCCGCAAAGGTCTGGTTCCGGAAAATATCCTCGTGGCCAAAGTTGGTGCCATGGCCATATTGGAAGAGATGGCGGAAATGGCTATTTCCAAAGCTTATTTCGATATTATCGTAGACAATAAGCTCGACGCCATAGGAAGACCGGAAACATCTATCACGAAGTTGGCCGAGAACAATCCTCTAGAATTCAAGATAACCACGGCTGTTATGCCAGAGATAAAATTGCCGGACTACAAGAAGATAGCCGAGAAAGAAGTAACCAAGTCTGCCAAAGCTGCCGATGAGCTAAAAGTGACTGATAAGGATATTGAAGACACTATCCTACGCATCCGCAAGTCTCATGCTTCGCACGAAGGTCATGACCACGAAAAGATGTCACCTGAAGAGCATGAGAAAGCTGTTATGGCCAATCTACCAGAGTTCAATGACGATTTTGTGAAAAAATTGGGCGACTTTACCGATGTTCCAGATTTTAAGGTGAAGCTTTCCGCTATGCTCGCTGAACAAAAGCAAAATGAAGCCAAGGACAAGCGACGCATCCGCATAGCCGACGCTATAGCTGAAGCGACGAAGGTAGAATTACCAGACATCATGGTAGAGAGCGAACTACATCGCACAGAAGCCCAATTCTCCGCTGATATTGAGAGGATGGGAGTAAAGCTCGAAGATTATTTGAAACATGCCAAAAAGTCCCTTGAGGATCTGCGAAAAGAGTGGCGTCCTCACGCGGAAAAGAAAGCAAAATTGCAATTGATCTTGAATTCCATATCAACCGCCGAGGATATCAAACCGAAGCCGGAAGAGATTGAGGAGGAAGTGAATCATATCATCGAGCATTACAAGGATGCCGATCGCGAAAGCGCTCATACATATGCAGAGACAGTGCTCACAAATGAAAAAGTGTTCCAGTGGTTAGAGGATCCGGCAGGAGGAAAAAGTGAGAAGAAAGTAAAATCCAAATAATAAAACAGGAAAAACGGGCATCCGACTGGACGCCCGTCTTCGTTCTGCAACATTTGAGTGTTTGATACACTCGAGGTTATACTGCGTGAGTAGCCGCCAGACCAAATGCTTTTCGTCTTGCTTTCGGACCGCCCGGAATCAGGACTTTGCCGTCACCGATTGTCGGCGCCGAGACTCTCCAAGCCCCTGATCCAGTACGATAGAGACAGACATTGCTTTTTCCAACTGGAAACCAGGTCCGCAGTTTCGGATTCCAGACAAACTTCGTCTTGTGGCGACCACGCGAAACCACGCAAATACCTTTCGAAGTGTTATGAATTTTCTCTGACATAATCACCTCCTTTCTATCCGTGAAACAGCCTATCACCGAGAACTTGAAGCGTCAATGAGACGAATTCGTCCGCCGATGAAATCTCCTAATTAGGAAACATAACCTTCGACAGGGCAACTATAACCGCAGTTTCAGCCCTTAAAATCTGATTTCCTAGACAACGAACTGATATTTTATACTTGTGAAACAGGCCTATCTCTTCTGGCGACCAACCGCCTTCAGGACCTATGAAAACCGCCATAGCGCCACCAACCTTATTTGAGTCTTCAGTAGAAAAAGATTCTGACTCGATATGAAATGCTACACACTTTGCGCCAACTTTAGCCGCCAAATCAATCGCTTCTTCGAGCGTCTTTATCGGTAATATTTCCGGTACGCAACCGCGGCCACTCTGCTCACTGGCTTCGATAGAGATTTTGCGCAAGCGTTCTTCATTCAAAGATTTTTTCTCGCTACGCTCCGCTAAGATCGGAACGATATGCGTCACACCGAGCTCGGTCGCCTTCTCGACAATCCATTCAAATGTATCTTTCTTGGTTATAGCCGCGCACAAATAGACATCGCGAGTCGGCATATAGTGGCTGCGTCCGCTAGAAATAACGCGGAAATCCAGCGACTCTTTACCTCCGCCGGAAATCTCGCACTCGAAATCCGATCCGGAACCGTCGAATAACAGCACCTTGTCGCCATTTTTCAGACGGAAGACGCGACGAATCTGATTTGTTAGTTCAGCCGATTCGATAGAGATATCTTTTTGGGAATCGACTTTATCACCCGTGTAAAAACGATGTAATCTCATAAGTCGATAACTGATTTATTATTTCTTTCCAGACAAAACCTGATCGACAATACCATACTTCTTCGCCTCATCCGCATCCATGAAGAAATCACGATCGACATCTTTTTCTATCTTGTTCAATGGCTGACCGGTATTCTTCGCCAAAATCTTATTCAGGAGACCTCTCATTTTAATGATATGCTTCGCACTTATTTCAATATCCGCTGCCTGGCCTTCGGTACCACCTATAGGTTGATGGATCATTACTTCGGCATTTGGTAAGACTTGGCGCTTCCCCTTCGTGCCACAAGACAATATGACCGCCGCCATAGAAGCCGCTAAACCTACTCCAACAGTCGAGATGTCGTTCTTTATATGTTGCATCGTATCGATAATAGCCAAACCAGCGTGAATAGAACCGCCGGGAGAATTTATGTACATGCTTATCTCTTTCTTCGGATCTTCGGATTGTAAGAAAAGGAGTTGAGCAATGACGATATTCGCCATAGCATCATCTATCGGACCACCGAGGAATACGATACCCTCTTTCAAAAGGCGTGAGTAGATATCGTAAACGCGTTCGCCTTGTGGGCTCTTCTCTATGACGGTCGGGATGAGGTATGACATAGGTTTGAATGATTGGTTAATGAAAACAATATAACATGCAACAGATTGATTGACAAGAGTGTCGATGTAAGTTTGCGCAAAAACCCCAAGTATTGTACTATGACTATGTTACCAATTTAATTTTTGATTCCGCTTTTTAAAGCCTTCGTGATAAATATGTTATATAATTCAGTTGTATCGCCATAGTCTCTAAAAGAGCGAATCACATTCGCATATGTCATTAAAACTAGTTGCACTATTCCTCTCGATTGCGGGAGTCATCGGTGCGGTCGTAGGTTACTACTTACGCCTGATTATTTCCTTGGGGAAAAAGGGTTCGATGGAACTCGAGATCAAGGAGATGCTCTTGACTGCCAAGGAAGACGCCAAGAAGATTTCAGCCGAAGCCGAAGCCAAGACTGCCAAGATGCAGGAAGATGCCAGAGTAGAGATAAAGGAAAAAGAAGAAAAAGCCCGTCAAACCGAAGACCGCCTTATAAAAAAGGAGGATTTTCTGGATAAACGCCAAGTCGATCTCGACAAAGAGGTTGAACTTGTGAAACAGCGTGTAGCCGAGATCAAAGCTATCCGCGAACAAGCCGACAAGCTTGAGCAGGATCGCAAATTAGCCGTGGAGAAAGTCGCACGACTCACTACCGAACAAGCCAAGGACGAGGTTATCAAGACCGCAGAGAAGAATTACGAGGAAGATATCTTGGTTCGCATGAATAAGCTCGACACTCAAGGCGAAGAGCTCTTGGAAAATAAAGCCCGAGACATACTCGCGGTTTCTATCCAGCGTCTCGCTTCTTCTGTTGCTTCAGATGTCATGTCCACAGTCGTTCCGATTCCAAGCGATGATGTGAAAGGTAAGATTATCGGTAAAGAAGGCCGAAATATCAAATCATTTGAGCGTATAACCGGAGTTGAAGTCCTTGTCGATGATACTCCTGGTGCTATTACTATCTCTTCATTTGATCCAGTGCGCCGCCATGTCGCGCGTCTCGCTCTTGAGGAACTCCTGAAAGATGGCCGTATACAGCCATCCCGCATAGAACAAGTCGTAGAAAAGGCCAAGCAAGACATCAACAAAACTATCAAGGAAAAAGGTGAACAAGCCGCATATGAATGTGGCGTCATCGGTCTCGACCCTCGCATATTGCTTATCCTTGGTCGCCTACATTTCCGCACCAGCTTCGGTCAAAATGTCCTCCAACACTCCGTACAGATGGCTCACATCGCCGGTATGATCGCTGAAGAGCTCGGTGCCAATGTCCAAATCGCCAAAGCCGGCGCTTTGCTCCACGATATCGGAAAAGCCCTCGACCATGAAGTCTCTGGAACTCATGTCGAGATTGGTCGTCGCATCCTTCAGAAATTTGGTGCTCCAGAAGAGGTTATAAAGGCCATGCAAGCGCACCACGAGGAGTATCCGTATGAAACCATCGAGTCACGCATCGTGCAGACTGCTGACGCCATTTCCGGAGCTCGTCCAGGCGCACGACGCGACAATGTCGAGAACTATCTCAAGCGTCTTGGTGACCTTGAAGCTATCGCTACTTCATTCAAGGGTATCGAAAAGGCTTATGCCCTCCAAGCCGGTCGTGAAATCCGCGTATTTGTCAGACCTGAAGAGATGGGAGATGTTGAAGCGAAGAATGTAGCTCGCGAAATCGCCCTCAAGATCGAAAAAGATCTCAAATATCCTGGTGAAATCAAGGTTATTGTTATCCGTGAACAGAGAACCGTGGAGTTTGCGAGATAACAGTTAGTTTCAAACCTAAACCAGAGGTGATCTTCTGAAGAAATGAAAGTGTCGGGTTTGTCCTTCCGGATTCGAAGCGCGCAAGAGCAGATTGTGCAATGCCTAGTTTGGAGGCCAATTGCTTCTGAGTCAGCTTCTTTTCTATGCGTGCTTTGACCAAGGCACTATGAATCTTGAATTCAACTTCGAGGCTTTCGTAGGCTTTCCTTTTGACTGGATCTCTGAAGAATTCTTCTCTGAACTGTTTGTATGTTTTCATAATAATGGCATTATAACATATATGTTATATTACACAAGCTGAATTATCTCCTTCTGGATTCGTCTAGCATAATTTATATCTTTTAGGCTTATTTTCCAGGCCTTTTTGACAAATCCATGGATAATATATGCTTGCCCCTTATGAAATATATACAATATCCTCACTTTGAGTTTTCCCTGGGTTCGTAACTCAAATAGCCCCTTGCCCAAACTTTTTGAATCAGGCATATCAAGTAAATGACCATATTCTTTAAGGTGGTCAATCAGCTCAATCGTCCGCGCAGAAGTCACTTCATCAAGGCTAACGATGAATTGATCAATTTTCTTATTCCATAAAATAATTTCCATCCAAGAATAATACACCAATCATTATTTGCTGCCAACAAACTTACCGTGAAGATTTACCTTTGAATCCGAACACTTTTTGTAGCGTATCACGACTTTGACCGGCCATTTTTAGCCATTTTTCGCGCGAAAAGTCGCGTCGGCCGTCCCCGACTAACGCACTTTAGCCGTATTTTGTCACTATTGCCTAAAATATGGCTTACTATATAATGTACCTACAGTCAGTCTAGTGTTTATTAGCAATTAATAAAACAAATATGAACAAAGCAAGCATCGTAGAAGCAGTTCATGGAGTTCTCGGTGGTACCAAAGTACAGGCCGAGCAAGCTGTTGAGACCATGATCAATGGCATCATCGACTCCCTCAAGAAGGGTGAAGAGGTGTCTATTGCTGGCCTCGGTATCTTCTCCGTCAAGCAGCGTGCAGCTCGTCAGGCTCGTAACCCTCGCACTGGTGAGGCTATCAATGTCCCAGCCATGAAGGTTCCGAAGTTCCGCGCCGCAAAGGCACTCAAGGACGCAGTTAAATAAAGCGCAAAGTGAAGGACGCAAGTCCAAAGTAAGGCGTGTGAATGGCCTTCGACAGCCATTTTCCCTCCTACTATCGAACAAAAGACCCCCATAAGGGGGCTTTTTGTTTGTTGTTCAATAGTCTCTAAGGAACCACTGAGAATTAGGTGGGCAAAAATATACGAAAAAAGGATCAACTGGCACGCAAACAATCGGGTAAATAATCAACGGTCATAAAATGATTAATCTCCGTCGGTTTAATCCACTCGTATTTATCATGCTCCTTGGGATTTATAACAACATTTGTATGAACCCGTCTTGGCACTAAAGACGAGAGTGATGAACTGCTTATTCTTGGGAACGTCAACATTTGACTTATGAAAAAATAGCTTCGGATCTGAAATATTCAGACCTGTTTCCTCTTTGGTCTCTCTAATCGCACCAACCGCCGGATCTTCGCCGTCCTCTAAAGTTCCTCCGGGTATATCCCAATACTCCGGAAGCATGTCATTATTTTTTGATCTCCGGAGAATCAGTATCTCGCCGTGATCATTCGAAATGAGTGTATGAACGATAAGTCCTGTTTTCATAATATTATCAGGCTATAAGTTTAACAATTATGTCAGTGACTTCCGATGGTGTCTTGTTATCGGTCTCTACTATCGGATATCCGTTCTTCTGGAAGATTTCAAATAATTGCGGTGAAAACTCAACGTTACTTTTTATAAACTGTTCTATCGGGAGTCCCGAGGCTCGTTCTATTTCCTTAATACTTTTGGGAGTGGTATGTCTACCACGAAGCCTATCTTCTAGACTTTTTCCCGACGCATGAAGTAAGATAAGTTGGGCCGGAATATCCTCATCTTTTTTATAGACTTTTTGGAATAATTCAGGGTTAGCAAATCCGCATACAATTGTATTCTTACCATTCGAGGCATTCACCTTTGCGATATCAAGCCAGTGTCGAGTCTCATTATTAAGCCAAGCCAGTCCGCCACCATTGGGCACACCCCTCTCGTCTAAATCCCTAATATCGTATCTACTTGAAGACAGCTTCTCTTTTAGATGATTCAGGGTAGAAGTTTTCCCGACACCGGAAACACCCGATATGAAATAAATCTTGTATTGATTTCTGCTTGACATGATTTCTAATTATATCTTATACGATTACAAAAATCCCCACCTAATAAGTGGGGATTCTGTCTTCTAAATAAGTTCTTGGGGAGTTTGAAATGTGAAGACTAATTTATATTCACAAAACTACCTCCTTTCACCTGCTGTATGACAGCAGCTCTTGAAGCTTCACAATCTTGATTGAGTGTTATAGAACCTGTAACACCCTGATAATTCTTCACATTATTCGTGAGCCACTGACCTACAGCTTCTGGATTATTTGATCCTACAGCAGATATAGCTTTGGCAAGCAATTCCACAGAATCATAAGCATTGGCCGCTATCACTGGTGGATTGCTGTTGTATTTGGCAGCATAGACAGATTTGAATGTTCTGACTGCTTCGGTATCATTCGAACTAACGCCACCATTCCAATCATAATTTACAAAGTAATCTCCTTCAACAAGACTTAGGTCTTTCAAGTTATCGTTGATAATAGTCCAACTATCGCTAACAATCGTACCCTTCCAACCGAGCTCTTTCAGCTGTTTGAATATAGCCTGTGCCTGACCAGCAGCTGGAACAACCAGCAAAACATCTGGATTCGAAGCAGCGAGCTTGGTTATCTGAGTTCTGAAGTCGCTGGCATTTTTATCGAATGAGTCTGTACCTTTCACAACGACTCCTTGGTCTGAAACTGCTTGTGAAACAGAATCCGTCATAGCTTTACCATAGTCGTCATTGAGGGTAAGTGCCGCAAAAGTCTTCGCTTTGAGATTTTGGGCTATAAAATTACCCAAACTCATACCGGAAACTGGAGCTGTAAGGGTCAGACGACATGTATTTGACTGACCATCACTATATACGGGCGTCACGGCCGCAGTTTCGAACTGAAAGTCGTGGTTATCTACAACCGGCTTTCTAACCGCCAGTGAAACACCTGAACCGTTTGTGACCATAAGACGGATATCACGCAATTTCAAGCTTTGATAAGCAGACAAGGCAATCTTAGGATCAAACTGTGAATCCTCATATACAGCCTGGGAAATATATGGCGGATTTATTAAAATTATCCTGATCAATAATCCTATTCTTAACAGGAAATACTGTAAGAAAAGATAGCGCAGCAAGAAAGCGTAGTATACTATTTTTCATAATGTGTGAGGCTACTAATAACCGCACACAGCGTGTTCGAGTGAGGATTCATGTGTGAGGGCATCCCCGGCACATGGCCTGACGCGGGCAAAACCGGCCTTGTGCCGGGGTGTACGAGATCGGACTTGTGATCACTAAGACCACATACCGTTGCGCGACAGTGCGGGAATCTCACCCTACTTCATCGTACACGCTGTATGTACTAACAACATAACATTATGTATAACTATTCGCTAGACAAGAGTTTCTTGTCTCTGGACATGCAGTATGCAGTTTGCAGAAAAACTAGCTAGAAGCTACAATGCAGCCAACAAGGATGACCTGCAATAAAAGGGGTCCACTTCAATATGAGAGAAAAAAGAACAACAGCACATATCATTCCATATATCTCTAAAGGTGGTAATTATTTCTTTTTTCTACAAAAACGTTCAGATGACGCCGAACGTGCTCCTGGAGTGTTTACTATTTGGGGAGGAGGGGTTGAAAAGGATGAAACTTCAGAAGAAGCTATGTTGAGGGAAAGTAAAGAAGAACTCGATTTTACCCCAAATAATTATTTTTACGTTGGTGAGTATAGTGATAATTACAGTATCTCCAACTATTATGCTGTTGAAATTCAAGATGATTTCGAAAAAAACATAAAAATCGGCGAGGGAGACTATGGTCAGTTTTTTTCTGAAGAAGAACTTAAAAATGAGAGCAAGCTTAGCGAGAACAATAAAGAGATTTTGTCTGATTTAATCAAACAGATAAGAAATTATGAATAATGAACCACGCGGTCACCAGCCAGTGAAAGAGTCCACTTCACGTTCAAGTAAGGTCTGCTATGTATTTGTTAAGGAACTGTCCCGTGCCATCCGGCCAAATAGTTAATTCAGGAATTCGGCCAATAGACACCCAGACAGGTTCATAATAATTCGTGGAGGAAATCCTTGTTTTCTCAATACTACCCACCATCAATTTTGGCTCTCCAGATAAGTAATCAAACGAATATAATTGATGCATCCTCTTGTCACTGTCAACAAATTCGAATACCCTTTTACCCAACTTTGCACAGATCGATGTCTCCTCCTGCAACTCCCTGACTACCGCAGTCTCTACTGATTCTCCGGCCTCAACATGTCCGCCTGGGAGTACATAATATTCGTTGCCATCTCTTAGGCGGTGTATCATCAATACTTTCTGTCGATCATCAGACAAGACTACCGCTGTTGCTCGAATTGAATTCATATTCATTGGTTAGATAAAAGTTTTTTTGTTTCTGGATATGTAGTAACGGAATCCATACTGATCTCTTTTTTCATTGATTCAGATATTTCCTTCAATGTGACTCCAAACTGCTTCTCTATTTCCCTGCCCAAATCGAGTAGCTCATGTTTCTCGAAGTAGGCCTTGAGAAACAATCTCCAATCTATCTTTTTCAACAAATAATCCAACACCTCCCTTTCGTTTTTATAAGTCTTCTCAGAAAATTCCCTTCTACTGAATTTTGCCAGATCATTTTTAAATTGCGCAGGTGGATACGTAAATACTGGGGCCAGAATATCAAGTGCAATCTTCTGGGTGATAGCCTCATTTAGTTGAACCAATTTTTCATTTCCATCAGGTCTTTTAGCTGAAATGCCACTTCGTCGGTCAGCTACAGTATTATTAGACTTTTCAACATCTGTTATGCTCCATAGATTCTGATACGCGACCGAATGTAACAATTCGTGGGAAAGCACACCATTAATAATCTCGCAATGGAGCATGAATAAGGTATCTGGATCCAGTTTTCCACCACCGAATTCTGTTCCATGCAAGTTAACCACTACACAATCGAAAGTTGGTATATAAAAAGCCTTTGCCCCAGAGCCAACGCTCAATCCATACTTGAGTTTAAGAGCCTCATACCTATATATATCTAAAGGCAAAATATGAGTCCTCTTAACAGACTCTTCTAAATTTTCAACCGATGCTTTTATTTCATTCTCATCGAGATACTTTTTTAAATTACCTGAAAAATCTTTATAAATAATCTCACTTCCCAGTGTTTCGAGAGTATCTAAATTTGTCTGACCGATGGAATCTATGTTCGCTATTAAGGATGCATATTCTTCACTATCGCGAAATTGGATATCGCCTAACTTCGCAAAGATATCAGCAGAAATATACTCTTTGAATTTAGACTGCACTTCTGGATGCTGTCTAAGAATTTCTAAAACATGGTCCGCTGGTATCATTAAAGCTTCCTTGACTTCTTCTCTAGGATAAACAACTTTGTCCTCAATTACATCATATTTTTCCATATTACTAATCGATAATGTAACATTATGCACCACCAAGTGCCAGATGGTCTATATCTAGTCATCGTAACCTCCGGCGACTCACCCTTGGTCACCTCCCTCATAATGAGCATCCTCTCCTTCTAGAAAATATCCACTGGCACGATTGTATCCACCAACTTTGAAAAATGCCGAGTTCATGCCAGCAATAACCAGATCATTATTAGACTGACCCTGAGAAACACTGGATGCCCCAACAGCTTTTGCATAGGACACGATATAAGATTGCAACATTTTTTCCATTTGTTCTCTATACTTCGAGCTATATTCAGTATTCGCTTCTATGTTATCAACGACGAAAGAAACATTATCATCGTCATCTGCACCTATCCAACACCAAGCGGCAGCGACTGGTATTTTCTTTTTTTCATCATAAATGCTGACGATCTGCATGCCTAGATCAGTCAGATAATCCGCAATCGTGGACTCTTCACCCATATGCTCACTATCAATACGAACACAGCAATCTGTATAGTTGCCAATATAAAGATCGACATCCGGATTGCGATCCCACACACCTATACGCAATGTTGTACCGTCCAACTCGTTACCATCTTCTTTTCTTAGGAGATCTTTTATAGTCTTAAAATCAGTCATAAAATGATCCATTGGCTCTGAGACTTTTTCCAATATCTCCTGCTTAAGTGCTTCCCCCCGATCCCCACCGACAACCTGTTTCAGGTACTCTATATTATCTCCGAAAGAATTCAGCTGGACTTCAAGTTTAGAATTTTTTTGTACTATTTCTGTTTTCTTTTTTTCTATATCATTTTTTACTCTCTGAATCTCTTTTCTCTGTTCACGCGGACCGAGTTTCGAAGCCTCGACATCTGTAATCTTAGCTTCGCTTTTCTTCAACCCTTCCATACTGGCGATGATATCTTTCTTGAGAAGAGATATCCTGGCAATATCTCCTAGGAAACGCGACCAAGCGGTTACCATCTTGGGATCTCGTATCTGATCTTCGAGATTGGCAATACCTTTTTTGATTCCATCAATTTTCTTCTGATCTTTTTGACTTTCAGCCAAAACTAAACTTTCACCAAGCTTGCCCAGATCTTCTTTAGCTTTAACAAGATCAATAACCGAGACCTTGTGTTCTGTTAACTCTTTTTCATACTCACCAATAACATCCCTATGGGAAGCTAAGAATTTGTCCACCGACTCCAAGACCCTATCAATGGCTGGTTTTATTTGACTAGACACCATGGTTTCCTGCTTGCCTAAGTCAAAAAAGGTATCCTCTTCATAATTTAGCCACGCTTCCGTGTCAATGCCAGCATCTCCCATAGACTCTAAAATCTGTGGATTCCTACGATATGATAAGAGTTTGTTTTGCATAGCAATTCTAAAATCACGGGAATTTGGATCGATACCTGCAACTTCTTTTACAATCTCTGCTTTGTTTGCATACAATGTATCTATATTTTTCTTAGATAATTTGTCAAACGAATCAAACTGGGTAAGGAGTTTCAATCCAAAACGATTGTTATTTGCAACTGCTTCAACAAGAAATGGATATTCTCTAAAAAGGGTAATTACATCGATTTCACTTTTAACTAAATCTACGAAGCCCAGGATCGCATCGAGTGAAGATTTATATTTTCCAGATAATGATGGATACTCTTTATCCAAAACAGTCATTAATTTCTGGTATTCAGGGACCTCATCCAAAAAGTCCTCCACAGAAAAATCAGGAAGAAAATGTTTCTGAACTTGTATAACATAATCCCTTCTACCATCCTTAATCAGATTGACCATAGCTCTCTTCAGTGCGGTGTTTAATTCTGCATCATGTAACATTTCGACTGGAAAATCTCCTCTAATTTTCTTACTTATGAGAGACGCCATATCTCCTCGATTAATAGAAGTGAGTAATATTTGTTTCGTTACCCCAACATCTACACCTTCCGTACGTAACTCATTTTCCTTCAATCCAAACTCTTCCATCATTCTCTCGGCCTGACCCTTTGACCCAGTGTCTAAAAAAGTGGCATATGCGGCTCTAAATTGTGGCATCAGCTTCTCTTTATTGAGCCCAAACGTCTCCATTATGAATTTCGGCTTATCAAAATTCCAACCTCTGAGTCTGCTACTGAACTCTAGCAGAACATCGGCTTCTATATCAGCAAATTGGATATCATAATTTTTCATACATTTCTGTATTTTCTCATCATAGCCAGCATAACCTGTTAAATTAGGCAGAAGGGCTTTGATTTGTTTGATGGCAAGGGGTTTGATAACTTCAGGTGATAATTCAAAAACCTTAGCATAATGATTAATAAAATCTGGGGCGGCCGCGCTTTCACCATCTAAACCTTCTATGATTTTTTTAGTTACACACTCGACTATATAATCTCGATTTAGATTATAGTCTTTAGCAATCTGCGCCAGTCGATTCGTATAACCATATCTATTCGCATTAAATTCTTTATCAAAGATTTGTAAAGCTGTGTCTGACAATAATTTTTCTGGTAATTTAAACGCCTTCATAAGTTCACTGACGACTTCCACATCAGAGTTTCTAATATGATAATCAAGGCATGATACAGCGAGCTTATTGACGTCAGCATCGTCTAGACCAAGTTTTTCTCTAAGATCCAATACATATTCCGGCTTAAAATCCTTGATATTTTTATTGATCGATTCCAACAGAGCATTCTTAACAGTGGGGGTTTTGATTAAATCCCCATAATTAAATTTATTAGCTAGTTCAATCGTCTCATCAACTCTCTTTGGCCAAATTGTATCATTCTTAACTTGATACAAAATACGCTTCTCTACTATTGGCTTTATGAATTCGTCCTCAATTTTAAATGTATCTTTCAATCCAAGAATATATCTGAATTGACTCTCCTGATATCTAGCCAGATGACTTATAACCTTTTTTACTTCTTCTCTTATTTCCGAATTTTTAATAAAATCGTCGAGCGGAATAATCTTTGCAGTTTCAATAACCCTGTATATACTATTCGTCAATTTATTAAAATCATCGTTGCTGTGAAAATATTGTTCTCCATATTTTCCACTAATTGATTTCTTGATATATTCTTGGATAGAATTTCTAAGTTTTTCATATTGCGGTGATTGCGGATCACGATTTACAAATTTAACAACCTCGCTCGCAGAGTAATAATCTTCTTCTTTTAAAAGATCGGCATATAGTTCTACGACACTTTTCTGGGTATCCGGCAAGGAAAGCAATTCCTGTGTCGGTCTGTAAACATCTCGTATTATATCTGCTGGTGAACGCCAGATCTTTTTAAGGGCACTGTAATTATCAAAGGCTCTAGGAAAACCCTCCTGTAAAGCGGCTTTCACGTCCGGTAACTCTAATAGTGTATCGTAATCTTTTATTCCAGAACCAGAAAGGGCGCGGTAGACGGAATTTGCATCACCATCTTTCAATCTAGAGATTAAGCCCTCTCTTAGGCTCTCTTCGCCCCGTCTCTGATCTTCTTTTTTGATATGAAAAACATTCTCAACTTTCTTAGCAGCCCCAACCTCAAGTCCCCGAAGAAAAAACTCGTATAATTCCATCCCTGCCGCCGCAAATTCTTCATCATTTATACCTAATCTCTCTTTTTCGGTATAAGCAGACTCTATATATCTTGTGCCATAAACTTCTTGGTGGGTGTCTCTATCCCATCCTTTATCTCTCTCTATAAGCTCAATAAGCTTATTCTTAGGAGAAAGCTGTGGGACCTTCTCTCCAGTCTGAACTAAAGGTTGTATTTCCGATGAAGATGCTTCTGATTTAGACATGTTTAGATTGTATCACTTCAGACCCTTTCAAGCTTCGTTATTGAACCAGGATCAATCTGTTTGAACAAATACTCTTTTAGATTGTGACGCAGATATATTTGGACAAGATCAGCCATTGGGATGAGTTCAAACTCTTCAACTTCGAGGTTATCAGCTGCCGTTTGGATATAGTCCCACATCTTACTTGACTCATTTATTCTTACCAGATCTCCTTTTTCATGTTTAATATATCTCTCTCTTGCCCATTTAATCTTATCAAATAATTCCCTTCTGCCTTTTGTACTAGTCAAAAAAGTTATCTCCGGCAAAGTCCCGCCATATTTCAACGTCTCCTCTGCATCGAATTCTTCCTTGGTTGGTTTCGCGTAGACTACAAGACCCTTCGGATCAATACAACTCATAAGTAATCTCTTTTCGTGTGAATCTATATCTCCAAGCTCACTTACTACGCGTTTTAAAAAGAGGTCATACGGTTCTGGAGAAAATGAACCCGACCACCCTTCCATTACTTCAAGGTAATCTGTCAGAATTTCTGGTCCCTTTGTGTATCTGACTGCATTTTCGTGACTATATGTACAGTAAACCTTCTTTCTCCATGAATTCTCATGCGGCTTCATCCGACTACGAATGCCCTCACCTCTGGCTATTGCCCATTTATAAATCCTAAGCATATCTGGGTGCACCCTAAATACGTCTTCGACGTCTTGTATATCATCAACAGTATTGGTAAGACCCTTGTGTTTAATGTCTTCTTCAAACCATGCACTTGTTCCATGAAAGAAGGTAGGTAAGGTATCAGGAACTATTTCTGATCCATAATCATATCCATCGTCAATAATTAAAAATCTTTGTTTAAATCCATTTCTAATCTCATCCAGAGAACGTCTTTTCTCGTTTCTTCCGGAATCACCTTCTGGGGGGATATGTGTTAATCCTTCTGATTTAGACATGTAAAAATCATAACATTCTAATAATATTACTTCCATACCTGTCACTCATTACAATCTCTAAAACCAAACCCCGCAGAACGAATCTTGCGGGGCTGGATAGGGTTGCGTACCTATCTCGTGTACGAATCAAAAGATCGTTTAGGGCACCGTAGACAAATGCCCGACTTCGACGACGCTATCGCGCGGCTTTCCAAGGAGGTCTTTCAACTCCCTGTAAGAGCTTGCCACGATAGTGACCACGACCATGCCGCCCTCATCCTTGCCCAAATACTGGACCTTGCGGACGTGGGTGAAAAGGTCTTGAACTTCGCCCGTACCCGACATCTCTGTCAGGCGACGGAAGGCTTTGCGCGCATGGATATCTGTCATGTACGGCGCAAGGTCTTCGAATGCTTCCTCGGTCAAGGCCTCCATCGTGTCGAGATCGGCATTGGAGTCGTGGTATTCTGCATAGGCATTGCGAAGAAAATCTACTGACCAATCCTTGCGGGAAAGGTCTTGCAGATTCTCTTTAGCAAGCCCCACGAGTGCCTCGGCGGAAGATTCCACGAAAGCCTCATCGCTGATGATAGCGGTAAGACCGACGTAGAATGCTACGATACTGTTGTTGTTTTTCATGGTGCTCTGGGTGAGGCTAACGTTATCCTCTGACGTGCTCTGTTTCAAAACGGTTGAGCAGACGTTTGCTATAGTTACCGATTGGTAGCCACAGCCAGGAAACACTGAGTATTCAGAGTTTTTTGGCTATGGCTACTACCAAGATTCAAAGAGCTCGTACCCTCATATAGTAGCATAACATGCCTCTGTCTGTCAAGCGTTATCTATTGCTATTTATACCTATGTGTGATATAATGTGTTCCGAAGTAAACACCTACCCATACCCCCGAATCCGAACACTTTAGTTAACTAATAATTTCTCCATAATCATACCACGGACAAGTGGTTTTCTTGGTTTTTGGAGCTCTTTTGTAAATGCTTCGCGTGGTGTTTGA
>Ga0073936_10002569_pt1 | contig 26932 bp, 16 predicted proteins | sample AliMusrvi5mmetaG_FD_87041 | JGI IMG/M metagenome (GOLD analysis project Ga0073936, IMG submission 87041) | Freshwater lake bacterial and archeal communities from Alinen Mustajarvi, Finland, to study Microbial Dark Matter (Phase II) - Alinen... | ecosystem: Environmental > Aquatic > Freshwater >...
CATCGCCAGCAACCACCCGCCCGTTGCCAGCAGGTTCAACAGGACCAGAGGCAGCATCAGTTTCCAACCGAACGACATCAGTTGATCGTAGCGCGGGCGCGGCAAGGCCGCCCGGATCAGGATGAAGAGCCCCACCAACACGAAGGTCTTGAGCAGGAACCACACAATCGGCGGCAGCCATGGACCCAGCCAGCCGCCGAAGAACAGCGTCACCGTCAGGGCCGAGATCAGTGTAATGCCGACGTACTCGCTTAAGAAGAACATGGCGAACTTCATCCCCGAATACTCGACGTGATAACCGGCGACGAGTTCGTTCTCCGCTTCCGGCAAATCGAACGGGATCCGGCGCGTTTCAGCCAGGCCGCCGATAAAGAAGACCACCAGAGCAAGACATTGAGGAACGCAGAACCACAGCCCTTCCTGCGCGTGCACGATTTCCCTCAGGCTGAAACTGCCGGCCAGGGCCACGACGCCCATCAGCGACAGGCCCATGAAGACCTCGTAGCTGAGCATCTGCCCCACGGCGCGCATGCTGCCCAGCAGCGCGTACTTGTTGTTCGAGGACCAGCCGGCCAGCGCCACGCTGTAGACCGAAAGCGAGGACATGCCGAGGAAGAACAACAGGCCGATGTTCAAATCCACGACCTGGATCAGCGGCGTGAAAGGAATCACCGCAAATGAAAGCAGCGTGACAATCATGATGATCGCCGGGGCGATGACGAATACGGGCTTGTCGGCAAACGGCGGTATCCAGTCCTCCTTGGACAAGATCTTGATCATATCGGCCACGACTTGCAGCAAGCCGAGCGGCCCGACGCGGTTGGGGCCGTAACGATCCTGCCACAACGCCAGGAGCCGGCGTTCCCCCCAGATGAGCCCGGATGCAATCGTGAGCAGGCCGAACAGGAGGCCGAAGACGATCAGCCATGATGTCACGGTCGGGCTCATAGCGGCTGCTCCACGGCGACTTGGCCCGCTGTTGCCCCGTCCGTCTTTGGTAGGGCGACGGCGTCCTTGCCGCGCCGTGACAGTGGCGTTACGGCGATGCTGCCCCACGCGGGCAGCACGAGTACCGGCAGCCCCGGCAGGCCGGCAGGCGTTCGTGCCACACCGATGGGCAAGCCCGGAGACGCGACAACGGGACACGTGCGCGACTGGATACCGACCGACAGGGTTACCTCCTGCCCCTCCTCTAGCCCGAGCCGCGCCATGTCGTTCGGATGGAGCGCGACATACGGTTTGGGCACCCGCGCGGCGATACCGGGCGAATGGACACTCAGTTCATCGGATCCGAAGATGTGCCAGGCCGGCACGATCAACCAGCGCGATGTCCGCGGCGCAAACGCACCCGGAATGGACACGCTGTACGGCGTCGGCACACCGGCTGGCGGTTCAATCAGCCGCCGACTCGGATCGCCGCCCTGCAGGGCGCCGCCCGTCTCAACTTGAAACTTATTGACCGCCTGGACGGAATTCCACTGCGGCGCCCAAAACCGGGTCAGCAACGAAGCCGGCGGCCGTGCGGGCGAGCCCTCCATGGAGAAAGCCAGCGGCGCATCGGGATCGTCTGGCGGCTTGGGCTCCTGCACACTGAGATGGGCGGTGATGGCGGTACGCCCGCTGTAGCGCGCCGGCTGGCGCGGAACCTTCCGGCCGGCCATCCTGAAGTCGGCCGGCGGCGCAATGCCCGGTATCTCCTTGAATTCCGGCAGTGCGTCGGCCAGGGCGGCCAGCAGATCGTCCAGTCCCTTCCAGGCGCGAGACGACGGCGCCATCAGATCCGCCAGCCACCGCCACGACGCCTGAATGTCGTCGCCGGGAACAAGCACTTGGAACAACCGCTGGGCCCGGCCCTCGTTGTTGACGTAGGTGCCGCCGGCCTCCGCGAACGTGGCGGTCGGCAGCACCAGATTCGCCCGGGCGGTCGTGGCGTGATCCAGGTGATCCAGGACGATCGTCTGCCGTACGCCGCCCAGCAACGCGTCGACGGCATCGGCGGGCAGACGCCGGTGGAGATCGTTTTCGAGCACGATCACGGCATCGGCCGTGCCGTTACGAATCTCAGCCACGGCCGCATCCAGGCTCTCGCCCGGGAGCATGGCCGCGCCAAAGCTATTGCATTCCGGCGCCGTGAAACACAGGCGCGCATCGCTGCCCGTCCGACACAGAGCCCAGGCGACATTGGCGGCAGCTTCCGCCACGGCCTCGCTGCCGCATCCGTAGCCGGAAACCACGAGCGGCCGCTTGCCGGTTCGTAACGCGGCGGCAATGCCCTCCGCCATAGTCAGTGTCTCGGGCGCCAGCCCCGTGACCGGCGGGGCCATCGGATCCAGCGCATGCGCCACGGCAAAGCCAAGTCGCGCGAGGTCGGAGGGCGCGGCGCGGACCGTTTTCGAAGCCAGGGCATCGAGCGTCGTGCGGTCGGTTGAAGCGATAACGAGCGGACCGCGCTGGTCCTGCATGGCGTCGCGCAGGCTGGCGTCCAGCCATTCATAGATTCCCAGCTTCATGGCTTCGGCCTTGGGTTTCTGAAGCACGGCCTGCCGCAGCGCGAGTTCGAGGAGCGGGGCGGTCTGGGTCACGTCCTCGCCGAGGATCAGGACCGCATCGCACGATTCCACTTCGTGCAGCGAAGGCGTCCGGGCCGGCCCGCGCCGCAAGAGGTCGAGCAGGGTCCGCACCAGCCGCAACTCGCGCTCGGCGACGCCGTGGTAGAACCGTTGCGGTCCAACAAGCGTGCGCAAGGCAAAATTGGCTTCCAGCGAGGCGCGCGGCGAACCGATGCCGATGACCTTGTGATTCTGCAGGACGTTCGTTGCCAGGGCGAGCGCTTCGTCCCGGCTGACGCCGACCGGCTCCCCGTTCCCGCGATGCAGCGCCCGGCGCAGGCGGCGTTTGTCGTTGGTGAACGCATAGCCGTAGCGACCGCGGTCGCAAAGAAAATACCCGTTCACTTCCCCGTTGTAGCGGGGCATGATGCGGCGCACCATGCCATAGCGTTCACCGGGAATAGTATTGCAGCCGAGGCCGCAGTGCGGGCACACGGAAGGCGCCGTCTGCAGATCCCACTTGCGCGTGTAGCTTCGCTTGAGCACCTTGTCCGTGAACACGCCGGTGGGGCACACCTCGACCAGGTTGCCGCTGAAAGGGCTTTCCAGGATGCCATCCTCGTGCCGGCCGAAGTACACGTGGTCGTGCCAGCCGTGCACGTCGAAGTCCCGGCCGCCCGCGTAATCGCGATAGAATCTCACGCAGCGGTAGCACTGGATGCAGCGGTTCATCTCCATGTGAACGAACGGCCCCAGGTCCTGGTCACGGTGGGTGCGTTTGCTGAACTTGTAGGATCGGTGTACGTGGCCGGTCATTACCGTCATGTCCTGCAGGTGGCACTCGCCGCCCTCGTCGCAGACGGGGCAGTCATGCGGATGATTGACCATGAGCCATTCGATGACTTTCGCGCGGAAGGCTACGGCCTCGGGGTCGTTGATGGCAACCCGCATGCCGTCGGCCACGGGGATCATGCACGCCATCTCGAGGTGACCGCGGACGTCCCGATCGTCTTTGAACACTTTGACGGCGCACTGCCGGCAGGCGCCCACGGAGCGAAATGCCGGGTGCCAGCAGAAGTACGGCACATTCAATCCCAACGAGAGACAGACCTCCAGCAGGTTCCGTCCCGCCGTGTGCGCCGTATACGTTTTGCCGTCAACGATGAGGGTCGTCATCGGGTTCTCCACGGGCAGCGGTGCTCAGAAATGTGCCGCTCGAAGTCAGCGCGGAAGAGTTTCAGCGCGCTCCGCAACGGCATCATGGCGCCGGGCGCCAGTTCGCAAAATGTGTTATGGCCGGACAGCAAATTGACGTGAGAGTCCAAGACATCCATATCGTCGGGGTGGCCCTGGCCGGCCTCGATCGCCTCCAGGGTGCGTGCCACCCACGGCAGTCCTTCGCGGCAGGGCGTGCACCAACCGCAGGACTCGCGCGCAAAGAACGTCTCCAACCCAAGGAGCAGACTGACCGGGCAGGTCTGGTCGTCCACAACGATCATCGTGCCGGTGCCCAGTTGGCTGCCGATCTTGTGCATGCTCGCGAAATCCATGCGGGTATCGAGATGCTCGGCGGCGAGCAGAGGCGTGGAGGCGCCGCCGGGAAGCAGCGCGCGAAACGCGCGGCCCGGCAGCATGCCGCCCGCGCAACCGTCCAAAATCTCGCGGACGGTACTGCCCATGGGCATCTCCCAGACACCGGGCCGCTGGACGGGGCCGCTGACGCCGTACAGTTTGGTCCCGCCTTCATCGGTATGGCTGAGGCTCCGAAACCACTCCGGACCGTGGCGCACGATATGATGAACGTTGGCGAGGGTTTCGACGTTGTTGACGACCGTGGGCTTGCCCCAAAGTCCGCACACGGCGGTGCGCGGCGGCCGGGCCCGCGGAAGGGCGCGCCTGCCTTCCAGGGCGTTGAGGATTCCGCTCTTTTCGCCGCACATGTAGCGACCGGCGCTGACGTGCAGGCGCAGTTCCACGGTCCAGGGCGACCCCAGCACGTTCGGGCCGGCATAGCCCGCCGCATACGCCTCGGCGATCGCCCGGCTGAGGCGCTGGGCCGAAAGCTTGTACTCGTTGCGCAGGAAGATCGTGACCACGTCCGCCTGGATCGCATAGGCGCAGACGAGCGAACCCTCGATCACCTGGTGCGGGTCGCCTTCCAGGAGCACCCGGTCCTTCATCGTGCCGGGCTCCATCTCGTCGGCGTTCACGACGACGTACTTGGGCCGGGGCGCGTCAGGCCCCATGGGGACGGACGCCCACTTGTTGCCGGCGGGAAAACCGGCGCCGCCGCGGCCGGTGACGTTGGCCTGGGTCACCCAGTCCTGCACGGTCTTCGGCTCCATGGTCAGGGCTTTCCGCAGCCCCTCGTAGCCGCCCGCCCGTTCATAGGCTTTGATGTCCGGCGGCTTCTCGCCCGGCCGGATATTCTGCGTCAGTGGTTTTTCCATCAGCGGCATCGTTCGCTCCGATTACTCATATTGCTCCAGAATCTCGTCCACTTTCTCGGGCGTCAGGTTGCCGTGCATAGTCTCGTCGATCATCATCGCCGGGGCCTGCTCGCACATGCCGAGGCAGGCGGTCGGCAGTAGCGTAAAGCGGCCGTCCGCCGTGGTCTCGCCGAGGCCGATGCCAAGGCGCGATTGGAGCCGCTCGCGGATCGGGTGGTACCCCATGATCCAGCAACTGATACTGTCACAGATCAAGATCACGTGCCGCCCGACAGGACGGCGGTAAATGCCGTTGTAAAACGTGGCCACGCCGTCCAATTCCGCAGGCGTCATGTCCAGCAATTCCGCGACGTCCTTGACCGCCTCGTCGCAGACCCAGCCGTGGTGCCGCTGGACGATCTTCAGCACATCCGAGGCGACCGACCGCTTCGTCGGCGCCGCGGCAAGTTCGGCGTGGATCTCGTGTCGTTCCTGGACGGTCAGCATGGGCATAGGTTCACCGGTCCACATCGGCCAGCACATAGTCAACGCTCCCGAGGATGGCGATCAGGTCGGGCACCATCAGTCCCCGGCCGATCGTCGGCACCATCTGGATGTGGGGAAAACTGGGAGTCCTGATCCGGACCCGATACGGCTGAACATTGCCGTCGCTGACGAGATAATAACTGTTGAGTCCCTTGGTGGCTTCGACAGCGACGGAGGCCTCGCCCGGCGGAACGGCCGGCCCCCACGACACGTGCACAAAGTGATCGATCAGCGTCTCGATGTCCCGCAGCGTCCTATCCTTCGCCGGCGGCACGGCCAGCGGATGCCACGACTTGGTGTCGCCGGGCGGCATGTGATTCAGGCACTGCTCGATGATCCGCAGACTTTGCCGCATTTCCTCAACGTGAACGACGGCCCGGTCATAGGAGTCGCCGTTGGTGCCGGTCGGAACGTCGAATTCGAACTGATCGTAGCCGCCGTAAGGTCGTTTCTTGCGGTAATCCCATTCCAGGCCGGTTGCCCGCAGCATTGTGCCGGTCGCGCCCCACTCGATGGCCTGATCGGTCGTGAACCGGCCGATGCCCTGCGTGCGGGCCTTGAAGATCCGGTTGCGGAGTACCTGCCGGTCATACTCCTTGAGCCGCGCCGGCAGGTAGTCGAGAAACTCGCGCACCAGGGTTTCCCAGCCGTCGGGCAGGTCCTGCGCCACGCCGCCGATGCGGAACCAACCCGGGTGCATCCGGGCCCCGGTGATCGCCTCCACAATGTCCAGGGCGCGCTCCCGGTCGTTGAACATGAAGAAGACCGGCGACATCTGCCCGAGATCCTGGCTGAAGGTGCCGTAATACACGAGGTGGCTGATGATCCGGAAGAGCTCCGCGAGCAGGATGCGGATCACCTTGGCGCGGTCGGGTACCACGATGCCCGCCAGGGTTTCCACGGCCAGAACGTACGGAAAGTTGTTCATCACCCCGGCCAGGTAATCGATGCGATCCGTGTAAGGAATGTACGTGTGCCAGGACTGCCGCTCCCCCATCTTCTCGGCCCCGCGATGGTGATAGCCGATGTCGCAGGCCAGGTCGACGATCTGCTGGCCGTCGAGTTGGAGCATGACGCGCAACAGGCCGTGGGTGCCGGGGTGATGGGGCCCGACGTTCAGGTACATGAAATCGAAATCCTCGCCCTGGCGGGCCATGCCGTAGTCTTCGGGACGGAACGTGAGGCTGGCTTCCATGGCGGCCTGGTCGAGCGGCGGCATCCGGAACGGACCCGCCTCCGTGGCGCGGGCGGGCTCGTCCTTGCGGAGCGGATGGCCCTCCCACCACGGCGGCAACAGGATGCGCTCGAGCCGCGGATGCCCTTCGACCGCGACGCCGAACAGGTCCCAGAGTTCGCGTTCGTACCAGTTCGCGTTGGACCACAACCCGGTCACCGTGCGTACGCTGATGCGGTCGCCGCAGAGCGGCACCTTGACCCGGATATCCGCATTGCGGTCGAAGGACAGCAGGTGGTAAATCACAGTGAAATCGCTCGGCGGCTGATCGTGCCGGCCGACCCGTTCGCGTTCGTCGATAGCCGTGAGGTCGTAGAGCATCCGGTAAGGACCGGACGTTTCCTGCTTGAGGTAGCGCAAAAGTTCGCCGACGCGGTCCGCCCCGGTCCAGACCGTAGGAATGCGGTCCGCAGTCGCTTGCGGCACGACCGTGTCCGTGCCGAACCGACGCTGCAACTCCGTGACGATATCTCTGTGGTCAGGAGTGGCGGCCTTCGACTGGAACGTTTCCGTCATGGTCTGCTTTCAGATCCCTTCCGGCGGGCGCAGGAACGTTTCCGCGCCGCGCATGGTCCGTTTCAAATCTCGCATCGTCGGCTGTTCGGGCCGCGTAACGCCTTGGGGCCCCACGACCCAACTCAAGGGACGTCGTTCGTTGGCGGCGGCGTCTGACAGGAGCATCAGACCCTCCATGAACGCGTCGGGTGCGGGCGGACAGCCCTGGATGTAGACGTCGACCGGGAGGATTTGATCCACGCCTTGAACAACGCTGTAGATGTCGTACATGCCGCCTGAATTGGCGCACGACCCCATGGAGATGACCCAGCGCGGCGCCATCATCTGTTCGTAGAGGTGCCGGATCACGGGCGCCATCTTGATAAAGACTGTCCCGGCGATGACCATGAGATCGGCTTCGCGCGGCGAACCGCGGATCACCTCGGCGCCAAACCGCGCGATGTCGTAGCGGCTGGTCAGGCTGGTCGCCATTTCCACATAGCAACAGGACAGCCCGAAATTGAACGGCCAGAGCGATCGGCTTCGGCCCCAGGACATCACGCTTTGAAGCCGGGTCAGGAGGATGCTCTGGCGGCCATGCCCTTCGGCGGGTTGCGCCGCGGGATCGCCCGGTTCAACGGGCAATGGCGTTTGTTGGTTCATGGCGTCGCTCCCTTTCCGGTCCGCGGCGTTCGAGGCCGGGCAGCCGTCCCCCAGGTCAGGGCTCCGGACCTCCAGAGATACGCCAACGCCGCAAGCAATATCCCGACAAAGACGAGCAGTTCTGTGTAGCCGCGCCAACCCGCGTCGCGGCCCACCACCGCCCACGCGAAAATGAACACCGATTCCAGGTCAAAGATCACAAAAAACATGGCGATCAGGTAGAAATCAGCGGAAAACCGCAGACGGGCGGTGCCGGTCGGCACGATGCCCGACTCATAAGGTATGTCGGTTGCTTTGTCGTGGTGCCGTTCGCCCAAGACATAGGAAACGGCCAAGATGACCGCCGTCATGGCGACGACCGCCAGACAGTACAATCCCAACGGCCATAAGACAGGCGTTTGTTCAGGCATGGCGTGCGCTGCCTCAGTTGCTCTCGTTCAACCGTGAAAACGATAAGGCCGGCGAACGCATTCGACCATGCGGCAGAAGCGTAATTTGAAGGTCGAAAACCCTTAGCAGCCTGTTGAAGAACCCAAAAGACGCCGAGGTCGGTCTGGGAAGAAACGGGGATAGCATCCCCATGCGCGAGCCGTATCACCGACTCATGACCAAGGCATGGTTCCAGGTTCTTTGTGCGAGTGAAATTGAGTCATCGCAGCCCTGAGTGCTGAAGCAACCAGATGCGCAAACGACCGGTTGTCCGAAACCGGACAATGGCGTATGCATTCCCATGAACCACACAGAAAGAGACGGAACATGCGTATTCATTCGGCACTGCTTGGATTGGCGACGATCGGGTTGATGACCGGACTGACGGCGTTCGCGGACGAAAACCTCGTCAACGATCCGTCCTTCGAGGAACCCAGTTCCCCCGACCAGTTCGGGCATGTGTTCGGTAAGTGGGCAGGCTGGAAATACGACGGCGACTGCGCCTTCGAAGTTGGACAGGTCGCCCGCTCCGGCAAGCACTCCTGCCTGCTGGCAGGTTACATTGGACCCAAAATCCGCATCTCGCCGCCTGACCGCGAACTAGGTCCCGGCCGCTACCGCGTCACCGCCTTCTTGCGCGGACTGGACATTGGCACGGGAACCTACAACCAAACTACGGAGTTCATGTTTGATGGCCAATACCTTCCCCTCGGAAAGAACGGCACGTTCGGCTGGACGCCCCTAACCTACGTAGCGGAGGTCCCCGCGAAGAAGAAGGTTTCCGGCCCGTCTTTCGGTCTCATGGCACCCGGGTTCCTCTGGATCGATGACGTAACCCTGAAGAAGGTGGCCGACGACACACCGCTTACGCCCAAGCCGGTGCTGGGCCAGGAGGAATCCCCGATTGCCCTGCCGGGCGAACTGGGCCCGGATGCGGTGCGGTGCCCTTTCTGCAGCTATCGTAATGAACCGACGTGGAAAACCTGTTATGCGTGCGGTGCTACGCTGGCGAGCGTGGCTAAACGCGCGGACGGACCGTCCGTGAAGGTCATTGCCTCTTTCGAGGACAGAAATCCCTTCACCGGTGACGCGCTGTCGATTGTCGCCGAGCACGCTACACATGGAACCAAGGCGCTGCGCCTGGCCCGCAGCTCCGCGCGCATGACCGCTGCTCAGGACTGGACGGGGTACGATTTCCTCAAGGCGGACGTCTATGCCGACGCGGCCGACCCCGTGCCAGTGACCATCGAAATCCAAGACAAGGCGACACAGGGCTACTGGACGCGGGTCAACTACGAGACCATCGTGCCACCCGGCCAAAGCACACTGACGGTTCCGGTGAAGCAGCTCTACGTCGGCGAGAAATCACGCCCAGGCCGCATGCTCGATCTTGCCGGCGTAACGCGTTTCGTGATTGGGCATGGGGGCAAGGAGCAGGCGGGCCCGCTCTTCATCGACAACATCCGCCTCGAACGCGACGATGCCGCCGCGCGAGCCGCCTTCGAAGGGCTCTATGCTTTCGACCTCGGCACCGGCACGAGTCCGGTCATGGACGGGTTCACGCCAATCACGCCGGCCACGCTCTACACCAAAGGACGCGGGTACGGACTGAAGACCACCAGGGTCTGGCACGCGTTCGATGCGCTTCAGCCCGATCCGCTCTATCAGGATTTCATCTGCATCGAGGCCGGCGGCTTGGCCGTGGACATGCCGAACGGCACCTACCATGTGTTCGCGAACATCGACAGCCCATCCGGCTACTGGGGCGAAGACCAAACCTTCGCGAAACGCGCGATTCTTGCCCAGGGCCAACCGGTGGTCGTCGAAACCATGACCTTCGCAGACCAGTTGCATAAATATTTCCGCTTCTGGGATACCGAGGACCTGCCGGCCGAGAACACCTTTGACAAATATCAGAAGGCGTATTTCCACGAGAAGCAGTTCGATGTCGCCGTAACGAACGGCCAATTGAACCTTGAATTCCAAGGCGAGAACTGGGGCTGCAGCGTCTCCGCGATCGTCATCTACCCAACGAACAAGGCCACTCAGGGCCAGAAATTCATCCAGTTCGTCGAGAACCGCCGCCGCTTCTACTTCGACAATTACTTCAAGCGTACGCTGCACCGGACGACGGGTGCTCCGCTGACGCCGACGGCGGTTGATCAGGCGCGCGGTTACGTGCTCTTCCACCGGGACGCGATGGAGGATCTCTTCTACAACGACACGCCCAGGAGCAAAGAGATCGCGGCGAACTTGCAGGGCGAAGCATTCGCAGGCGAGTATGAGCCTGTCACGCTCGCGCTCGCGCCGCTACGCGACTTGGGTGTCGTGACCGTGAACATGGGCGACCTTAAGGGACCGTCCGGCACGATTCCGGCCGGCGCCGTGGATGTCGGATTTGTTTCCTACCGCGTCACGCGCGTCACCATGGAAGGGTCGGTCTACACAATCGCGCCGCGCCTCATCATGCCCACAAACTCAGTCACATGCCCCAAGGACATGACGCGACGGTTCTGGCTGACGGTCAAGACGCCCGCGGATGCCAAACCCGGCCTTTACGAAGGCCAGGTAACCGTGACCGCCGCCAAGGGCAGAAGCGCAACCATTCCCCTCGCCTTCACGGTGCGGCCCGGCAAACTCGATCCGGCCGATATCCCCGCCGGCCCGTGGGGCTACTCCATCGGCGTGCCGTGGGTTGGCAACGATCCGGCGGCTACGGCCTATGCGAGTTCGATGTCCGAAAAGAGTCTGCGCAAAATGCGGGAACATGGGTTCACGATCTTCAGCGGCGCGCCCGATATCGCGTACAAAGGCTTCAATAATGGCGCGCCCGATCTCGATTTCGTTCGCGCCGACGCCCAGATGAAACTGGCCAAAGGCCTTGGCTTCCTCGCCGTGTCCGGCTACGGGGCCGGCCTCAGCGGGCTCTCCGCCTACGCCGAGGATGTTGCCGCCATGAAGGCTGCGGGGTTCACGGATTACAGCGACTTCATCAAGGCCGTTTACACCGCCGTCCAGAAGCACGCCGACGAACAGGGCTGGTTGCCGGTGTACTACAACCTGTGCGATGAACCTCTGGGTGACGCGCTGGTCGCGGCCACAGCCAATGCCGAAGCCTATCGCAAGGCGTTCCCCAAGGGACCGCCCTTCTTCACCGGCTGCACCAGTTACGACGGCACGAATGCGCTCGATCCGCATTTCTGCCTCGCCAAGGCCTTGACCGTCGCCAACTGGAACAACCACAGCGAGTCCTCAATCAAGCTGCTGCATGACGCGGGCAGCGACTGGGCGTTCTACAACAGCGCATCCCGCTGGACCTATGGCGACTACCTGTACAAGGCGGCCAAACAATTCGACATGAAATTCCGCATTGCCTGGCATTGGAACGTGGTGGCCGGCGACCCGTACTACGCCCTCGACTGCCGCGAAGACGACTTTGCCTGGTGCAATGCCACGCCGGATGGCCGGCTGGTGCCGTCGGTTGAGTTTGAACGCATCGCCAAAGGGTTGAACGACTACCGGCGACTGCTCACGCTGGCGCGCCTGGCGAAGGAGAAGGCCGGCACGCCGGCCGCCCAGGCGGCGGAGAAACTGATCGCCGACCGCATGGCCAGTTTCAAACTCGGTCAGCGCGACCACGACACGCTTTTCGGCGAAGCGGACTGGGCTCAGTTCCGGGCCAAAGCAAGCGATGCAATCGAGGCCCTGCGCCGTTGACCGATCCAAGTCCAGACCAGCACACTTCCTGAAATCCGGCGACGCATTTGGTAGGGCGACGGCGTCCTCGCCGCGCCGTGCCTGTCGCGTTCCTGTCACGCGGGGCCGGACGCCCTCGCCCTACCTTCCGATCAGTCAGTCTTGTTCCAAATACTGCCGATACCTTCGGGACAGGTTCCGGGAATGTGAAACAAAAATCACTCCACAGAAACCAGGCAAAAGCGTCGCCAAACCCATTTTCGCAAGGTCAGCGTTCCGCAGTGATAGTGCCGCTCGCTTAGGCGCTGGCTTTACTGGCGTCCGTTGTCATTAGGACCTGTGGGGACAACGAATTCGAAGTCAGATGACTTGAACTTCTTCAAATCGTCCGTCCCTTGGATGCGTTCATCCGGAGACACCGAAATCAGCCAATCCAACCCTGTATCGGCTACAATCAGCCCATATTTCTTCATGCCTTTGGCGATTGCCTGGGCATGCGGCGAGAAGGATGAGATGTCGACCGACTTCTTCAAGCGCAGGCGTTCTCCCATTCGCGGAAAATTGTCGCCAACGGATTTTCCGTCCGAATGCGTGGCCGGATAGATATATGATTTGAGGATGTGTTTAAGCGTCACCCGAATCATGTGGGGAACTTCTCCTTTAACCACATCCGGATATTTCACCGTGGTGGCAAAGATCGAAAGCCCCGCCGCATCCGCCGACGTCCAGCCATCAGGGCGCATCTTGTTGGATGAAAGGTCGAATTTCGTAACATTGCCAACCCGCCAACCCGTCTTTCCATCCACCTCGCCATCCCTGATCTTGGCGCCCCAGAACTCGTAGACCTGTCTGGCCGTGGGATCAAGAATGATCATGTGGCAGTCACCCACTCCTTTTCGTTGGAAAGCCTCCAAATTTCCCATACTGGGCTTCCAATTCTCTACCGGCACATTCTCCGGAATCGGATAGGGGCCTGGCTCCGAATTCTCCGGATAAACCACATGAATCGGAATGCGAGGCTGGTTGGGAGGAATAATGATGTAATTCATGTCCCGGTTGCAGGCCATCCGCCGGGGCGATGTGGTCGCAATCATTTCCTGCGAGTTGGCGGCCACCGGCCGGGCCGAGATATCTTCATTGTATACGGAGGTGGGCGGGAAAATTTGCAGAGCGTCCAGAATCTTGTCCGCTTCAGGCGTGTTGAACATAATCGGCGCCGTAATCGGCGGAAGCGCAGCATGTTCTTTACCTGTACCCCCCGCCGTTCCGCCATTCCCGGCTCCCATCGCAACAGGGCCGACCAGCGGCAACGCCCCAGCACATCCCCACAACAACATCGATGTCATGATCGATCGCATAACCGTACCTCCTTCAGATTTATCTAGCGCCTACATACTATAGGCCTTGTGACAACACACTATATCAGATAGCAGCAACCGGTGTCCCGCACAGAGCGGCTGATTATCTACACTTATCGGCTACAGAAGAGCCAATTCTCCCACACACACCGCAAGGCACTCCGTCCGCTTCCCTGACCGGATTCTGGCCGCCGACGCTGCATCAACCCATTCGAACGACCACACGATGCACGCGGCGGGTTGGCAGGGGCAGGAAATCCCCGGCGATTGGCTTTCCATCCAGCAGAATCTGCTTCACACCAGTCTCAATACCATCGGGGTTGTGGAACTCAAAGCGGTAGTCACAGCCGCGGAAACGCCGCCGCAGCGTGAAGTGCTTCCATGCCGGATCCACGACCGGCCGGATACGCAACCCGTGCAACTCGGCCCGCACGCCAATGATGTAGTCCGTCATGGCGCGAAACATCCATGCCGCGGTCCCGGTGAGCCAGTGATAGGCGCCCTGCCCCATCTCGTGCCCCGCGGCCGGGCCGGCGCAGAACTGGGAGTAGACGTACGGCTCCATCAGGTATTGGTCGGGTGCCTTGCCCATGGGCAGGATCCGCCTGTATAAATCCAGCGCATCCTTGCCGCGTCCCAGCATGGCGCGAGCCACGATGTTAAAGGAACTGGCATGCGAGAAGATCGCGCCATTCTCCTTCCATCCGGCGCGAAACGCCGTGATCCGGCCAATGCTCGGATCGAACTTCCCATAGGCTGGAGCCAAGTTCATCAGCCCGTACGGTGTCCCCAGGTGCTGCTCCACGGCATCCATGCAGGAATTCAACCGGTCCGCATCGGCGCATTGCCCGATGACCGCCCACGTCTGCGAGTTGATCCAGATGAAACCTTCCTTCTGCCCCTTCACACCCACCGGACGCCCGTCATCCCGAAACGACCGAACGAACCACTGACCGTCCCAACAAGAATCGTTGATGATCTTCTTCAGCTCCACGGCACGTTTCTGATATCCGGCCAGACGCTTCACATCCTTCTTGTGTTCCATGAAGGGAGCGATCTCGCTGATCACCAGGCAAACAAACTGCGCCAGCCAGACGCTCTCACCCCTGCCCTTGGCACCGATCGCATTGGCCGGATCGTTCCAGTCGCCACGTCCGATCAGCGGCAATCCGTGCGGACCGCGCAGATTAATCATGCGCTCGATCCCTATGCACATCTTCTCGTAGACCGAGGATTCCCCCTCGTCCATGTACGGAAAGATCTCGTCCAGAAAATCCAGCTCTCCGGTTTCCCGGATGTAGTCTGCAACGGCCAACACAAACCAGAGTGGCAGGTCCACCTTCACCGACGGCTTGTCCTTTAACCCGATCCGATTGCAACCGGAGCAAGCCTGTCCGTCAGCATAGAAGAAACGCGCAATTCGCCGCAGGTTTTCGCGCGCCAAGGCCGGGCGCAGCGGCAGCACACCAAACGCATCCTGGCAGCAGTCGCGCATCGCCGGGTGCTGGCTCTTGTGATAATAGCTCGGCGCCCGGCCGTAATAGAAATTCACCATCATCTGAAGTTTGTTCCAGACGTTCATCATGACGTTGATTTCCGATTCCGGTGTCGTCACCTCCACCGCACCGAACAGATCCGCCCAATGCTTCTCCGTCTTCTTCCAGGCGGCCGCGTAGGTCGCCGGCTTCTTCAGGGCCGCCAGTTGACGATCATTTGCGCGGGACTCCCGATTTGGCTGAACCCCGATCGCCACCTTCGTACTCCACGTCTCCCCCGGCTTCAGCGTAATCCGCCACTGGTTGACGCCCGCAATATCGCGCGGCGTGGGCGCTCCCTTGGGCAGCAACTCCGACTCCAAGGCCTTAGGCTTGGCGTACGATCCCAACCCGCCCAGGAACATCGCCCGGTCCGCCAGCACCGCCGTGGGGCGCTGCGTAGTGGTCATGAAGGCCCGTAGCGGCCAGGGTTCGCAGACCTCGGACCAGGCCTCCGTAAACCAGAACTTGTGCGAAGCGACCAGGTCCGATCCCTTCCATCCAAAATCGTGGAAGATCCCCTGATAAAAGGGTTCATGCTGGATCAACGACACATTTCCGAGAAGAAACTCTGCAAACGAGTAAACCGACAACCGGCGGGTCTTCCGGCTCCGGTTGGTCAGGCCGATCTCCCACATCTCCACATCCATCCCCATTGGGACAAAGAACTTCATCTCCGCATCCACGCCGGCATACGACGTGCTCAAGGTTGTGTAACCAACCCCATGCCGAGCCTCAAACCGGTCAAACTTCCCGATCGGGTGCACGTTCGCATTCCAGGTCTCGCCCGTAGTCTCATCCTTGAGGTAGATGAACCGGCCAGGCAAATCATCCAGCGATTGATTCTGCCCGCGCCGCAACACCGAGTGAAACCGGTGGTCCTTGTAGAAAGAATACCCGCCGGCCACATGTGAGCAGAGCGCACAGTAGTCACCGTTGGTCAGATAGTTGATCCACGGCCGTGGCGTGTTGGGGTCCGTGATCACATAGCTCGTGCCATCCGGCGCAAACCCGCCATACCGGGTGGGACACAACAAGTCATCGGTCTGCTTTGCTACCTTCATCGCGTCTGTCCCTCCCTCTAGCTTGCATGCGTCATGATGCGCTTCCACTCATGCTGATCGTGAGCTCGAAAAACTCCGCCGCATTGCCGTAGCAGTAGGCCTGGACTTCTTTCATGGTCGGCAACATCTTTCGGGCGTAGCCGATTTCTTCCTCAATGACATCCATCGCCACTTGATCCACGGCCCACCGATGAAACCGCATCGGTCCGTCGGTCCCGACAAGCATCTTACGGTGCTGGAACAGCCGCCCCATCATCTCGAACATCAGCGAGAAGTGGGACAGCCAAGAGGGCTCGACATAGCAGTGCTCGAACGACACCGCCATGAAGACCGCCTCCTCGATGGGAGACGCATGGCCCAGAATGAGTCGCAGGTCCTTGCGCTTTTGCATCACCGGTTCAAACGCAATTGCATTCGCGCCCGGTGTTGGTTGCGTATGGGAGATGATGTAAAGTCCCCGCTCACGGGCAAAATCGAAGATCCGGCCGCAGGTTGCCTCGTTGATTTCCACATGATCGCCAGCGGGATGAATCTTGATGCCAGTCATTTCCGGATGCGCACGGAAGGCCTCTTCCGCGGCCATGACGTGATCCTTGTCGTTCAGGTCCACCCAGCAGGCCAACTGGACCTGTTGCCCGAATTTCTTTTTCAGATCAAACGCCTCGCGATTGAGCGTTGCGGCTTCTTTGCGGCCGAATGGCTGCAAAATCAGGTTCATGCCGTCCACATGGCCGGAATCCAGCAGCGCCGTGCAACGCCCCTCGCATCCGGGCCAGATGTGAATGTGCGAATCAAAAAACTTGATGCTGGCCATTGAACATCCTTCTGTAATTCACTGGCATCCCATAGGTTTTGACACAGACAAGAGGGACGGCTCTGACCGGACACCGCCGCACCCGGCTGATCGCGCCTCAGCCCGTGGCTAATCAGTCACACCAATTAGGATATAGTATATAAGGAGGCTGCAAATCCGTCCCGCACAAAACGGTCAACACTCTGGATTAATCGGCTGAATCTTGCGCTGTTTTCTCGTTGTTGTAGGAAACGGACTGGTCTCATGCATCAGGCCCAGCAGGAGGTGCTCGGTGAAAGAGCCAAATTCGCAATCTGAGCCATAGGCCATATGCCTAAAAAGGTGATTAGATGGAAACGCGCACACCCAATGGGGAACTAAGCCGGCTGCGCCGGGCTCGGGGCGAGCCCGAGCTACCGTAGCCCCGACCCGCCCCGGGCCGAGGGCCGTATTCTTCAAACGCGTGCGGCTGTTTCCGCGGCAGGGCTCAAGACAACCATCGCGTCCAGCCGCTGCTGGAGTTCCAGGCCGGGGCGGGCCTCCGGCACGACTGCGGCGTCCAACGGCGCGCCGAGGACACGGCACACATCCAGCCCCCAAATCAGATTTCCGAGCTGGCAACATGATCGGGCTGGCGCCGACCAGCCGCATCCTTCTACGCCGGCAGCCGACAGATATGCGCAAGAGTTTCGACGGACTCTTGGGGCTTGTGCGTGGCGAGTTGGGCCAGAATCCCCTGGCTGGAGATCTCTTCGTCTTTGTGAACCGCCGACACGATTTCGTGAAGGCGCTCTACTGGGATCGCGACGGGTCGAGAGCATCAAAGGCGCGCCCGGTGTGGACGGCATGAAGACCACGCAACTGCGCGGTTATGTCAGGCGGCACTGGGAGAAGATCAAGGTGGCACTGAGGGAAGGGACCCACAAGCCCCTGCCGGTGCGCCGCACGGAAATTCCGGGGGACACATCATCGCCCACGATCTTGTCCCGCTCCGCCCAGGCCGGCGCGAACCCCGCGCCGTCAAACGTAGACCTAAGCCTTATCAACTTCTCACCCGGCCACGCCTGCCTGCTTTAACCTCCCCTTACTGACCTGGGGGCAAGGCAACCCGGAAACCACTGATGATGCCGGTGTCGCGCGGGTCGCCACTGGCGCGATGGGCAACCCGGCAATCGTAGGCTTTGGCGCCCCAACTGCCGCCACGCAAGACGCGGTACAGGCCCGTAGTCGCACCATTCGGATCGCTCGCCGTGCCGGGGTAGGTTCCGTACCAGTCCAAGCACTCTTCCCATACGTTGCCGTGCATGTCATACAATCCCCATTGATTCGGCAGATAACTGCCAACCTTCGCCGTGCCCACGGAGGTGTTGTCATTCTGGTGGTTGAGTCCTGACGACCCGCCGTTGTACCAGTACCGACCAACCTGCGCCATGTGCGCGTCACTGCTCGTGTTGGTGAGATTGTAACCCGAGTTCAGCGCCGTGGCCGTCCCGGCCCGCCCAGCGTACTCCCACTGCGATTCTGTCGGCAGGTCGAAACCCCGCCCGGTCCGTGCCCGCAGTGTGCCCATGAACGAGGTTGCGTCCACATTGTTGCTAGCCGGCCATCCTGCCCCGGCAGTCGCTCCGCGGATATCGTTGTAACGAACCAGCTCCACCGGACGAGCGTCCCGATAACTGGCGTTGGTGAAGTAACTCGGCCACGTCCCCATGACCTGTTCCCACTGTCTCTGCGTCACCTTGAACACGCCCATGCAGAAAGGCTGTGTCAGGGTGACTTGGTGTTGGATCTCGTCGCTGTCGCGCCCGAGTTCATCCGCAGGCGAACCCATCACGAAGGTCCCGGCCGGGATTTGTCGAAATACCATCTTGGTCGTCTTGTACTCGTCCGTCCAACCGCCGGCCGGAACGTTCGTGAGGTAACTCACCGGATAGCTCGAAGCCGTGGGGCCGCCGGAAAGGTCAACCACCAAATAGTTCGCGATGTCTGCCACCGCTCGGTAGCAAATCAACGCCGCTGCGGTCAACGGCACCGCGGCGGTCACCACCCCCTCACCGGTGGCCGTAATCGCATTCAGCCCGGCCGCGCCACCCGAAAAGTTAGTCCACGGCCCCGCGGGCGAGGAAGCCCACTCCACGCGATAACTCGTCGCGTTCGACATCGCATTGAATGTCAGCGATCCCGCGGGCTGAAACGACCTGATCATGAACGGTTCCGCGTTCACGAACCCGGCCACTGCAACAAGTGCCAACACGATTCCCAACGTCTTCATTACCACTACCCCCCTCTGTCAGTTGAACACTGTTCACTGGCATCCCATAGGCTTTGACACAGACAAGGGGGACAGTTCTGACCGGACACCGCCGCACCCGGCTGATCGCGCCTCAGCCCGTGGCTAATCAGTCACACCAATTAGGATATAGTATATAGAGAGGCTGCAAATCCGTCCCGCACAAAGCGGTCAACATTCTGGATTAATCGGCTGCATCTTGCGCTGCTTTTTTCGTTGCTGAAAGGAACGGACTGGTCTCATGCGGAAGGCTCAGCAGGAGGTGCTCGGTGAAAGAGACAAATTCGCAATCTGGGCCATAGGCCATATGCCTAGAAAGGTGATTAGATGGAAACGCGCACACCCAATGGGTGAACTAAGCCGGCTGCGCCGGGCTCGGGGCGAGCCCGCGCTACCGATCGGGTCGGCTCACGGGGATTCCATGAGCGCAGGCAAGTCTTCCGCCACGATCAGGTTGACGAGGTTGTCCGCGTACGGAAGCGTTTTCAGCGGCAGCGCCTCAACACTTGCAAATCCCGACAAGCCAGCCCCGGCCAGGCGCTGGCATAGGGTCATTGTTTCTTTGGCATCAGAAGCGATTCCGTGCACCAGGAACCTGCCGCCTCGCGCCAACGCAAGCATGTCGAGCCCGTTGCCGGGCTCCAACCAGGCACAAAGGCCGCCGGTGATCCCAGACAGTTGCACGACATCTTCAAGCACCTTGGCCGGCTCACCCGTTGCCGCAAAAGCACTTACGACGATGCCAAGAACTACACGCTGACTTCGCATCATGAAATAACGCCCGGTGAATGAAAACACCCTGTTTACTTGAACGTAATCGGCTTGAACCGTTCCGGCTGATGATACGAGTCGCCGGCCGGAATGTCGGCCCAGTTTAGCAGGCGCTCCTTTGCCGTGATCTCGACACGTGTTCTGGCGATGTTGATGTTCCATTGGGCTCCGCTTGCGGGCGTGCCGCCCACTTTGTCGAACGGCAGGACAACTTCGGCGACCCACGCGCCGGGTGCGTCAAACGACGAGGGGATGACCTTCGTCTTAACCGTCAATCCAGATTCCCAATCTTTGTCTTCCCTCTTCCCGTTCTCTACCTTGTTCTTCCCGCTACAGACCACACCTGCGGTATTGACGATGATGTGGTAGTAACTGTGCGGTGCCGCACCCGGGTTGGCACAGAGAAACAGCTCGTCGTTGTCGTCGCCCCACACGTCTTTGTTGTGATCCGCCGCAGGATCCTTGAGCGTTGTTACGATCTTGTCGGTGTCGGGTTCGCAATTGACAACCAGCGCGTACAACTCCTTGGCGGTATATCCCATGAATACACGCGCGCCAATTCGCCGGAGTCCACTGCCAATCTCAATGCTCCCCACGTCAATTTCGGTCAAACCGGAGGCCGCAGACACCCAATCCGCATCTTTCATGACCGGCACCTTATCCAGCTTCCGGATTTCCGTTCCGGGGATGGACTTCACCGTCTCCTCGGCCGCAGGATCGCGCACTTCTCCCAGCTTCGCGCCACGCTGGCCACAGAGAAACTTGACCCATTCTGTCGCCATCACCTTGTGATAAACTGGTGTCATGTGCACGCCATCCAGGCTGACAAAGTCGTTTCGGAGCAGGTGTGCTTTCAGGAGTTTACGCACTTCAATAATGGTCGCGCCGGACGCGGCTGCCGCCTGCGCCACGTCATCACTGCAGTTGCCGATGGCGTCCACATCGTCGGCGCGCAGACTGTCGAACACGTAAACCTTGGCGCCGCTGGCGGTCACTTTTTTGATCAACGCATCGAGCGGCTCGATCTCCTGCGCGGCACTCAGCACCAGCAGGACTTTGTCCGGCTTGGTCGCGACCGCCTTGTCGGCAAAGAGCTGCAGCGCCGCCTGCGCATCGAGTCCCTCTTTCTGAAAGGCGCAAAACTCCACCTTCGGATTAAGCCCATGGATGAGCTCGGCTGCGATGTCAGTGAAGCTGGCCGGGCTTGACCAGTACGTGCTCATGGTAAACTCATGGCCGATCACGCAAATCTTTTGCGCAGGCATGGCTTGAATCACCGAAACACATTCCTTTGCCAATGACTTCTCCAAAACCTCCCTGGCGTAGGTGTCTGCCGTTACCTTGCCGGTACATTGCTCTCCCCAATTCTGGAGCTTACGGCAAGCCATTTGCCACGCATCGGCAGAAGTTCCGAACGGCGAGGCGCAGCACTGCGGCGCCAACTCGTTCCCCAACATCACGAACTGCGGCGTGTCATAGTTGATGGCCAGTTCGCCCATGTAGACCGGCAGGCCGGCCGCGTGATAAACGCTGAAGACGTTGTGGAGCGTGGCGGCATCACGGGTCGTCTCCAGTACGATCTGAAAGAGACTGGCGACCGCGCGGATACTGGATGATGGGACATTGCCCATTCGCCGGGTGATGAACCTCGTCATGACCGACACCGGCAGTGAATTAGCGAGGTCGATTTTTGCGGTCGTAAGCTCCGCAATCGCCTTGCCGCCCCCGCAAGCGTTGTCATCGCCTGCAATCCATTTGGCAACGTCTTCGGGGGGCGTGGCGATAATGGTGCCATAGGCCTTGATTAATTGCGTCTGGTCGGCAGCGGAGAGCCCCTGCTCGCCATACGCAGCCGGGTCACCCTTCCCGTTCTGGCGGACCAGATCCGCCTGGCATAGATGTGTGCCACGGATGATAGCCTCCACAAGTTGGCCGCGCCGCTCGCCCGCAATGTCCTTGACGACAACGGCTGGCGGATCGCCTGGTGCCTTGTAGCCGAGTTGCTTGAGATACGCGCCGATCTTCATGCGCCACTCACCCACATGCAGACGCGCCTCGTCCTCGCTCCCTTCGCCAACCTCCGCGCCATGACTCGCAGAATCCATTCCCTTGATTTTCGGGAACTCGGGCATAGCATTCTTAATTTCCTCAAGGAAGGCGCGCGCCTCGGCGGCGATTTTCGCCTGCGGACCCCCATAGTTGGCCTTGAGCGCCTGTTCCAGCGTGTAGACGTACGCGTAATCGGTAATCCCCTGTGAAACGCGAATCATCCGGTTATCAAATGCAAAACCGCCCTGGCACAGATCGAACGGCGCCTCCTGTGTCAAACACTCTCTGCGGGTCATGGGGTTGAACCATTCGCTGTTGGGATAACCTCCCGGATGACGGCCGACCACATCGTCTCCCTCATCCGTCCAGTGAATGTGCCATTCCCACCGGCCGCTGGAGCCAACCCGCCAGTTGTAGAAGCCCCATGTGTAGCGATCCTTTCCGGTATTGTTCAACCACAGCGTCTTCTTTCTGGCTTGCGTTTGATGTACCAATTTGGCCGAGTGAATCCAGCCGTGCGTGCTGAGCACATCCGTGTAGTCCACCAACTGGGAATAGTCCTTCTTGCCGCTCGAGTCCGCCATGGGGTTCGTATGGTTGCGCAACCCGGCCTCTGCCAGGATATTGAGATACTCCACCGAGTAGTCAAAATTGCGGTTCCAGGCATTGATGCTGGTTTCGCGCGGTTCGTCAGGGGCGCCCACCACCACCGGTATGCCTAGTTTGTCGATGAACTGTCTGTATTGTTTGGCCGCATCCAGGCAGTAGCCGCGGTATTTCGGATCCTTGAATTCGCTGCCGGGATGACAACCTGGTAAATATCGGGCAATACCCTTGCAGATATTCACGCAGAAGGCATCGTCAAACAGAGCCTGCGTTGGATTGCAGGCCAGGCCGGCCGCCTTGGCCGCTTCCAGGAGCGTGGGATCGAACTTCATCGCCACCGTGCCGTCCGCGTTGAGTTTTCCAACGCCTGGACTTTCGACCGTGATGCTGGTCAGCCCCAAATCGCGCAGCCACGCCAACCGGTCAGTCAGAATCCGCTTGCGGGTCTCAGGCGAGCACCATTCCGGCAACGGGCCAAGACGGCCATAAAAACCCCATGCCACCGGGAGGTTGTCGCAGAGTCTAAACGGATAGACCTCGAAGTCCACGGGCACGTCCGTGGGTTTGCCGTTGCCCGGCTTGAAGGTAAAGGTGGCCTTGTAATGTCCAGGCTTGGCGTCGACCGGCACGGCCACCCGCAACCAGAGTGGACGGGTGATCCCCTTGTCCATCTCCAACGTCAATGTTGGCGACAACACCGATCCACCCCAGTCGCGACCGTTGTAAAAATGGTTTTGGAAGAAACCCTGGATAACCGCAGCCGGAATCCTGCCGGGGCCAACGAGGTCGGCCAACACAAGTGTGCATCGGCCCAAATCCGTATTCGGCGTCACGGCCAGGTTCATAATCACATGCTGACCAAGCGCGCCTGCCGCCTGGAGTTGCGCCGGTTTTCGCTCGCTTTCTTCGATTGGCACGCTGGTGGGGCCCAACGCTTCGGGCCTGAAAGCGGTTGTGTTCAGCTCGACAGACAGCTTTGCCTCGCCGGGAACCCAGATGGCATAGTCGCCCGCGCCCGGAACCTCGGCGTGCGCGTGCGGGGTCTTGACCGTACTGACAAAGGACTCAATCCGTTTCTCACGAATGGCCTGAACCGCCTTTTCGAACTCGACTTTCTTTGCCACGGGGACGATCACGATCGCGCTGAGAAAGTAGTTGGCGAATTTAAACGACAATGCGCCATTCGTCACCGTCACCGAATGGGTTGTGCCGGGGTACATGACGTTGATATACGTCTCCCAGATCCGCTCCGGACGAACGGGGCTGGGCGCAAGCAGAAACCGGCCCATGTAATTGGTGCCAGCCATTTGCAGGTCGTCAAGGGTCTGGTCAACTACCGTCGTACCCCCGACGGCCAGCAGGAAATGGTGCGGATTCTGCTGCCTGTAGGTCCTGCCATTGGAAAGCCATACCGGTCGCACAAGCTTGCCAGCCGACAGCCACACCAGATATTCGCCGTTGGGCAGATTGACCTTGAACTCACACTCCTTCCCCATGCTTTGCATCGTAAATCCGCCTGTGAGCGAATCTGGCCATTGACTGGCCTGGGAAGAAAGTCCGTCGGTCGAAGTAAAACCAACACCCGTTTGCGCATTGAACACCGACTGGCTCGTGATGGTGACCATTCCGGGAAAGGGCATCGGGCTGAATTTGAAGCCCATGCCTCCCGGCGGCACCGCGCAACGCCAATACGCCTCCATTGTTTCCAGTCGAAGGTTGGAGAAGAACAGCGTGACCGCCCCTTGATTTTGCCTGGGCCCCAGCGCCAGCCCCAGAATGTTCTTGTTGTTCAGCGGAGCGCCATTGCCTTTGTATTCGCACGCCAGGCCAAGCCGGATTGTATGCTGGCCAGGTTCAGCCAGGAGCCCGACAAAGTTGAATCGATTGCCGACATTGGCCTTGGGGTCGTCCTTGACCCAGCCGCACAATTCGATGGTTTTCGTGCCGGGGTTGTATACGTCCACGGCCAGGTAATTGACACCCGACCAATCCGCCGGAAAACCGTCCACATAGATACCCGGCCAGCCGATGTCGGTAAAATCCGCCCGCAGCGCTTTCTTGCCCACCGTAGTGTGCTCGGTAACAACAGCGACCTTGGTGTTCTCGCCTGCGCTGGCCTTGCCCATGTCGTCGAAATTGCAAATCACCCGGTCGTCACCCCACAAAGCAGCACAATGAAGAAGAAGGCTGCCTGCGATTACTGCAAGAATGATTCCACGCATGTCGTTCCCTTTCATTCACCGGATGAGCGTCGTGCCATACATCTCAAAGGTGCGCTACCCCTGATCACCGCACCCACTCGGCCGTGGGGCGATCGCCAAAGGTCTTGCCCCAACCCGAAGCTCCGTGCACGTAGAACACCGTCAACTTGGGATCGAGGACAAACGCGCCGCGTTCAATGTTGGGCGCATTGCCCTTGAAGTAGAGGCCAGTCAGGATCGGACATTTGTAAAACGCAAACGGTCCAATGTTGGTAACCGCACTGCCGACCGTCATTCGGATCAAGCTGGCGCAGCCATCAAAGACCTCGCTCTCGATGCACGTAACACCTGGTGGAATCGTAACCGGTGCCAGACGGACGCAATTCCGAAAAGCCGCTGCCCCAATGCGTGTCACACCCCCGGGAAGGGGCGCATTGGTCAAGCCGGAGCAATTGATGAAAGCACTTCTTCCAATGGTGGTGATACTGGCGGGAAGCGTCACGCTGGTCACATTGGTGTTCTTCTCAAAGGCATGATCGCCAATCCGGGTGACCGGCCGCCCATTGATTGCGCCCTGAATAGTCACATTGCCGACCGGACCATTGTATCCGGCGATCGTGATCGTGTTGTCGCGGTTGGTCGTGCATCGGAATACGGCTTGCGCCTCTGCAGGCGTCTCCGGCCCGGAATCCGCCACCGTTCGGGTTGCGTTTGCGCCGCACAATCCGACTGCCGCCACAGCCAACATGATCCAGCGTTGCATGATTGGGTCTCCGTAACGAGCAGGCCTGGACCCTGCAAATCACCGGGGGCCCTTGTAGCCAAGCTGCTTAAGATAGTCGCCGATCTTCATGCGCCACTCATCCGCATGCAGGCACACCTCGTCCGAAGTGCCCATGCCGACTTTCGCGCCATCAGCAGCACCCCCCATCCCCTTGATTCTCGGGAATTCCGCCATGGCCTTTCGCATTACCTCCAGAAAGGCGCCTGCCTCAGTAGCGACTTTGTCCTGCTGGCCACCCGCGCGCGCCTTCAGCGCCTGCTCGAGCGTGTAGACGTACGCATAATCGGTGATCCCCTCCGAAACGGCGAAAAGCCGGTTATCAAACGCATAGCCACCCTTGCACAGGTCGAGCGGCGCCTCCTGTGTCATGCAGGCCCTTGCGCAAAGCGGGTTGAACCACTCGCTGTTCGGATATCCACCGGGATGGCGGCCTGGCACGTCCTCACTCTCCTCCGCCCAGTGAATGTGCCATTCGAAGCGGCCGCTGGAGCCGATCCGCCAATTGTAGAACCCCCAGGTGTAGCGATCCTTGCCGGTATTGTTGAGCCACAGCGTCTTCTTCTTCGCCAAGGTTAGGCGTATCAACTGGGTCGAGGGTTTCCAGCCGTGTGTGCTGATCACATCCGCGTAGTCCACAAACGGTGTGTAGTCCTTATTATTTTCGCTCGTGTCCGACATGGGATTCGCATGGGTCCGCAGCCCGGCCTCTGTCAGGATCTTGAGATATTCGACGCAATCATCAAAGTTGCGGTTCCAGGCATGAATCTCGGTCTCACGCGGTTCATCCGGCGCGCCCACCACGATGGGCAAACCGAGCTTGTCGATGAACTGCTTGTACTGCTTGGCCGCATCCAGGCAGTAGCCGCGGTATTTCGGGTCCTTAAATTCGCTACCGGGATGACAGGTGTGCAAATACCGCGCAATCCCTCGGCAGCTTTTCACGCAGAATCCCTCGTCAAAGAGCACCTGATTGGTATTGCATGCCATACCCGCCGCCTTGGCCGCCTCAGGAAGCGTGGGGTCAAATTTCATCACAACGGTGCCGTTGTCGTTGATCTTGGCGATGACCGGGCTCTCGATCGTGAGGCTGTTCAGCCCCAGGTCGCGCATCCAGGCCAGCCGGTCGGCACAAACCTGCTTGCGCGTCTCCGGCGAACACCAGTCGGGCAAAGGGCCGATTCGGCCGTAGAACCCCCATGCCACCGGAAGGTTGTCGTACAGCTTGAACGGGTAGACTTCAAACTCCACGGGAACATCCGTGGGCTTGCCGTTGGCCGGCTTGAAGGTGAAGGTGGCCTTGTAATTTCCAGGCTTGGCGTCAACCGGCACGGCCACCCGCAACCAGAGTGGACGGGTGATCCCCTTGTCCATCTCCAGCGTCAGCGTCGGCGACAGTACCGATCCGATCCAGTCTTTGCCGTTATAGAAATGGTTCTGGAA
>Ga0073936_10002571_pt1 | contig 26919 bp, 26 predicted proteins | sample AliMusrvi5mmetaG_FD_87041 | JGI IMG/M metagenome (GOLD analysis project Ga0073936, IMG submission 87041) | Freshwater lake bacterial and archeal communities from Alinen Mustajarvi, Finland, to study Microbial Dark Matter (Phase II) - Alinen... | ecosystem: Environmental > Aquatic > Freshwater >...
GAGATTAAAAAGAAGTAATTAAACTCTCGTTCTGCTGCCCTCTGCTGGGGGATTTTGACCCGGCCACAACTGGGGGATTTTGAAGTGGCCATCGGGGCAATATCCGACTATGTTGGATTTGATAACCTCGATAAGTATTGTAACAGGATTTACCAACACTATTGTTCTCGTTTTGAAAATGCGTCATATCTAAAAAATGTTGAATGGCTGCTTAGACATTATAATGCTTCAAAAAAAATAACTCTTTGCGCATTGTTTTATACGCAGACAAAATATCTTCATGAGCATAAAGTAAAAAATATTTCTTTTTATTCCTTGTATTATTCTCTTTACAATGCTTTTTCATCCAATCTTCTCTTGTTGCCACATTTGTCATTAAAGCAAATTCGGAAAATTTCCCATAGCGAGATATTTAATCATACGGAAAATTATTTTGTTAGATTTGGCATCTATACAAATGACGCTATTAATTTATTAAATGAACTAAGGCTAATGAGAGAAGCATACAGCTATTATCTTCCTCTTGGCGGATCGTTTGCTGGAACTATTGAAAAATTCACTGTAAATGATTTCTTGAAAAAATTAGAGTCCCTTTTGCCTATCGTACTTCAAACAAGCAACTTGCTTTCATATCTTTCCTATTATGCGTGGAATAAAAAGGTTGGTAAGGCTTTAGACGAGTATTCCAAATTTCAACAAGAAGCGGACCAAATGTTTTTTTCATTTATCGAGCACCATGACCATTTAGGCAAATACTGTTTGATTGATGAGGACGACTATCAACGACAAGGAGAGGCTTTAAATAAATGGGGAACCCCCTTTCCAATTTCCTGGTTTATTACTGATCAAATATGCGAGGATTTGGAGTGTGGGTGGGAAGATGATTCTGTCGAGGGGTATGATATTAGTGAAGTAGAAAAATACCTGGCACAGATAATGAGTTAATTGATAAAACAGCACATAATGCCAAAATTATTTATTAGTTTATTTTTTATATTTCTCGCCAGTGTCACCCATGCCGACGAATTGCAAAATTTGCATAACAAAGTTACCAAGCTTTATAATCAAGGCCACTATAAGGATGCAATCCCTTTAGCCGAGCAGGCATTGCAACTTGCTCATAAGTCTTCCGATCCGCAAAACACCAAAGTCGCCACAGCTCTTTGTGATTTAGCAGACCTTCACCGAGTTATGGGTAACTATGCTGCAGCAGAGCAACTTTACAAGCAATCTCAAGAGATTAGAGAAAAAACGCTTGGAAAAGACCATCTCGAAGTTGCTATGAGCCTTTACGGCCTTGCAGAGCTGTATCGAATTATGGGTAACTACGTCGCCGCCGAACCTCTTCATAAGCAGGCACTGGCAATTAGGGAAAAAAACCTTGGCAACGATCATTCTGATATCGCAATGAGTTTAAATGGCCTTGCATCGATTTATTTTGTCACCGGAAACTATGTCGCAGCCGAACCCCTTTTTAAACGATCAATGGAGTTAAGAAAAAAAGACCAGAGCGAAGATCATCCTGAAGTTGCCATGAGCCTTTACGGTATGGGAATGGTTTATTATGCCACTGGAAATTATACAGGAGCATGCCCCCTCCTTAAAAGGTCGCTGGAAATTAGAGAAAAAACGCTTGGCAAAGACCATCCTGATGTCGCTATGAGCATAAATGGTCTTGCAATGTATTATCAAGCCACGGGGAATTATGCCGAAGTTGCGCCTCTTTATAAAAGATCGCTGAACATATGTGAAAAAACTTTCGGCAAAGACAACCCTACTGTTGCTACGACCCTCAATAACTTTGCTGAATTTTATCGAGCCACGGGGCACTATGCCGAGGCTGAGCCACGTTATAAACGGGCACTTGAGATATACAAAAATTCGCTTGGTAAAGACCACACTAATGTCGCAACTAGTCTGAATAATCTTGCATTACTTTATGTGGCTATGGGTAACTATGCTGCAGCCGAACCGCTTTACAAACGATCACTTGAAATATATGAAAAAACGCTTAGCAAAGACCACCCTAATTTTGCAATGATTCTCAACAACCTTGCTCAACTGTATTATGTCACGGGTAACTATACAGAAGCCGAACCGCTTTATAAACAGTCATTTAAAATATATGAAAAAGCGTTTGGCAAAGATCACCCTAATGTCGCAACGAGCATCAACAACCTTGCCGAGCTTTATCGGACTACGGGAAATTATGCTGGAGCAGAGCCTTTGTATAAACGGTCTCTTGAAATATATGAAAAAGCCTTCGGTCCTGACAACCCCGATGTCGCAAGAAGCCTCAGCAACCTTGGAGGGCTTTATCAAACTATGGGGAATTATGCAGGGGCTGAGCCCCTTTTTAAAAAATCATTACAGATACGAGAAAAAGTGCTTGGCAAAGACCATCCTGATGTAGCCGTGAGTCTTAATAATTTGGCAATGTTTTACCATAGTGCTGAAAATTATGCTGCAGCAGAGCCTTTGTATAAACGTTCGCTTGCGACATATGAAAAAGCGCTTGGCAAAGACCATCCTGAAGTTGCTACAAGTTTTAGCAATTTGGCAATACTATATCAAAATGTTGGTAATTATGCTTCAGCTGAGCCGCTTTTAAAGCGGGCGCTGGAGATTAGAGAAAAAGCGCTTGGCAAAGACCATCCCGATGTAGCAAATAGTCTCAATAATCTGGCAATGTTTTATCATGATACTGGTAACTATGCAGCAGCCGAACCGCTATATCAACGTTCAGTGGAAATATTAACAAAGGCCTTCGGCAAACATCACCCCGATGTCGAAACGATCATAAACAATCTTGCCTTCCTTTGGCTTACATCCGGCAAAACGGAAAAGGCTTTTGATGTTTTCAAACAACAAAATCCTTCATCAGGCCTTGGTAAATATTATTTGCTGAAAGGCCATTACAGCAAAGCCCATAAACAATTTGGTGAATTATTTGAAAAAGCATCTTCTCCTGAAGCGCTTATAGCAGATAGCATTGGCCTCGGGTTTGCCTGCGAGGGAGAAGGCAATTATGCTGAGGCGCAAAAATGGCTTCGCTACGCAATTAGCCTTATAGAACAACAGAGAACTGCCTTGAACAGTGCAATGAAGGAACATTTCCTCGAAGGCAATACTCTTGCACATTTTAAACGCCTTGATGCCTATGAAGGTATGATGCGCGTGCTTTTACAGGAGAAAGGCCCCGATGCTCAGATTCAGACCCTGCGGTATGCAGAAATGATAAAAAGCCGAATATTTTTTGAAATGCTGGTATCGCATGGCCTGAAAAGCACAAAGCCCGAAGATGAAAAAGTGCTGGAGCGCGAGCGGGAATACCAGCACAAGATAGGGCTGCTTCAAAAGCGCATAGAGATTATTCATAAACCGGGCGTAATACTGCGACCAGACGAAGCTGAGCAGGTAAAAGTCGAGCTTGAGAAAAGCCTTACCGAATACGAAACATTTCTAAAAGAGGTACGGTTGAAGAATGCCGAGGTGGCATCAATCATCTGCGCCCTGCCTGCTGAACCCGCAGCCATGCAGGCTACACTTGATGACGATGTGACCGTGCTTGAATACTACACCGCGCAGGATAAAACCTATGCTTGGCTCATTACCAATAACAGTATATGCCTGCACGAGATCAAAAAAAATGGCGCTAACCTTACTGCCAAAAACCTGCAGAACGATGTGGCCGGGCTTATTTGCGCCAATATAACCTGCAAAACCAGGCGGCCTACACCGGTAATAACCCTTGCAAGCGATCAGTCTGCCCATGCTGAAAATGCAAAGCAAGCTCGCGAGGCTTTTAATAAAAAGGGCAAGGATCTGTACCTCTTGATGGTGGCCCCGCTTGAGGCTGATATAAAGACGAAAAAACTGGTTATCGTACCCCACGATGTTCTGCACAAAGCACCATTTGCCTGCCTTACTGACGGAAACAATGCACTGATTGACAAATATGACCTCTCGATTGTACCTGCTTCAAGCCTGATAGAGTTTATCGTTAAGAAGCGCAGGCCCAATGCAGGAAAGCTTCTAGCGTTCGCTAACCCCACAACTGACAAAATATCGCTGCCCTTTGCTGAGAGCGAAGTTCAGTCAGTAGAAAATATGTTTAAATCAAAGCAGGTATTTAGCGGGGCCGATGCAACAAAAACACGGGTAACGGAGCTGTCCGGCGATTTCGACGTGGTGCACTTTGCCTGCCACGGCGAGTTCAATGATATGCAGCCGTTGCAGTCTGGTCTGCTGCTTGCGCAAGATGGTGATGATGACGGCCTGCTTAGAGTGCCAGACGTGTTCGGACTCAATCTGCAAAAGGCAAACCTTGTGACTTTAAGCGCCTGCGAAACCGCATTAAGCAAAGTACGCGGCGGGGAAGACTGGGCCGGTATGTCTCGCGGGTTTATCTATGCTGGTACGCCGTCAATCCTTGCTACCCTTTGGTCTGTTGACGACAAATCAACAGCGATCTTGATGAAAAACTTTTATGCAAACTGGCTCACCAAGGGCATGAGCAAACCTGCAGCCCTGCGCCAAGCCCAACTTGATTTAAAGGCTATACCTGAATACAACCATCCATACTACTGGGCTGCCTTTGAGATGATCGGTGATTGGAGGTAGTAGAATATGAATCCATTATGGAAATATTTTAAATGTCAGCAATGCGGGAAATGTTGTGAACAGCTTGGTCTCCCACCGCCAGACCCAAAGGAAAACGATTTAAAAAAAATGAAAGATTTCCTTCAAATGTCAGAGGAGGGTATAATAAATCGATATTATGGGGAGATTATTCATGAAAATGGCAAAAGAAAAATTCTCCGTAATGATAATAAAAGAAAACCTTGTCCGTTCTTAGATGAAAGCAAAAAATGCAGCATATATTGTGTTCGCCCAAACCCATGCAGAAAATATCCGCTTGATACAGATGGCGGTCGGGGTAATGTTGACTGCCCAGCAATGACTACTATAGATAATTTGCCAGATGAGGTTTTCGAAGACTGACGAAAGAAAAAAGTGCCGTCTACGTTTGACTTGAAACAGATTCGGTTCGAGCTATGGCAGTTGCAGTCTGCGGCAAACAGGAAATTAAGCGCAGTGGAAAAGAGTTCATAATATGAACTTATTTCCACTGGCAGGGGCAAAGGCTAATTCAGGGACACCTCCGGAAAATTAGTACAACAACCACCGATTAAATTGCCAACTTCACTTAGTTTTAACGTGCCGGTTCAGCATGCAGCTTGAGCCCCAGGGCTTGAAGCACTTTCATGACCGTATCGAAACGGGGTTTTGCTCCCGGTGCGAAAGCTTTGTAGAGGCTCTCTCGACCCAAGCCGGAATCACGGGCAATTGTGGCCATTCCTCGCGCCTTGGCCACATCACCAACTGCCGCAAGCAGCAAATCAAGATCATTTTTTTCCATAACGGCGGAAAGATACTCCGCTATTGACTCTTCATTATCAAGATAGGCAGCTGCATCAAATTTGATCAGTTTTTTAGCCATTCTTCATGCCTCCAATTCCCCGGCCAAACACCTATTAAATAAGTGTATCCAATCGAATACGGGGAAACAAGTTAAAAAAATTCGCTGCTTCTGGAACTTTTTTGGTTAGTCAATTGTCTAATAAAGTAGAAAGCGGTCGTAATCAAAATCATTTAACCCAAGAAGGAGAAAAGCCATGAACAAGACATTATTTTTCGCAACAGCAGTTCTGATGGTTGTTATATGCGCGGCTGATTCACAGGCTGGCGGACGGTATGGCGGCTACGGGTTTTCGAGCCCGAAAAGCTATTCATCGAGTGGGTACGGAAGCTTGCCAAGTTTCAAGTCATATTCCACGCCAGCTCCGCGGAACTACAAAAACGGAGGGGAAATTTATCTGCAAAACGGCTATCACAAGCAAAACGGAACTTATGTCATGCCGCACTACAAGACGCGGCCTGATAATAACCCGTATAACAACCTGGGCGCATGGGGCAAGTGAGGTCAATAAACCGAGGTCTCTGTGAACGAAACTAGAAGAAATCCATTTGAAGCGCTGTGCGAAGCGCGCTACTGCTGGCGGCTGGGCTGCACCACCTGCGGGAACTGGCCCCTGAGGTATGACCTGTATCGCCTTATTTTAGGCCATCATCCCGATGATACCGATTGGAAAGGGGAGTTTCGGTTCGTTGAGGTGAAAACCGGCAAAGGTCCATATCTGGAAATTATTGTTCACCCGGAGCGGGGAAAATTCCCCAGCAAATATCCGGAGTATCCGCCCCCACGGGAATTATCCGTAAATGACCAGTTGAAGCTCCAAACAGTGGTAAAGGATGTACGGATTTCCCGGCTCAATATGGCTGAGCCCCGATGGCTGGGGTATTTGGGCGTTGCGCTCAAATGGTGCGAGGAAGTTGAAAGCAACAATAGGATTTTAACCCATGCCCTTGTGCCGCAATTTGCAGAGCTTCTCGCCTCCGGGCAAACCCATGCCCGGCAAAGTTTTCAGCATATTGTCGATAGTCATCTTGCCTGGCGGAATCTGGAGGCAGTTGAAAGCGCCTTGCTGTGGGGTAAAATCATTAAACAACCTGCGCCGTGGTAAAAAAGGAATCTTCAACAAATTTGCTTCACAACATATGCCGCATGCTTTTTTGAGCTGATCAGTTTCAGAGAAAAACCTTGTAGCCAATATTGAGAGCCGCACCGAGAATTTTGGCGGTTTTAAGGCCAATGGGCCGTTTGGCCCGCTCCATCTCGGAAATATGGCTTTGCGGAATGCCGCATTTTTCGGCAAGCTGCTTTTGTGTTATGCCCTCCTTGCCGCGAGCGCCTGCAAGAATAACTCCCGGCCTTTTATCATCAGTCACATCGGGGAACAGCTCATTCATGGTAAGATAGCTTTCCTCTTCAAGAGACATAAAGCCGAGAGCCTTTAATGATGCAAGGGCTTTTTTTCTGTTTGTTACCGGCCCAATAAACTTTATGGCTACTGCTTCAGTATGGTGCCTTTTCGTGGGTGCCAGCATAGGTGACCTCAACTAAATTGATTGTTGTTTCTTTTTCTTCCCAAACCGCAACATAGGTGGGCCGGCCTTTTTTAATATGGCAATGGTGCCGCCGGGATGACAGCTTGCCATAGTTAGGCCAGTTGCCGCGCACGGGGCCGTAAATTTGAATTTCGGCCATAAGCGCAAACAGGTTATTCCTAACCGCAGAGGGCAAGGCTCCAACCTGCTTTTGTACTTTTTTGCTGGTGACAAGCTGCCATTGCATAAATTCAATATATCCCAAAAAAGGTATTTGGTCAACTGTCTATTGCAGGAGTAGAAGCAGTAGGGTCAGAGCTTAAATATTAAATGTTGCGCGGAAGCGGAGCAATCAAACAAAGTTCTTACCCATGCCCTTGTGCCGCAAAGTGCAGAGCTTCTCGCCTCCGGGCAAACCCATGGCCGTCAAAGTTTTCAGCATATTGTCGATAGTCAGCTTACCTGGCGGAATCTGGAAGGGGTTGAGAGCGCTTTACTGTGGGGCAATATTATTAAACAACCGGCGAAGTGGTAAGAAATTACTAATGCTTGCTTGACTCAGCCAGGAATCAGTGAACATGCTCACTGGCTGCGAACATTTTTTGTAGTTCTTTATCAAAGGTCATTATCTGAAGGCCGCCACCCTGAGCCTTTGCGCAAAGAATAGCGTCAACGATATCTATATTTCGATCCATATAGAGACTGAGGGCCGTGATGAGCTCTGCCGTATCGGTATTTGCTATTCCCTTATAATGCAGGAGATCTATCAAAATAGAAGCGGCCTCAGCCCGGGGCACCTTGTAAATTTTTGTAAGCACATACAGGCACTCGGCAAGGACGCTTTCAAGCAGTATCGCTTTTTCAGCACCCTGCTTTACTTTATCAAAATAAGTTTTGGCGCGTGCAAACAAAGCATGCTCATCGTCCACAAGATACCGCACAATGACATTGGTGTCAGGAAGACTTACATCTGATTTTTTCACGCGCCGCAGCCTCCCATGCTTTTTCTTTCAATTTTTTAAAATCAGCCCCGGATTTGTTGTTTCCGGCATATTTGTGAAGAGCGCCTGCCGCATCCCTGACCGGCTTAACAATAACATTCCCGCCCTGCACGGAAAAGGAAATAACCTCTGCGTTTAGCAGATCCCGTATTTTCTTAGGTATCGTTATCTGCCCTTTCGTTGTGATTCTGACCGTTGCCGTAGACATTGCACTTCTCCTTACTTTTATAAACTTCCTTACTTATAAGTATAGTAAAGGAAAAGAAAAATTGTCAAGTTTTATTGCTCCCCGGCAAGAAATTGGGATATGATGGTCAGTCAGTATTAAAATATGTGACTGAATTCCCCCTGTCCCTCTTTCCTCCGGTCGCCACCGTGCTTGCCGAATCAACCATCGCCAATCAGCTGGACGTGATGCGCAAGTATCGAATGGAAGTCGAGGTTTGCAGACCTGCATCCGCCAATGAGAAAAACAGAGAGCTATTTTCATTGGCGCTTCACAAGCTACATTGACCAGTAGGGAATGGCTGTTACCCTTTCATGCAGCTGCATGGGCCGGGGACACCGGCACACAACATAGCCCTCATCGGTTTGCTCGGGCCGCACCGCCGATATAATCGAGAATAGGGGTTTAAGGAAGTCAAGCAGGGTCTAATCTTAAATGTTAAATGTTGCGCGGAAGCGGAGCAATCAAACAAAGTTCTTACCCATGCCCTTGTGCCGCAATTTGCTGAACTTCCGGCCACCGGGCAAACCCATGGCCGTCAAAGTTTTCAGCATATTTTAGATAGTCATCTTACCTGGCGGAATCCGGAAGGGGTTGAGAGCGATTTGCTGTGGGGCAAAATCATAAAACAGCCGGCGCCCCGGTGAGAGTAATAAAGGGATGACATAGGATCAAATCGTTATTATGAAATTTCAGGCGGGAAATCCGGAAGGTATCTTGTTTTCCACTGATAGCGCCGGACGTCCACTTCGGCGAACGCAAACAGACTGATTGTAGCCGGAAAATTTTATTGTCAGGCTTTAGGCAATTGCAGCAATTGTTCACTGCGCCACACCCGAACGATTCGCACCTTGTTTTTTTCAAGGCGATACACGATACGAAAAGGGGGATGAATAATTTCTCGCAGATGGGGAATTTCAAATTCGGGCACCATGCGGCCGCTCTCGGGGAAAGTGGCCAGTCTTTCTATGCTTGAAACTATTTCCCTTACTATGCGTTGGCCGACAGCGGCAACATTCTGGCCGGCGTACCAGGATCGGATTTCCTCAATATCCCTGACTGCTGATTCTGCAAAGGTAATCCTGCATTTGTTCGGCATGGCATCAGCTTAATGCAAGGCGTTTCTTCACAGCGTCAAGACTCAGTTCTCGCCCTTCCTCCAGGTCCATCAAACCCTGGACGATACCCCTCAGGAATTCACGTTCTTCCGTGCCGGTTTCATAATCCTTCAGGGATTGAACGACGGCAACCCCCCTGCCCCTGCTTGTCAAGAGCACTGGCCGATGGTTTTTGTCGACCTGATTAACGATCCTGCCGGGATTAACCTTCAAATCGGTAATGGGTACAATATCCTCGGAATATATAACATGGGTCTGCATAGATGCCTCCTGTTATGTACAATGATCTGTTAATAGCACCACTTAAAAGGTCTGTCAAGATAAGTGGGTCAAGAAGCAGGGTCGGATCTTGAATATTAAGTGTTGCGCGGAAGCGGAGCAATCAAACAAAGTTCTTACCCATGCCCTTGCGCCGCAATGTGCAGAGCTTCCGGCCTCCGGGCAAAGCCATGGCCGCCAAAGTTTTCAGCATATTGTAGATAGTCATCTTACCTGACAGAAAAGAAAAGGGGACATCCTTTATTCGGCCCCAACAAGGCGAAAGAGTGAAAATAGAACCCTTTTTTTCCGTCGCTCATCTAATCAAAAAATGACGATTTCTGCTAAAGCATTGCGTGCCTTGTCAAACAAAGACACTGCCCTGAACTGCGTTTGGAAATGGTTTTCATTGATAGCCGCCATTGTTTATGATATTAAAAGATATAAAAACTTGTATCGGTTTTTAGCAATTCCGGGAATCATGGAAACCGCAAACGATGAAATCCATCCTGCGATGCATCTGTCTTTGGCAGGCTGCCGGTTGCAACCGGGAAAGCCTGCCCCTTCAGCTCTAATAACATAACCCGCAGTATAAACTGGCTGGTATGGGGTAAAGTCATGCCAGCAGGTTTTTCAACAGGAGACAGTGCACCATGAAAAAACTATTTAAAAACTTAATCTTCATTGCCCTTGCCTGCATAGGCGCTTTTGCCTATGCCGTTATTGTGCGCATTATAAAGCCCGCCGAGCAGGTGAACGCTCTGTGGCTTGTCATCGCCGCGGCCTGCACGTTTATTTTAGCCTACAGGTTTTACGGCACGTTTATAGCCGCCAGGGTGTTTGCCCTGAACGATAAAAATACGACCCCCGCGGTGCGGTTCGCCGATGGTCATGATTTTCATCCGACAAATAAGTGGATACTGTTCGGCCACCACTTTGCCGCCATTGCCGGAGCGGGCCCGCTCATCGGGCCGGTGCTGGCTGCCCAGTTCGGCTATTTGCCCGGCGCGCTCTGGATTCTGATCGGCGCCGTGTTTGCCGGGGCGGTGCATGACTTTGTCGTGCTGATCGCATCGGTGCGGCACAACGGCTGCTCGCTTGCCGAGATCGCCCGGCAGGAAATCGGCCCGGTAGCGGGCTTTGCAGCCTCCATAGCCGTGCTGTTTATCATCATTGTAACGCTTGCGGGACTCGGGCTTGCCGTGGTCAATGCCCTTGCCCACAGCCCCTGGGGCACGTTCACCATAGCCATGAGCATACCCATTGCCCTGTTCATGGGACTTTACCTCTATAAAATCCGCATCGGCAAGGTGGCCGAAACAACCATCATAGGCGTTTCACTGCTCATAGCCGCCGTGGTGCTGGGCGGAAAAATTGTCGGCTCGCCCCTGGAATCAACATTCACCCTGTCGCGTGAGGGGCTGGTATGGTCCATGGCCGTGTACGGGTTCGTGGCATCGGTTCTGCCGGTCTGGTTGCTTTTGTGCCCGCGCGATTATTTGAGCACCTACATGAAAATCGGCACGGTGCTGATGCTTGCGGTGGGGATTATTTTTATCGCTCCTGATCTGAAGATGCCGGCCACTACCGCATTTGTTAACGGCGGAGGCCCGGTCATCCCCGGCACGGTATTTCCTTTCCTGTTTATAACCATTGCCTGCGGCGCCATATCAGGCTTCCACTCCCTTATTTCCAGCGGCACCACGCCTAAGATGATCAGCAATGAAACCGAGGTGAAGGTGATCGGCTTCGGGGCCATGCTCGTCGAAGGCTTTGTCTCCATCATGGCCATTGTTGCAGCCAGCATCCTGATCCCCGGCGACTATTTCGCCATCAACTCAATGCTGAGCACGGAAAAGCTCACGGCTCTCGGTTTTCCCCCGCAGCGCATTTTGGAGTTGTCCGCCATGGTGGGCACCAATGTGGCGCAACGGCCCGGCGGCGCGGTATCGCTCGCCGTCGGCATGGCATCGATATTTTCAGCCCTTCCCGGGATGAAGAGTCTCATGGCCTACTGGTATAATTTCGCCCTGATGTTCGAGGCCCTGTTTATTCTCACCACCGTCGATACGGGAACGCGCGTGGCCCGTTTTCTGGTGCAGGAACTCGGGGGCATGGTGTACAAACCCATGCGGCAGTACCACTGGCTGCCCGGCACCATTATCGGCAGCTTTATTGTTGTGGGTTCCTGGGCCGCCCTTATCTATACGGGAAGCATCGCCACTATCTGGCCCATGTTCGGCGTTTCAAATCAGCTGCTTGCGGGGCTTGCCCTTGCCATCGGCACGACAATACTCATCAAAATGGGCAAGGTGCAATATGCCCCCATCACCGCAGTGCCCATGGCTTTCATGTTCGTGGTCACCTTTACGGCAGCCGTGCAGCTTATGCAGCGCTTCTGGGCTGAAGCTCTGGTAAAACCGGAAAACGCTCTCGTGCTTAAAATCGACGCCCTGCTGGTTGGCTTCATGGCATGTCTGGCCATTGTGATCGTTATAGATGCGCTCTATACATGGTTTACTATTCTCTCGGCGCGCAGCACGGCACCTGCATTTGCAGCAGCAGAGGAAAAATGAAAATTTAGCAGGTTCCATCGGCAGCAGCAGTACTGCAAAGAGCCGCCCCGCTATGGAGCGGCTTTTTGCTTACACCGGGATGCGGTAGAACAGCCGCAGAGACACTGCCACGGCCAGCGGCCGGGCTCTGCACCTTGCATAATCACGGGCATTCGTATAAATTATAACAAGCAGGATGACCTCCAGCAGCAGAAACACATTGGAAATTGAGCCATATGATCCAACCGATGCCAAACGATGCGCTGCGCTTAAAAAAAAAGGCCCAGTGCGGGCTTTTGATCGAGAATGCCCGCGGCGAGGTGCTGCTGCAGCTGCGGGATAATAAATCCGAGATACCCTACCCCAACTGCTGGGGCACGTTCGGCGGGCAGATTGAAGAAGGCGAGGAGCCCGAAGAGGCTATTATTCGCGAAATTCAGGAAGAGCTTGACTACCGGCCACTGACAGTTGAGCACTATGGTATTTTCCCGTGCGACGGGTATGAAATTTATATGTTTCGCTGCCTCGACCCTGATTTGAACATCAAAACATTGCAGGTGCATGAGGGCCAGGGGGCGAAATTTTTCTCGTGCACGGATCTTGACGCGGCAGCCTTTGCCTTCAACTGCCGGGAGATTGTGCGGGATTATTTTGCGCGTTTTCATGCCGAGAAAACCGTCTTCATTGGTCTTGGCTCAAATATGGGTGACCGTGAGGCATTGCTTAAAGCGGCATGCACGATGCTTGCAGGTGTCATCACCATTGAAACCGAGTCCTCGGTTTATGAAACTGAGCCGGTTGAATATGAAGACCAGGGCTGGTTTCTGAATATGGCAGTACAGGGCAGAACTCGCCTTTTTCCGGAGGTGCTGCTGGAAAAGCTGCAGCACATCGAAGCAAGCATGGGCAGGCAGCGTGCTGTCCCCAAAGGTCCGCGCACCATAGATCTTGATATGCTTTTCTATGGTGATACTGTTATTTCAAGCGGGCGGCTCGCCGTTCCGCATCCGCGGCTGCACGAACGCGCCTTTGTGCTCGAGCCCCTTGCGGAAATCGCAGCCGGTTTTGCGCACCCGGTGCTGCATAAAACCATAGCTGTTTTGCTGGCGCAGGCCGGGAACGAAAAACAGGTTATTAAAAAACAATAGAAAAAAACCTTATGAAGCGTTTTCTTATAATTATCGGCAGCCTAAGCCTGCTGGCGTTTTCTCTTGCGGGCATTGTCCTGGTTGCCCTGCTGAATCTGGACAAAATAATAAACCATGCCGTCAATGCCTATGGCCCGGCATTCATGAAAACCGAGGTTCGGCTTGGCGATGCAAATATACAGCTTGAAAAGGCCACGGCAACTTTTACAGACCTTCATATAGGCAATCCCCAGGGCTTTACCTTGCCGGAGCTGTTTTCAGCGCACACGGTTGCTATCAGCTTCGACAGGCTTTCCCTGCTCGGGAATCCGCTGGTCATAGACCGCCTTGAAATCGATTCGCCTGAAATAGCCTATGAAAAAAAAGGACGGACTGATAATTTCAAAACACTTCTGAGGAATATGGCGTCACCGGCCTCCGCTGCGATAGCCGGGCAGGCCGACGATACCAGCCCGGCAACTGCACAAACAGGGAAGCGCAGCGGCAGAATGCTTAGTATCCGCGAGATTATTATCCGCAGCGCGAAAATCACTTCCGGCGCCCCCCCTTCTGGCGGCAAAAGTATGATAATTAACCTGGGCGAGTTGCGCCTGCATAATATCGGCGGCAGTTCCGGTGTGCCGCCCGCCGAGGCGGTGCGGCAGGTGCTGGCAGAGCTGTATGAAAAACCCTCCAGCCCTGCAGGCTGTTCAGCGCCGCCGGCAGGAGAAGGCGGTAAAAAGGGCATTGACAGGGCAGCTGAGAGTATAAAAAAACTTTTCAGCAAATAAAAGCACATGGTGCGCATGGCGCAAAGGAAGTGCGCCTCACGTGAGAATTTACATTAAAGTTTCTCCCCCGAAGGACGATAGCTAATAAAGGAAATATATAAACTTACGGTTCGAAATGCCAGACCTTACCATATCTGAAACCAATTTTGATGACAGCTCCTCTGGTCCGGACTGCGGGCTGGGCGAGTTGTTCGTCACGTCCGGACCGGACAAGGAGCACTCCATTATTGTGGAGGGGCCGGTCATCTCGATCGGCACCCTGCCCGATAACACCTTTATGCTGTCGGATAAAACTGTCTCGCGCCATCATGCGCAGCTGGTGGAGCATGACGGTCAGTATTATATCCATGATCTTGGCAGCACCAACGGCACGATTGTCAATGGCCAGCGCATAAAGCAAGCGCGGCTTGAAATCGGGGCGGTCATAAAGCTCGGATATACGCAACTTGCCTATCTGCCCTGCGAGCGGAAGCGCTCCGCAATTTCCTCAAGCCCTGGCGAGCGGAAGCGCTCCGCAATCTCATCGGCCCCGGTAGCCTCATGGGGCGGCCTGTCGGGCTGCTCGCCGCAGATCAGGGCTTTATTTAAAATGCTTGATCGTATAGCCACGACCGATGCGACCATCATTATCGAGGGTGAAACCGGCACCGGCAAAGAGCTGCTGGCCCGGGCAATTCATGAAAAAAGCTCCCGCGCGGGGCAGCCCTTTGTGGTCTATGACTGCCATGCCATTGCCGGAACCCTTCTTGAAAGCGAGCTGCTGGGTCATGAAAGGGGCGCGTTTCCCGGCGCGACAAGGACGCGTGCCGGGGTGTTTGAGCAGGCCAGCGGCGGCACGCTGTTTTTTGATGAAATCTGCGAGCTTGATGCCGATATTCAGCCCAAGCTGCTGCGGGTGCTTGAAAACCATGAGGTCAGGCGCCTGGGCGGCGCCGACAGCATCAGGGTGGATGCGCGCATCATCGCCTCATCGGGCTGCGATCTTGAAAAGCTTATTGCAACCGGCAAATTCCGCAAAGACCTTTTTTACCGGCTTGCCGTGCACCGGCTCGTCATGCCGCCGCTGCGGGAGCGGCCGGATGATATACCGCTTATAGCGGACGATCTGCTCAAAAAACTGGCGCCGGAATACAAGCTGCGCACGCCGCCGCGCATTGCCGACGAAACCGTTGAGATACTGCAGGCCCACAGCTGGCCGGGAAATATCCGGGAGCTCCGGAATGTGCTGAGCCGCGCATTAAGCCTTGGCTGCACCACGATGGTGCGGCCTGAAGACCTGCTGGCGCAGGCTGATGAAGAATGCGGCAGCCAGTCCGATTCCGGCATTGAAAAAATTGAAAAAATCGCTATCGAGCAGGCGCTGCAGCGCAGGCAGGGGGATATGCTGCAAAGCGCAAAAGAACTGGGCATCCCGCGCAAGGCGTTTCTTGATAAAATCAGAAAATACGGTCTCTGCTAAAATCCCTCCCGCAGCCTGCCCGCTTTCCCCGCTTGAAAAATTCTTATGCTACACTAATATATAGAATACAGTAAATTTGGATATTTTCGCCTGCATTTATGAAAGGGGGTTTTCATGCGCCGACCGATTAAAAATGCCCTATGGTCAGGAACCGCTGTTATTCTGCTCGCGCTGTTTTTCGCTTTCGGGCTGCCCGCGATTCTGCGGGCCGTTCTTGAATCCCAGCTTGAAAAAAATCTGCACCGGCCGGCAGCTGTCGAGGAGGTCCGCTTTAATCCATTCAACCTGTGCCTGACCGTGCGGGGGCTTGCAATCAGGGAGCCGGATAACAGTGCGGTTTTTGTCTCCTTTGAGAGCTTGCTGGTCAATGCCGAAATCGTCTCCCTGTTCGAGGGCGGAATAGACCTCTGCGAAGTGACCCTGGTGAAGCCCTATGCCCGCATTGTCCGTACAGAGGCCAACAAGTACAATTTTTCAGACCTCCTTGCCGGCGAAAAAAATAAGCCTGAAGCGCAGCCGTCAAAACCGGTGCTGTTTTCCGTTGCCAATATACGGCTCGACGGCGGCTCGGTAGAGTTTGATGACCGCCCCAAAAAAATCGTCCACAAGGTAACCGGCATTGAGCTCGGGCTGCCGCTTCTTTCAAATTTTAAGCAGAATGTCGATATCTTCGTGCAGCCCTCGTTTTCAGCAACGGTCAACGGCAAGCCCTTCAGCCTGAGCGGGCAGACAAAACCTTTTGCCGACTCCCTTGAAACAACGCTTGACGTAAATATCACCGACGTGGGCCTGGCAAAGTTTCTTCCCTATGTGCCGGCGCGGCTGAATTTCAAAATGCCGTCGGGCCGGCTGAGCACCCGCCTGAAGCTGCAGTATGTCCAGAGCGCTGGAAAAACCGCAGAGATTAAAATCAACGGCAAACTGGGCCTTGCCGAGCTGGCCCTCGTGAGCCTGGCGGACAAACCCCTGCTGAGCCTCCCCAGCCTTACAGTGTCCGGCATCGCCTGTACGGTCAACAGCCGTGAGCTTATTATTGACGAAATTGTGCTGCAGAGTCTCAGCGTCGCCCTTGCCCGTGAAAAGGATGGCGGAATATCTCTGCAAAAACTCGTGGGCAGCGACAATGAAACGGGCGCAAAAAAACCGCCGGCGCAGGAGCCCTCGGCCGCACCTGCCTGGTCGGTACAGATAAAAAAGTTCAAGTTTGCGGGAGGTTCTGTTGTATTTGACGACCTGCTGCCGCTCGAGCCCGCGCATTTCAGCATCGATAATTTTGATTTTACGCTTTCTAATATCTCAACCGCCAAAGACTCCCGCGCCGAAATCGACCTTGGCTGCCGCATAAACACTGAAAGCACGCTCGGGCTCAGGGGCTCTTTCACGCTTGTGCCGCTTACCGCAAACCTGAACATCGATCTGGCAAACCTTGATATCAGATTTGCCCGGAGCTATATGCCCGATACACTGCTCGTTGACCTTACCAGCGGCAGCCTCGGGCTTAAGGGCAGTGTTGATTTCAAGCAAATGAAAGACGTTGCCCCGGCCATTATATGGCAGGGTGATATTGGCCTTGCAAACTTCGCGGCAAGCCGCAAAGGGGATAAGGACGACCTGATTAAATTTGCAGCTCTTGAGCTTCAGTCCATGCGCGCCGGCACAAGCCCGGTTTCTCTTGATATTAAAACCATCAAGCTTGCAGGGCTTTTTATGCGGCCTGTGGTTGAGGCCGATGGGACGGTGAATTTCACTTCGCTGAGCGCCCCGCCGGCTGCGCCTCCGCAACCGGCGCCCGCAGCCGGGAAAAAGGAACCCCTGCCCCCGGTGAACATCGGCAGCATTGTTCTTGAAAAGTGCCGCATGCAGTTTACGGACAAAAGCGTCAAGCCCCGCAACAGCAGCGACCTTTCCGACATTCAGTGCCGTATTACCGGCATCTCGACAAAGCCCGAGTCGCAGGCCGATATCCACTTGAGCGCCAAGCTCAACAGATATGCTCCTTGTAAGATCACCGGCACCATAAGCCCGCTGCGGGAAAAGCTCACGGCTGATGTAAGGGTCAATTTTGACAATATCGACCTCTCACCCTTTTCGCCCTATTCCGGAAAATTTGTCGGCCGCATGGTTGAAAAGGGCAGGCTTTCACTTGAGCTGAACTATACGATAAAGGACAACCAGCTGACCGCGCAGAACAAGGTGTTCCTCGACCAGTTTACGCTGGGCAAAAGCGTTGCAAGCCCGGAAGCCACAAGCCTGCCCGTAGGGCTTGCGATATCACTTTTGAAAGACCGCAAGGGCGAAATACATCTTGACCTTCCCGTGTCCGGCAGCCTTGACGACCCAAACTTCAAGGTGGGCAAAGTCGTGCTGCTGATGCTGGTGAATCTGCTTGAGAAAGCCGCGACCTCTCCTTTTGCCCTTGTCGGCGCGCTGATTCCGGGCGGCGCGGATATAAGCACCATAGCCTTCACCTGCGGCACTGCCGAGCTCGGCGACGAGGCGACAAAGAAGCTTGATACGGTAGCGGGGCTCCTTGCCGAAAAGACCGATCTAAGCCTTGAAATACAGGCTGTTGCCGACGCAGAGGCAGACCTTGAAGGCCTGCGCCAGGAAATGGTCATGCGCAAGCTGCGGAGGCTTAAATTCAACGACCTGAGCAAAAAAGAGCGGGAGGGATTGACGCCCGAGAAGGTCGTGATCACCTCAGGGGAATATGAGGATTATATGCGGCAGGCATATAAAGCCGAGAAATTTGAAAAGCCGACAGGGATGCTGGGGCTGAACAAGCGCCTGCCTGCCGATGCGATGAAGAAGCTCATGGCCGAGCATATGCAGGTCGATGATGAGGACATGAAGGAGCTGGTGCAAAGCCGCGGCCTTGCCGTAAAGCAGTATCTGACCGAGACAGCCAAGGTGCCTGCCGAGCGGCTTTTCATTGTTGACTCGCGCATCGACTCGGGCAAGGGCGCTGCAGGCTGCACCGTTGAATTCAAGCTGAAATAAACCCCGCCGCAAAACATTCAGCGGCATCGGGTTCGAGGTTAAGGGAATAGCCTGAAGGGCGGGTGCTAACCCGCCCTTTGATTTAGCGCATCCTTGTGCGGCAAAAAGGCTTTATCGTCTGGCCGCGCAATCGGCTGACCATCAAATCTGACATATGAAGATGAAACCCTCTGCCCCTCCCGCTAAAATACATGTTGCATAATATATAAAAACTTATATAATTAAAAACATGAATACTGCTATGAAAGCATTAAAATTTATTGGGTCGAGTCTGGACGATCTCAGAAACTTCCCGGATGAAGCCCGCCGGGCTGCAGGTTTTGAGCTTCATGCGGTTCAAAGCGGGCTTGAACCTGGCGACTGGAAGCCCATGCAGGCCATCGGACCCGGGGTAAAAGAGATTCGTATTCATGTGCTGGGCGAGTGGCGCGTCATTTATGTGGCAAAATTCAGCGACGCAGTTTATGTGCTGCATGCATTCAAGAAGAATAGTCAAAAAACGAGCCGCCAGGATATCGAGCTGGCGCGTCAAAGGTACAGCCACATTGGAGGTTAACGTATGAGCGATGACATTATTAAATCTTCCGGCAGCGTTTTTACGGATCTCGGGTTTCCACCGGATGAAGCCGCTATTCTTCAGATGCGTGCCGACCTTATGGCCGATCTGCGCAAATTCATCAAGGCAAAAAAATTAACGCAGGCCAAGGCGGCAACAATATTCGGGGTGACGCAGTCCAGGGTATCAGATCTCATGCGCGGCAAATGGGAGCGTTTCAGTCTTGAAATGCTTATTACGCTTGCAACAAAGGCGGGCATGCATGTCAGCCTGAAAACAGCGGCATAGCGCTGGCTGTCCAAAAAGGGCGCTGCTGTTACTTTTTTATGCCAATGTCTTATGCAGAGGCGGACCATCGTGTCCGCCATCTTTTTTTGTGTCGCACAATGATCCGGTGAAGGATAATTCAGAAACCGGAACCGTTCCCCGATATATGAAAAAATAAATCGGGCATCATTTCTGGCTGATTTTTAAGAAAATAGTCCCCAATACCGCTTAAGGGCGTCAGCTGTCCTCAAAAGCCTGCCGCAGGGTCACTATGGGTAGAAACAGCTCCAGAGGGGTATCAGGCAGTTCTATGAAGCCGAACTGCTTATAAAAGGCTTGCGCCTTGTCGTCCTTGGCATCGACAAAAAAGCCGATGATCCCCAGGTTCTCGGATACCGTAACGATTCGTTCAATCGCATTGACCATCATAAACGTGCCCAGGCCCTGCCGCTGCTTTTCGATTTGAACGGCAAGCCTTGCCAGCTTTGCTGCAGGTGCCTTGTGCGGATACTTTTTAGCGTATTTTGCCGGCAGGGTCTCTACGCGAATTTCACAGGAGGCCAGAGTAAAAAAACCCAAAATGCTCGTCGGCTCTGTTTCATCTATCAGTACAAAGGTTCTGGAAATACCCCGTGTGAGATGCTGGCGGGCGGTACTGCGCAAGTATTGATTCAGCTCTTTGGAACCACAATCAAACTCTGCCCTGTCATGCTGTTTGCCCAGGGGCTCAATTTTTAGCATGAGCAGTGAGCTTTTTATATGATTTTACCGCCCGACGTAATTTTTTAGAAGGTGCAGGTGGCTTTGCAATTGCATCAAAGAAAACAGCAGCGGATGCCGTAGTCATTGCAATGACACGCTCCTGCTCAATAACCGACTGTGCCTTTTCAAGGGCGGACTGCACAAGAAACTGATTGACCGTAGCCCCTGACAGCTCAGCAGCCTGGTTAATCATGCTGTACACATTTGCCGGGACCCGTGCGGAAACCCGTTCGCTTTTTGCTATTGCCATAGTTCTTTCCTTCCATATTCATTACTAACATACAGCCTAGCATGGTGGTGCCAAAATGGCAACATCAATAAAACCGGTGACTGTCCCCTATTATCGAAGTTGATTGGCGCCTGGTGTGCCGCAAGAGATTTTTACTTGCAGGTCATTTTAGCAGCCCTGACGGTATTTGCCATAAGCATCGTAATGGTCATGGGCCCCACGCCGCCGGGAACGGGCGTAATGGCGCCGGCAATTTCCTTTGCCGCCTCAAAGTCGACATCGCCTTTAAGTATGGCGATTTTCTTGCCCGTCTTTTCGCTGATTTTTTCTCCGACCCGGTTCACCCCCACATCGATCACGCAGGCGCCGGGCTTGATCCACTCGGGCTTTACGAGATTCGGGACCCCTGCCGCCACGATGAGAATATCCGCCCGCTTGCAATGAGCTGCCAGATCTTTTGTCGCCGTATGCACGACCGTGACCGTGGCATTTGCCTTGGGAGCTTTCTGCAGCAGCATAACGGCAATGGGCTTGCCGACGATATTCGACCTGCCCACGACCACGACTTCCGCGCCGCTCAGATCATAGCCCGACCGTGCGATCAGCTCCTGAATGCCCGCGGGCGTACACGGCAGAAACCGCACTTCATCCCCGCCGATCATGAGCCTGCCCACATTGACGGGATGAAAGGCGTCGACATCCTTGTCCGGATCAATGGCGTTTAAGACCTTTTTCTCGTCAATATGTTTTGGCAGGGGCAGCTGCACCAGTATGCCGTGAATTTTAGGATCCTTATTGTAGCGCTCGATCAGCGCAAGAAGCCCGGCTGCTGAAATGTCGGCAGGCTGATTTTCCTGAACCGAGTAAAACCCCAGCTCATGGGAGGTTGTCTGCTTTGCCGTCACATAACTCACTGAGGCGGGATTCTCACCGACCAGTATCGTGACCAGGCCGGGTGTCACCCCATGCTTTTCCCTGAGCTCTGCAACTTCCTGCCGCAGCTCTTCCCGGATCTGCCGGGCGATTTCCGTTCCGCTTATGATTTTTGCCGTCATGGCTTCCCTTTCTCTGGAATTTTTACTGTCTGAAAAAACTCTTATCATATTTGGCAGGTTTCATCATCAAAACTCTTACTGCCCATGAATCGGGCGAAAGCGCCCGGGGCTGCTGCGCCCTGCCACTTTGATGTGTTTTCTTGAATAATCAGGGCTAGAGCATTTTTCAAAATACTGTAGCCATACCGGCACAGGTGAGCTTTTGGTGAAGGCAGCCCGTGCAGTTCGAGCCATGGGCGTATTTCAACTGGCTTGCGTATCTTGCGAGAACATAGCACGGGCTAACGAATCAAAAGCTCACCCGTGCAAACGGCTACAAAAAAAGAAAAATACTCTAGTTCTTTTTAACGGCATTGGGCGCATCGTTGTGCGCACCGCTGTTCAGGTAACCGGGCAGCAGGGCATAGGCAAGCCCGTCCTGGGCAAGTTCAGGGTCAAGGGGCGTCGGGTGCAGGCGCTTGTCAGCATCGCTGTAGGTAAACTGTTCGGAGGGTTTGTCAGGCTGCTGCACAAGCACTCTGTCGCCCACCATGAGGCCCCGGGTTGTGGCGTACTGCATGATAGCGCGGCCGGGTTCCTGCTCGGGCAGGCTCAGCAGAGGACGGCCGATCATGGGCAGCTCCGCGCTGATGCCCATGATATCAAGCAGGGTCGGGGTCATATCAATCTGGCTGGAGATTTTCTCAAATACTCTGGGCTTGAGATTGGGGGCGATGATGATGCCGGGGATATGAAATTTTTCAATGGGGATCAGGTCCTGGCCCCGCATGCGGGTGGAGTGATCGGCAATGATGAGAAAGACGGTGTTCTTGTAATAGGCTTCCTTTTGGGCCTGTTCAAAAAATTTACCCACTGCGAAATCCGCATATTTGACGCAATTGTTGCGCGTGGCCTTGGGCTGTTCATACAGCTCGATGCGGCCGTCGGGAAACTCAAAAGGATCATGGTTTGACGTGGTGAGCATAAGGGCAAAAAATGGTTTTTCGCCATGGCTTTTGAACACCTCATTGGCCTTGGCATACAGGTCTTCATCGGATACGCCCCAGGTGCCGGTAAACAGCGGGTTTTTAAAATCCTCCTGATCGTAAATGGTGTCGAAGCCGTTGCTTCTGAAGCAGGCGCGCATATTGTCGAACGTGCTTTTGCCGCCATAGAAAAAAGCAGTTGCGCTGCCCCTTTTTTGTAAGACTTCAGCTATGGTGAAAAAATTTTTCCCGGCAAGTCCTGATTTCATTATGCTTTCAGCGGGCGTGGGAAGAATGCCCGAAAGGATGGCCTCGATGCCGCGAATGGTGCGTGTGCCCGTGCAGTACAGATTTTTTAAAAGCACACCCTCACGGCTGAGGCTGTCTATATGGGGCGTCAGGGGCAATCCTCCGAGGCAACCCACATATTCCGCACCGAGGCTTTCCTGGAGAATAATGACAAGATTCAGCGGCTTTGCAACCGTAAAGCCGGACTGCTGATAGTGCAAAAGCGGGCTGCCGGGGTTGGTGCAGTCCTGGGGGCGCAGGCCGTTAGCGGCCATGACCCGCTGCAGAACCTCTTCCATTTTCATCTTGCCGTAGATTTCACCCGGATTTTTAGTAGAGCCTCCAAGTTTAGTGGCGGCATAGGCAAGGCTGTAGGTTGAATTGACGCCGAGCTGATTTGCCAGATGATTGTCGGAGAACGCTGCGGTGCTGATGGAGGCAGGCCGGTCGCTCACGCTTGACCGAAGCCCGATGAACACCAGCGGAGCGAAAATAATAAGAAGCAGCATTCTTATTCTGAACGGGCAGGCTGCTGTGGCGCGAAGATTTTTTCTTAATATCAGAAACACAGCGGTGCCGGTAATTGCCGTACCGGCAATGCCTGTGGCAAGGCTTGCGGCATAGCCTTTCAGTATCATGCCGAACACTTCCCGCGCCTGCACCATGTGTTCGATAAAGAGCCGGTCGGGCCGCGTATCAAATTCCGCCATGAACGGAAAGGTGGCGATTTCCATAAAACAAAACAGAGCCGCCAGCACGGCAAAGTACAGCGCAAGCCACCCAGCTGTCTTCTGAATGAATCGCGCGGGCAGCGCTAAAAAAGCAATAACCGGAAAAATCAGGCAGTAGGACAGCACAATCGTGTCCATCCGCAGGCCGATGGGGAAAATGAGCAGATACTGCGGCACGTCCTTAATGCGATCAAAAGAGTAAAAAAACAGGCATGCTCTGAACAGGGTAAAAAGAGCGATGCTCAATGCGTAAAAAATGAACATCGGCTTGAGCGGCGAGAAAAATCTGGACAGTAGGGCGATTCTATTTTTTGAAGTAACCGGGGAAGAGTTCAAATTACACCTGATAAAATGTGCCGGGGCGGTTTGTTTACCGCTTGCTAATGGTATAATATATCCGAGGTGTTACATGGGGATATAATAAAATATTACAAAAATTTAATATGGAAGGGCCATCCTAGCCGTGCAGGATGGCCCTTCTTTTATGCAGGGAAAAATATTTTACTGCTTTGCCCGAACCACCAGCGTCTGGCCGGGCATAAGAGCTGTGTTCTGGGTAAGCTTGTTGAGTTTTAAAAACTCCTCCAGTTTCATATTATATTTTTTGGCGATTTTGCCCGGAAAATCGCTTTTCTGGACCGTATAGGTGACGGCTTTGCGTTTTTTTATCGTGCTCGGGTCTTCGGTAAGCTGCAGCACCTGGCCTGCCATGAGGTTGGTTTTTGGCAGCTGATTGAGCGACTGAATGGCTTTGGCCGATGTGTTATGCTGCTCGGCAATGGACCAGATCGTATCGCCCTCTTTCACCACATATTCTATCAGATTGTCTCTGATAACCTTTGAATGGATCGGCTCCTTCACATCCGGAGAAGCAATGGATCGGGTTGAAGGCACTTTTACCTGCGTGCCGGAAACAAGGGGCTTATCCGGCTTAATCTTATTCATGGCCATAATGGCCTTTTCCGTCGTATTGTATTTTACGGCAAGTGTTGAAACGGTGTCGCCCGTGCGCACCTTATGCACGCTATAGGTCTGGCTTGCGGCGACCCAGAGCGGAATATCTGAAAGCTTTGCCATCATAACGCGCGCCTTGCCCGGCGGCACCTTCAGCGAATAGGGATCAGTCGGGGTTACATCCCTGCGCAGATCAGGATTCAGATCCCGAAGCACATCGCGCGAAACGCCGATCGCATCGGCAATGGTATCAAGATGCACCTGCCGCTCAATTGCCACCTCTTCATACTCAAGTTCCTTGTCTGGCGGCGGCAGGGTAAAACCGTATTTCTGCGGATTTGAAACGATATGCAAAATCGCCAGAAACTGAGGGAAATAGGCGGCGGTCTCCTGCGGCAACCTGTGGTAAAGGTCCCAGAAATTATCAAGATAATTAACATTCTGCGTGCGGATAACTTTGAGCACCGCGCCTTCGCCGCAGTTATAGGCGGCAAGGGCTGTGGACCAGTCGCCGAACATGCCGTGGAGCTCGTTTAAATAGGCAACTGCTGCTTTGGTGGATTTTTTGGGGTCCATGCGCTCGTCAACCCACTCATTGCGCTCCAGACCGAATTTATAACCCGTGGAGGCGATGAACTGCCACATGCCCAGAGCCCGTGCATTTGACAGGACCCGCAGCTTATAACCGCTTTCCATAAAGGGCAGCCAGGAGATTTCTTCGGGCATGCCGGCAGCCTTGAGCTGTTTTACAATCATGGGCCGGTACTGCCCGGAGCGGCTATAGGTCTCCATGAAAAATCCGCGCAGCGGGCCCTGAAACTGTTCAATGGCCCGCTTGACATCGCTGTTCATCACCAGCGGTATGGCCTTGTTATAGCCGTTGGCTACATTAAAGCGGGAAGTATAGACTTTAGTGATCTGTTTGGTAATGGAGAAACGGAGATCCTCGCGCTGCTGGAGAATAGTCTGATCGGCGTCGCGGCTGACCTCAAGGACCATGATATAGGCTTTGTCCAGGGTCTCGATGGCTTCATCGGTTTTGCCTTTTTCAAAAAGGCGATTGGCCTTTTCGCATTTTTCAAGAGCCGCATCCAGGAGCGCCTGATTCCGGTCTTTGCTCCGGCCGTTCAGGTCAGGATCATTTTTATCAAGCAGTCCGGAGGTTCCGCCGCCCTCCAGAAGCTGTGCGCAACCTGAAAACAAAAGCCCGCAAACAAGTACAGCTATACAATAGGTTTGTATTTTCTGCATGGGATTGCCCTTAGGAATTTATCTCTAACTGTCAGGCGCGAAGAAATGACCGAAAATTTTAACCCATTGTATATGATATATAAATATTGTAAACATAAAAATACGATGGCTAACCATCTAAAAAAACGTCTAAAAATATTTACCCCCCCCGGCTTCTTTAATCATAAAAGTTTCTGTGCTATTAATAAGTAAAAACTTCGGTGACTACCATGAAAATTTCCATGCTGTTGATTGCACTGCTTTTTTTCTGTGCCGCTGACTATACAGGAGCTACCCCCATGGCAACAGACACTACCACCTCCAAGAGTTCCTCTTCCGGCCGGCTTGAAACCGCGACTTTTGCCGCAGGTTGCTTCTGGTGCGTTGAGGCGATATTTCAAAACGTGCAGGGCGTGACCTCTGTCGTGTCCGGCTATGCGGGCGGCACGGTTGAAAACCCTACCTATGAACAGGTCTGCTCCGGGTCCACCGGCCATGCCGAGGCCTGTCAGATAAGCTATGATCCGGCAAAAGTCAGCTATAAAGAGCTGCTTGAAGTTTTCTGGCAGACCCATGATCCCACCACCCTTAACCGCCAGGGAAATGATTCGGGCACGCAGTACCGCTCAGCTATTTTTTATAACACTGACCAGCAGAAGCAGACTGCCGAGGCATATAAAAAAGAGCTTGCCGCGGCAAAAATCTGGGACAAGCCGATAGTAACGGAAATCGCGCCGCTTAAAAAATTCTATAAAGCTGAAACCTATCATCAGAATTATTACCGGGAAAACTCAGGCCAGCCCTACTGCCGGTTTGTCATAACCCCGAAGCTTGAAAAATTCAGGAAGGTGTTTGAAAAGAAGCTCGTAAAATAAGCTGCTCCGCAGCACGGCTCATAAAATAGAGCGGCCGGATTTAAACCCGGCCGCTCTATTTTTTAAAATGATCCTGCCCATCCTCATCAAAGCAAAAAAATTAATGCAGGCCAAGGCGGCAATAATATTCGGAGTGACCCAATCCAGGGTTTCCGATCTCATGCGCGGCAAATAGGAGCGATTCAGACTTGAAATGCTCATTACGCTTGCAACAAAGGCCGGTATGCATGTCAAATTGAAAGTAGCGGCATAACGCTGGCTGCAAACAAAAGGGGCTCTTGTGCAATTAGAGCATTTTTCTTTTTTTCGTAGCCGTTTGCACAGGCAAGCTTTTGCTTCGTTAGCCCGTGCTATGATTCTCTCAAAAGAAGCCGGCGGTGGTGGAATGCCAATGGCTCGAACCGCACGGGCTGCCTTCACCAAAAGCTCACCTGTGTCTGTATGGCTACAGTATTTTGAAA
>Ga0073936_10002577_pt1 | contig 26895 bp, 20 predicted proteins | sample AliMusrvi5mmetaG_FD_87041 | JGI IMG/M metagenome (GOLD analysis project Ga0073936, IMG submission 87041) | Freshwater lake bacterial and archeal communities from Alinen Mustajarvi, Finland, to study Microbial Dark Matter (Phase II) - Alinen... | ecosystem: Environmental > Aquatic > Freshwater >...
AGCTTTCGGACGAGGAAAAATCTCGCCGCGCCGCCGCGCTGGCCGATGCCCGCGTCTCCGACAGCGAAGCCCGCAAGATCGCCGAAGCCGAAGCCCGCCGCCGCGCCCAGGAAGAAGAACAGCTCAAGATCGAGCGCGCCGCCGCCGAAAAGCGCAAGGCCGAGGAAGAAGCCCGCAAGATCGCCGACGACGCCGCCAAAAAGCGCGCCGAACAGGAAGCGGCCCGCCGCTTTGAAGCGGCCCCCAAGACCGGCGAAGTGGCCCCGGCCGATGCGCCGCGCCGCCGCCTTGAGAACGAAGAGGAGGAAGAAGGCGGCGCCAAGAAGATCGGCGGCAAGCTGGTTCCCGCCAAGGCGCCCGCGCCCAAGAAGGTTCCCGAAGGCGAACGCCGCCGCGGCAAGCTGACCGTCACCCGCGCGCTGTCCGACGATGACGAGCGCGTGCGCTCTGTCGCTTCCTACAAGCGCCACCTGCAGCGCGTGAACAAGGGCCATCAGCAGCAGCCGGCCGGCCCCGCCGGCCCGCGCGACATCATCGTGCCCGAAACCATCACCGTGTCCGATCTGGCCAACCGCATGGCCCGCCGCACCGTCGACGTCATCAAGGTGCTGATGAAGAACGGCATGATGGCGACCCCCAACGACATCATCGATGCCGACACCGCCGAACTGGTCGCTGCCGAATATGGCCATGTGGTCAAGCGCGTGGCCGAAAGCGACGTGCTGGAAGGCCTGGCCGGCGAGACCGACGATGCCGCCAGCATGGTGTCGCGTCCCCCGGTCGTGACCATCATGGGCCATGTCGACCACGGCAAGACCTCGCTGCTGGATGCGCTGCGCAAGACCGACGTCGTGTCGGGCGAAGCCGGCGGCATCACCCAGCACATCGGCGCCTATCAGGTGAACCTGAAGTCGGGCCAGAAGATTACCTTCCTGGATACGCCCGGCCATGCCGCCTTTACCCAGATGCGCGCCCGCGGCGCCAAGGTCACCGACCTGGTGATCCTGGTGGTCGCCGCCGATGACGGCGTGATGCCCCAGACGGTGGAAGCCATCGCCCACGCCAAGGCGGCCGGTGTGCCGATGATCGTGGCGGTCAACAAGATCGACAAGGGTGACGCCAATCCCACCCGCGTGAAGACCGAACTGCTGCAGCACGAAATCCAGGTCGAAGACATGGGCGGCGAAGTGCAGGTGGTGGAAGTCTCCGCCACCAAGCAGCTGGGCCTGGACAAGCTGGAAGAAGCCATCCTGCTGCAGGCCGAAATCCTGGACCTCAAGGCCAATCCCGATCGTCCCGCCGAAGGCGCGGTGGTCGAAGCCAAGCTGGACAAGGGCCGTGGTCCTGTCGCCACCGTGCTGGTGCAGCGCGGAACCCTGAAGGTCGGCGACATCGTGGTCGCCGGCGCCGAATGGGGCCGGGTGCGCCTGCTCGCCAACGAACGCGGCGAGTCGGTCAAGACTGCCGGTCCCTCCACCCCCATCGAAGTGCTGGGCCTTTCGGCGGCGCCGGAAGCCGGCGATGAAATGGTCGTGGTCGAAAACGAAGCGCGCGCCCGCGAAGTGGCCGAATATCGCGGCCGCAAGCGTCGCGAGCAGCGCCAGGCTTCGTCCTCGCGCCAGACACTCGATCAGCTGCTGCAAACCCGCGAATCCGGCGAGAAGCGCCTGTTGCCGCTGGTGCTCAAGACCGACGTGCAGGGCTCCAGCGAAGCCATTCAGGGTTCGCTGGCCAAGCTGGCCACCTCCGAAGTCGGGGCGCAGATCCTGCAGTCCGGCGTGGGCGGCATCACCGAAAGCGACGTCATCCTGGCCCATGCCAGCGGCGCCGCGGTGATCGGCTTTAACGTGCGCGCCAACAACCAGGCCCGCGACCGCGCCAAGCGCGACGGCGTGGAAATCCGCTACTACAACATCATCTACAACCTGGTGGATGACGTGAAGGCGGCGCTTTCGGGCATGCTGACGCCCGAGACGCGCGAAAAGTTCCTGGGCAATGCCGAGATCCTGGAAGTGTTCAACATCTCCAAGGTCGGCAAGGTCGCCGGCTGCAAGGTCACCGAAGGCATCATGCGCCGCGGCGGCAAGGTCCGCCTGATCCGCGACAATGTCGTGATCCACGAAGGCGATCTGTCCACCCTCAAGCGCTTCAAGGATGAAGTGAAGGAAGTGCAGAGCGGCCAGGAATGCGGCATGGCCTTCACCAACTACCAGGACATGCAGAAGGGCGACGTCATCGAGTGTTTCGAGGTCGAAACCATTCAGCGCGCGCTTTAGTCACTCCGTTTCGGGTGATCCATGGCTTTGACCGGCACTCAGACTGGGCCTGACATCGCCGCCACGTTAACGGCGGTGGAAGCAGCCCTGTGGGCCGCTGACATGCCAAAGGCGATGCAGCTCAGCGAGGACGCGGTCGGCGCCGGCGCCGATCATCCCACCTTGCTGGGGCTCGCGGGCCTTCAGCGCATGCAGCTCGGCGACAATCACAATGCTCTGCCGCTTTTGCAGCGTGCCCGCCAACAGACGCCCCGCCATGTGGATCTGCTGTATGCGCTGGGCGAATGCCTGACCCGGCTAGGGCGTCCGCGCGAGGCGCTGGAGCCTTTCGACACCGCCATTGCCATCGCGCCCGAAGCGCGGCTGCATTTTGCCCGCGCCATGGCGCTGGAAGATTTGAGCGAGCTGGACGGCGCCCGCGCCGGCTTCGAACAGGCGCTGGCGCTCGATCCCGCCCAATCCGAGGCGCTGTCGCGCCTGGCGTTGCTGGCGGTCCAGCGCGGCGATGTCCAGGAAGCGCGCACCCTGGCCGAGCGCGCCCTGGCGATCGATCCCAAGGATTCGGCGGCACGCATCGCCCTGGCCGGCGCGGCGCTGGAGCAGAAAGACATTGCCACCGCCGAGATGGCGGTATCGGCGCTGGTGCAGGATCGCACCCTGGGGCCGGTAAACCGCACCTTCGCCTTCAGCCTTGCCGGCGACATTCTGGACGCGCAGGACCGTACTGCCGAAGCCTTTGCGGCGTATGGCGCATCCAAGGCGATCCAGCGCGATGCCTTCCTGCCCTCCATCGAAGGGGTTGAACGTGTGCTGGCGCGCGAAACGCGCCTGGCACACTATTTCCGGCGGATCGATCATTGGCCCAGCGCACAACCGCCGCAGGAGGACCTGCGCTGCCACGTCTTCCTGGTCGGCTTTCCGCGCTCCGGCACCACCTTGCTGGAACAGGTGCTGGCCAGCCATCCGCACGTCGCCGCGATGGAAGAGCGTCCTTGCCTGATCGATTCCGCCAAGGCTTTTTTCGGCGCCGATGCCGATTTGGATCGCCTGGCGGCGTTGTCCGACGCCGGGTTGCAGCCCTGGCGCGATCTCTATTGGAAGCGGGTGGCGGAAACCGAAACCGCGCTGACCAAGCCGGTCTTCCTGGACAAGTTGCCGCTCAATGCCGTGTTCCTGCCCCTGATCGCGCGGCTGTTTCCCAAGGCGAAAATCTTGCTGGCGCTACGCGATCCGCGCGATGTGGTGCTGTCCTGCTTCCGCCGCCGCTTCGCCATGAACGCCGGCATGTTCGAATTCACCGAGCTGGAAAACACGGCCGTCTATTATGATGCCGTGATGACCTTGGTCGAACTCTATCGCGACAAGCTGGCGCTGGACCTGGCCGAAGCACGGCATGAAAGCCTGGTGGCGGATTTTAAAGGCGAAGCGTCGCGGCTCTGCGCCTTTCTGGGCCTGGAATTCCATGAGGCGATGCACGCCTTTGCGGGCCGCGTCCGTCGCCAGAACATCGACACGCCCTCCAACGCCCAGGTCGCGCGCGGCCTGTCAGATGCCGGTGTCGCGCAATGGCGGCGTTATGGCCCGCAACTTGAACCTGTTTTCCCCGTGCTGGCGCCGTTCGTGGCCCGGTTCGGCTATCCGGAGAATTGATATGTCCCGTCCCACCAATACGTCCGGCCGCGGCTCGGCGCGCCGTCCCCATCGCGGCGGCGGCAATGACAAGGGCGGGCCGTCCCAGCGCCAGCTGCGGGTGGGCGAAGCCTTGCGTCATGCACTGGCCGAAGTCCTCAATCGCAACGAGATCCGCGATCCCGATCTGGACGGCGTGTCGGTGACGGTGACCCAGATCAAGCCGTCGCCCGACATGCGCTATGCCACCGTCTATTGCGAACCTTTGGGCGGGCAGAATGCCAAGCAGATCGTCGCGGCGCTGAATCGCCACAAGGGATTTTTGCGCGGCGAGATGGGCCATCGCCTGACCATGAAGTTCACCCCCGACCTGCGCTTTGTCGAAGACGAGTCTTTTGCCGAAGCCTTGAAGATCGAGACCATCCTGCGCTCGCCCGAAGTCCAGCGCGATCTCACCGCGCAAGACGATGACGACTCTGATGATTGACCCCCCTCTGTCCGCCACGCGGGCAAGCCCGCTAGCGGACATCTCCCCCCGCTTGCGCTGCGCGCGCAGGGGGAGAAAGCCGGTGTGTAATGGGACGGCGTAAAAAAGGTTCGCCCGTTCATGGATGGGTCATCCTGGACAAGCCGTTGGGTATGACCTCAACCCAGGGCGTGGCGGCGGTGCGGCGCATCTTCGACGCCCAGAAGGCCGGCCATGCCGGCACCCTCGATCCCATGGCCACCGGCATCCTGGCGATTGCGCTGGGCGAGGCGACCAAGACGGTCCCCTATGCCATGGACGCCGACAAGGTCTACTGCTTCACCGCCACTTGGGGGGAAAGCCGCGACAGCGACGATGCCGAGGGCAAAGTCACCGGCACCTCGGATGTGCGCCCCACCCGGGAGGCCATCGAAGCCGTGCTGCCCCGCTTCACCGGTACCCTGTCCCAGACCCCCCCGGTCTATTCGGCCATCAAGGTGGACGGGGAACGGGCCTATGACTTGGCCCGTGACGGGGAGGAGGTGGTCCTTCAGCCCCGCCCGGTGGAGGTGTTCGAGGCCAGGCTTTTGGGGGCCGAAAAGGACAGCGCCGAGTTCGAAATCCGTTGTGGCAAAGGCACTTACGTCCGGTCCTGGGTGCGGGATATCGCCCTGGCCCTGGGAACCCTGGGGCATGTCACGGCCCTGCGCCGGACCCGTCTGGGCGCCTGGGACGAAAAAACCGCGGTGAGCCTAGAAACACTGACCCCTTTTATGCATAGTCGCGCCGCTTTTGGGTATTTGAGGCCCCTTTCGACCGCGCTGGACGGCATCCCGGCACTGGCCGTCAGTGGTCCCGATACGGTTCGCATCCGATCCGGCAACCCCATCCTCATTCGCGCGAATATCTTCGCCCGCATGAAGGACGGTTTTGGTGACGGCGAACTCTCCGGGCTTACCGTCTTTCTCAAGGATGAGGAGGGTCAGCCCGTAGCATTGGCCGAAATCGCCGAAGGTGAGCTTCGACCGTTTCGCGTTTTCAATTTTTCAAATCCCTGATGTCCGGAAGAAAACAATGATTACCCCTGAACGCAAAAAAGAAGTCGTTGCCGAAAACGCCACCGGCAAGAACGACACCGGCTCGCCGGAAGTACAGATCGCGATCCTGTCGGAACGCATCACCAACCTCACCGAACATTTCAAGACCCACGCCAAGGACAATCACTCGCGCCGCGGCATGATCAAGATGGTCTCCCTGCGCCGCAACCTGCTGGACTATGTGAAGTCCAAGGATGTGAAGCGCTATGAAGGCATCATCGCCAAGCTGGGTCTGCGCCGCTGATTTTGGGCGGCACCACCGAATGGGCACGGCCCTGCGCAAAAGCGTAGGGCCGTGCTTTTGCTTTTGCGGGGGATGAGCTCCCGTGGAAGCAGGCTCCATAGGGGAGCTGTATGACGTCCGGCCGCAATATGGCGGCGGGCAAATGAAGAGAAGAAGAAACGATGTTCACCATCCACAAAGAAACGTTTGAATGGGGCGGCCGCGAGCTGACCCTCGAAACCGGCAAGATTGCCCGCCAGGCCGATGGCTCGGTGCTGGCCACCTATGGCGAAACCGTCGTGCTGGCCACCGTGGTCGGCGCCGCCAACCCGAAGGAAGGCGTGGATTTCTTCCCGCTGACCGTGAATTACCAGGAACGCTATTATGCCGCCGGCAAGATTCCGGGCGGCTATTTCAAGCGCGAGCGCGGCGCGACGGAACGCGAGACCCTGATCTCGCGCCTGATCGACCGTCCCATCCGCCCGCTGTTCGCCGACGGCTATCGCAACGAGACGCTGGTTGTGGCGCAGGTGCTGAGCCACGATCTGGAAAATGATCCCGATATCGTGGCGATGATCGCCGTGTCGGCGGCGCTGACCCTGTCCGGCCTGCCCTTCCAGGGCCCGATCGGCGCGGCGCGCGTCGGTTACATCGACGGCGAATACAAGCTGAATCCGCCGCTGGAAGAAATGCCCAATTCCAAGCTGGAATTGGTCGTCGCCGGCACGCATGACGCCGTGATGATGGTGGAATCCGAAGCCCAGGAACTCAGCGAAGACGTGATGCTGGGCGCCGTGATGTTCGGTCACAAGGAAATGCAGACTGCCATCAAGGCCATTATCCGCCTGGCGGAAAAGGCGGCCAAGGAGCCGCGCGCCGTAGCCGAGGACATCCATGCCCCGACCCGCGCCAGGCTGAAGTCGGCCGCGTCGGCCGAACTGGCCAAGGCGTTCCAGATCCCGGTCAAGTTCGAGCGCCGCGACGCGCTCAGCGCCGCGAAGAAGAAGTTCGCTGCTGAGTTCGTGGGCGAAGGCGAAGGCAAGGTTGCCGCCAGTGTCTTTGGCGGCCTGTTCCATGACGTGGAAGCCGATGTGATGCGCAACGCGGTGCTGGACACCAAGAAGCGCGTTGACGGCCGCGACCTGACGACGGTTCGCCCCATCGTGGCGGAAGTCGGCATCCTGCCGCGCACCCATGGTTCGGCGCTGTTCACCCGCGGCGAAACCCAGGCGCTGGTTGTTTGCACCCTTGGCACCGCCGAGGACGAACAGTTTGTCGACAGCCTGGAAGGCACCGGCAAGCAGACCTTCATGCTGCACTACAACTTCCCTCCCTACTCGGTCGGTGAGACCGGCCGCATGGGCGCCCCGGGCCGCCGCGAAATCGGCCATGGCAAGCTCGCCTGGCGCGCCATCCATCCGATGCTGCCCAAGAAGGACGAGTTCCCCTACACCATCCGCGTGGTGTCCGAGATCACCGAATCCAACGGTTCGTCCTCGATGGCTTCGGTGTGCGGCACCTCGCTGGCGCTGATGGATGCGGGCGTTCCGCTGAAGCGTCCCACCGCCGGTATCGCCATGGGCCTGATCCTGGAAGGCGACCGTTATGTCGTCCTGTCGGACATCCTGGGTGACGAAGATCACCTGGGCGACATGGACTTCAAGGTGGCGGGCACCGACGAAGGCATCACCAGCCTGCAGATGGACATCAAGATTTCCGGCATCAACGAGGAAATCATGAAGACCGCTTTGGCGCAGGCCAAGGGCGGGCGTCTGCATATCCTGGGCGAGATGAACAAGGCCCTGACCGGCGCCCGCGCCGAGCTGGGCGAGCACGCCCCGCGCATCGAGCAGTTCAAGATTCCCACCGACAAGATCCGCGACGTGATCGGCACCGGCGGCAAGGTGATCCGCGAGATCGTGGAAAAGACCGGCGCCAAGATCAATGTCGAGGATGACGGCACCGTGAAGGTCGCCTCCAGCGACCATGAAGCGATCAAGGCGGCGATCAAGTGGATCCGCGGCCTGACGGCGGAACCGGAAATCGGCCAGATCTATGACGGCAAGATCGTCAAGGTGATGGACTTCGGCGCCTTCGTGAACTTCTTCGGCCCCAAGGACGGTTTGGTGCATGTTTCCGAACTGGCATCGAGCCGCGTGGCGAACCCCAAGGACGTGGTCAAGGAAGGCCAGGCCGTGAAGGTCAAGCTGCTGGGCTTCGACGATCGCGGCAAGGTGCGCCTGTCCATGAAGCAGGTGGACCAGACCACCGGCGAGGACATCGGCAAGAAGCCCGCCGGCGACGCGCCGCAGGCCTAAAGCTCCTTTGTTACGAATGAGAAAGCCGCCCGTGAAAACGGGCGGCTTTTTCTTTGGCCGGTTAACTGCGCATACCCCTTGTCCTTGTGGCAGGGGCGCCCCCGCGCTATCTCTCCGCCATGGCCGTGCTGATGCGTCTGATAAGCCTGGTTTTGATCGTCATCGCCCTGATGCTGCTGGGCGCGGACGCGGTGTCGTCGCTGGAACGCGGCGGCGAGCTGGTGGTGCGCAGCCTGGGCACCGTCTGGGGCATCCTGAACCAGCACAGCCTCGACGCTTTCAAGAGCTGGGTACAGAACCACGCGCCATCCCTGGCGCAGGGTGTCTATTCCTTCCTGGCGCTGCCGGGCTGGGCCGCGACGGGCGTGCTGGGTGTGATCCTGGCCTTCGTGTTTGGCCGCCGCCTGGGTCCGGAATAGTCAGCGGTTCTCGCCGTCCCGGCGCGGCCTTCGCTGTCGCTCAGGCTCTGATCTTAAAATTCACAAGTCGCGGCTAGCGCCCGGGACCCAGAGTACATCCCCCATGCCGCCATCATTGGCGGTGCGCGCCATCACGAACAGGTGATCCGACAGGCGGTTGATGTAGTGCAGCGCCGCCGCGTTGATCTTTTCATCCTGCGCCAGCGTGACCATCGCCGCTTCCGCCCGTCGCGCAATGGCGCGGGCCAGGTGCAGGTGCGCCGCCAGCGCCGTGCCGCCGGGCAGGATGAAAGAGGTCAGGGGCGCGAGTGTTTCGTTCATCGCATCGATTTCGCGTTCCAGCCGCTCCACCTGCGCCGGCGCGATGCGCAAGCGCTCTTCCGCCTTGCGGCCATCTTCCGGGGCACTGAGATCGGCGCCCAGGTCGAACAGGTCGTTCTGGATGCGCGCCAGCATGGTATCGGCATCGCCTTGGGCGTCCAGCCGGGCAATGCCGATGGCGCTGTTGGTTTCATCTACCGCGCCGATGGCAGCGATGCGCGGCGAGGTCTTGGAAACCCGGCTGCCATCGCCCAGCCCGGTTTCGCCGGAATCGCCGGTTTTTGTGTAGATTTTGTTGAGCGTCACCATGTCCCGAACCCGAGCCTTGCCCCTCAAATCTTAACGGCTATGATCCCGCCCGTCCCGCTTTTTAGGTCAGTTCCCATGCCCGTCCAGGCTCCCGAAATCGTCGAAACCGACAACACCCGCGTCGCCTGCGATGGCGGCGGTGGTGCGCTTGGCCATCCCAAGGTGTTCCTGGAAATGGGCGACGAAACGTGCGTGGAATGCCCCTATTGCGACAAGCGCTTTGTGCTTAAAGCCGGGGCGACGCATCATTGAGCGCCCTGAAAAAGGGTGATCACCTCTACCTGGTGGACGGTTCGGGCTATCTGTTCCGCGCCTATCACGCGCTGCCGCCCCTGACCCGCAAGTCCGACGGCCTGCCTGTCGGCGCGGTGTCCGGCTACTGCAACATGCTGTGGAAGCTGCTGGAGGACATGAAGGGCCCCGAACAGCCCACCCATCTGGCGGTGATCTTCGATGCCAGCGAGAAGACCTTCCGCAACGAGATTTACAAGGAATACAAAGCGCATCGCCCGCCGGCGCCCGAGGATCTGATCCCGCAATTTCCCCTGGTGCGCGACGCCACCCGCGCCTTCGGCATCAGTTGCGTGGAGATGAAGGGCTATGAGGCTGACGATCTGATCGCCACCTATGCGCGCCTGGCACACGAGGCCGGCGCCCGCTGCACCATCATCTCCTCGGACAAGGACCTAATGCAGTTGGTGGTGGACGGCAAGATCGAACTTCTGGACACCATGAAGAACCGGCGGCTGGCAAGTGCCGAAGTGCTGGAAAAATTCGGCGTCACCCCGGACAAGGTCATTCAGGTCCAGGCGCTGGCCGGCGATTCCACCGACAATGTACCGGGTGTTCGCGGCATCGGCATCAAGACGGCCGCCGAGCTGATCAACATCTATGGCGATATTGAAACACTGCTCAGCAAGACGAGCGAAATCAAGCAGAACAAGCGCCGCGAGACATTGATCGAGAATGCCGAGAATGCGCGCATTTCGCTCAAGCTGGTGACCCTGGACCGGAATGTGCCGTTCAAGGAAAAGCCGGACGAGTTCGCGGTGCGCGAGCCGGACTGCAAGGACTTGCTTGGCTTCCTGAAGGCGATGGAATTTACGTCCATCACCAAGCGGGTGGCGGCGCATTACAATGTCGAAGACCTGGACGCCATCACGCCGGCGGCGACCGTCGCCAATGTAATTGCGCGCGATCCGGAATTGCCGGCGCCCGCCACTCCGGCCGTTGACGCCGCCCTGCATGCGCCGATCAACCACGATGCTTATGTCACGGTGACGACGGCGAAAGAGTTGGAAAAATGGGTGGTGCGGGCGCACATGGTGGGTACCGTCTGCGTCGATACCGAAACCACTTCGCTCGATCCCATGACCGCCAATCTGTGCGGCGTGAGCCTGGCGGTGGCGCCGGGCGAGGCTTGTTATATTCCCTGCGGCCACCGCAAGGGCGACGGGCTGTCGCTGGACCTGTCCCAGGCCCAGGACGGCGGCGATGCCATCACCCAGATGGCCGAAGCCGATGTGCTGAAGATCCTGGGGCCCCTGCTGGAAGACGACAGCGTGTTGAAGGTGGGCCAGAACCTGAAATACGACGCGCTGATGTTCCTGCAGCGCGGCATCCGGCTCGACCCCATCGATGACACGATGCTGATCTCCTATGTGCTGGAAGGCGGCTTGCACGGTCACGGCATGGACGAGCTGTCCCAGCTGCATCTGTCGCACACGCCCATCACGTTCAGTGAAGTGACCGGCAAGGGCAAAGACAAGATCACGTTCGATTGTGTGCCGGTGGCCGAGGCGACCAGATATTCCGCTGAGGATGCCGACGTCACCTTGCGACTGCATATGCTGCTGCGGCCCCAGCTGCGCGAAAAATCCAAGCGCAGCGTTTATGAAACCCTGGAGCGGCCGCTGGTGATGGTGCTGGCCGACATGGAGCGCGCCGGCATCACCATTGATCCGGACATGCTGCGCAAGCTGTCCAACGATTTCGCCAAGACCCAGGTCAAGCTGGAAGGCGAAATCCACAAGCTGGCGGACGGGGAATTCAATATCGGCTCACCCAAGCAGCTGGGCGAAATCCTGTTCGACCGCATGAAGATCGAAGGCGGCCGCAAGACCAAGACCGGCGCCTGGTCCACCGACAGCGACGTGCTGGAAGACGTGGCGGCGCAAGGCCATCCCATCGCCAAGAAGGTGCTGGAATGGCGTGGGCTGGCCAAGCTGCGCGGCACCTACACCGATGCGCTGCCCGGTTATATCAACGCCAAGACGGGGCGGGTGCACACCTCATACGCCATGGCGTCCACCTCCACCGGGCGGCTGGCCTCCACCGATCCCAATCTGCAGAATATTCCCGTGCGCACCGAGGAAGGCCGCCGCATCCGTCAGGCTTTCATCAGCGCCAAGGGAAACAAACTGATCAGCGCCGATTACAGCCAGATCGAGCTGCGGCTGCTGGCCCATATCGCCGACATTCCGGAACTGAAAAAGGCGTTCGCCGAAAACCTGGACATCCATGCCATGACGGCGTCGGAAATCTTCGGCGTGCCGGTCAAGGACATGCCGGCGGAAATCCGCCGCCGCGCCAAGGCGATCAATTTCGGCATCGTTTACGGTATTTCCGGCTTCGGCCTGGCCAACCAGCTGGGCATCCCGCAAAGCGAAGCCAGTGATTACATCAAGAAATACTTCGCCCGCTTTCCCGGCATCCGCGACTATATGGAAGCGACCAAGCAGTTCGCGCGCGAGAAGGGTTATGTCGAAACCCTGTTCGGCCGGCGCATCCATATCCGCGAGATCAATTCCAAGGTCCCCGGCTTTCGCGGCGGGGCCGAACGCGCCGCCATCAACGCCCCCATCCAGGGCACGGCCGCCGACGTCATCCGCCGCGCCATGGTCCAGCTGCCCGGCGCGCTGGTGGACGCCAAGGTCAAGGCGACCATGCTGCTGCAGGTGCATGACGAACTGATCTTTGAAGCGCCGGACAAGGAAGTGGACAAGGCCGCCAAGCTGATCAAGTCGGTGATGGAGAAGGCGGCGCTGCCGGCAGTGGAAATCTCAGTGCCGCTGGTGGTCGAGGCGCGGGCTGCCGATGACTGGGATGCGGCACATTGAACAGGCGCATCCTGGCTTTTTGCCTGGCAGCCATAACGCTCGCCATGAACTTCTTTTTTCAGCGCATCTTGATGAACACCGGCGTGGAGGGGCGGACCTTGATCGCCGGATTCGCCGATTTTCACCCGGCCTGGAACAACGGCGTATCTTTCAGTCTTCTCGCCCAGACCAGTGATACCGGCCGCTATCTGCTGATCGCCGTGCTGACGGTGATCAGTATCGCCGTGGCGGTGATGGCCTGGCGCGCGACAAATGCCCTTGCGGCGGCCGGTTTCGGACTGGTTCTGGGCGGCGCGCTGGGCAACCTGATGGACCGGCTCCAATATGGTGGCGCGGTGTTTGACTTTCTGGCGCTGCATTTGGGCAGCCTGCCGCTATTCGTCTGCAATCTGGCCGACATATGGATCTCAGCAGGCGTCGTGTTGCTGCTTCTGGATTCGTTGTTGAAACAGCCCGCGCCCGAGGCTGCGTCCTAGGCAGCGATGCTTTTCAGCCCGGTCTCAGCGGTGATGCCCGCCTTGCCCAAGGTTTCCATCAGTTCGGCCATCAGCTTTTCGCCGTCGGGGGCCGCGCCGTCTTTGCTCTGGGCCGCCATATAGCCGGTCAGGAAGCCGGGCTTGGACATATAGCCCAGGATCAATTCCCGCGCCTTGTTGGACAGCTGGCCTTCGGTCAAAAGGCCGCCCGTCGCCAGCTTCAGCAGGGTCTGGGCCTTTTCCACCGGATTGGTGGTGCGCGCCTCGATGGATTCGAACAGCTTGCCGCGCGCTTCCATCTGCACCGCCAGCGCGTCCATCTTCACCGCGATTTCCTCGCGGGTGACGTCGATGAAGCCCGAGCGGCGCACACGCGCCTGCAACTGGGCCAGCCGCTGCAGCCGCTGCACCAGCGGCACCTTGGGATTCTGGAAATAGTTTTCGAACGCCGCCGAGTTCAGCACCGGCATGATGTAGGTCGACAGCTGGCGCTTGTTTTCGGCGCCGATGATATTGTCCTCGACGAACAGGATGCGCTCGATCTTTTCCTCGATCGGGGCTTCGGCGATATGCTGGCCCATCGCTTCATTCGCCACCAGGCGCTTGGAACGCAGGGTGAAAGCGGCGATCAGGTCTTCGTGGGAGAGGTACTTGCCCACGCCCATCACGATGCGATTGGCCATGGAGCGCAGGGTCTTCAGCTCCTCGACCATGAATTCGGGGCACAGCCGCTTGTTGCTCTTGAATTCCGCCACGATGCGGTTGGCGACCGCGGTGCGCGCTTCGGGCAAATCATCGGCGGCGAAGTGATGCGTCAAGGCGGCGAGGCCGGCCTTGCTGCCTTCGGGCAGTTTGCCCAGGAACAGGTTTACCAGCTGGTTCAGCGCCTGGCCCAGATTTTCCGCCGGGCCCATCAGGTCCTGCAGCGCCGCCGAGCCGCCCAGGATTTCCGCCAGAATGGCATCGACCGACGACAGCACCAGCTTGCGCGGCGCCTCCTCGGTGGGCGGCTTTTCCATGATGGTGATCAGCATCAGGACCTTGTGGTCCCAGCCCGTGGCATCTTTCAGATGTCGCGCCAGCGCGCCGTTGAAGATGTAGGCCGCCTCGCCCTGGCCGGCCAGCTTGGCAGCCAGTTCGGCAAATTGTTCCGGCGCTGGATCGGGGAACAGGCCCTTGCGCTGATCGCGATAGACACGATTGAAGGCCTGGGTGGTGAGCTCGTTCAGGCTTTTGACGATCTGCTGCACCGGGGTGGTGGTGTTGGCGGCCTGCGCCACCGCAACCTTCTGGACGGCGTGCTGGTAGACGGTGCCGGTGGCTTCCAGCTTTTCCAGCATGTCGGCGCGGTGGATCAGCTCGGTGATGGTGACCTTGCCGCGCGACAGGAAGTCGGTCAGCAGCCGGCTCATGGTCTGGCGGGCGTGATAGGAATACAGGTCTTCCGGCTTGAAGCAGGGAATGGCGTGCGGCGCGTCTTCCTGCGCCGGCGCAACCTTCATCTGGTTGTGGCCGTCCTCGAAAATCTTGAGGGTGAGGAAATCGCCGGTGTCGTCGTTATAGGTTTCCTTGACGACCTTCACGCCGGTGGCCTTTTCGGCGGCCATCAATTCCTGCGCCATGGCGACCGCGGAATCGCGGTCGCTGCGCACGTCATGCATCGTCCAGCCGCCCTTGGCTCCGACGCGCTTGAAGATCTCGTAATGGATTTCCCGGCCCATTCCCCGATGTTGCCGCAGTCCGCTTTAAACGGCGGTTAACCGTGACATCAAAGGCCGATAATTGTTGGCCGGTTGCCGCACAAGGCGCAGCCGGGGTCCTTGGCCAGCCTGGCGGTGTGGAATTCAGTGCTAAGTGCCTTGTAGATCAGGATTTTTCCGGCCAGCCCGGCGCCCAGACCGGCGGCTTCCTTCAGCACTTCCAGCGCCTGAAGCGATCCCATCACCCCGGCCGCGGCGCCCAGCACCCCGGTTTCCGAGCAATTGGGTACCGTGCCGGGAGGGGGCGGCGCGGGGAACAGGCAGCGATAGCAGGGCAGCTTGGGGTCGTATCCCTTGTAGGTGGCAAGCTGGCCTTCGAACTCGGTCACCGCCGCCGACACCAGCGCCTTGCCGGCAAAGAAACAGGCGTCATTGAGCAGGAAGCGGGTTTCGAAATTGTCCGTGCCGTCGGCGATGATGTCGTACGGCGCGATCAATTCCTTCACATTCGCAGTCGTGACGCGCATGTGATGGCAATCGATCTGGACATTGGGGAGCAGGGCTTTCAGCGCCTGCGCGCCAGCTTCTACCTTGGCGCGTACGACATGTTCGGTGCGAAACAGGATCTGGCGCTGCAGGTTTGAAAGGCTGACGGCATCGTCATCGACAAGGCCCAACCGCCCGATGCCGGCCGCTGCCAGATACAGCGCCACGGGACTGCCCAGGCCGCCTGCGCCCACCACCAGCACCTTGGCGGCGCGGATGCGCGCCTGGCCTGTGCCGCCCACTTCCCGCAGCACCAGGTGGCGGGCATAGCGATCCAATTCCTCGTCCGAGAGCATGAAAGTTCTTACGGCCAAAAAGCCCAATGGAGCAACGCGGTAGCAGCGTCGTGATTACAAATGCTACTTATAACACTTTGAATGGACAGGTAAATTCTGTGTGAGAGTGGCTGAATACATTTGAGAGCAGGGGGACCAGCCGCTATAGCGGGCGCAGCCTTTTCTTTTCGGAGCGCACCCATGACCGACACCGCTTTGGGCCTTTCTCGCCACGGCTTTCGCAACCTCAAGGGCGTGAATTTCAACCTCAGCGCGCCGGCTTTGTATGAAGAAGCGGTGCGCCGCGGCGAAGGCATGGTCGCCAAGAACGGTCCGCTGGTGGTGCGCACGGGCGTGCATACCGGGCGCTCGGCGTCGGACAAGTTCGTGGTGCGCGACGCCACGACCGAATCCCAGGTCTGGTGGGACAACAACAAGCCGATGAGCCAGGCGCATTTCGACGCGCTCTATGCCGACATGATGGCGCATGCCGAAGGCCGCGAGCTGTTCGCCAAGGATCTGTTCGGCGGCGCCGATCTCACCCATCGCATTTCGGTGCGGGTCATCACGGAATTCGCCTGGCACTCGTTGTTCGTGCACCAGCTTCTGATCCGCCCCACGGCGGAAGAGCTGAAGACCTTTGATCCGGAATTCACCATCATCGACCTGCCCAGCTTCAATGCCGATCCGGCGCGCCATGGCTGCGCCAGCCAGACCGTGATCGCAGTGAACTTCGCCAGGAAGATGATCCTGATCGGCGGCACTTCATATGCCGGCGAGATGAAGAAGTCGGTCTTCACCATCATGAACTATCTGCTGCCGGCCAAGCGGGTGATGAGCATGCACTGCTCGGCCAATGTCGGCGCGAACGGCGAATCGGCCATATTTTTCGGGCTTTCCGGCACCGGCAAGACCACGCTGTCCGCCGACGCGTCGCGCACCTTGATCGGCGATGATGAGCATGGCTGGAGCGAAAACGGCATCTTCAATATCGAAGGCGGCTGCTACGCCAAGGTCATCAAGCTGAGCCGCGAAGCGGAGCCGGAAATCTTCTCCACCACGGAACGCTTCGGTACGGTGTTGGAAAATGTGGTGATGGATGCAGGTACGCGCACGCTGGATCTGAACGACGCGACCTATGCGGAAAATACCCGCGCTGCTTACCCGATCGACTATATCCCGAACGCCTCGGCCACCGGCCGCGCCGGTCATCCCAAGAACGTCATCATGCTGACGGCCGATGCCTTTGGCGTCTTGCCGCCCATTGCGCGGCTGACCCCCAGCCAGGCGATGTATCACTTCCTCTCCGGCTTCACCGCCAAGGTGGCCGGCACCGAGAAGGGTCTGGGCAAAGAACCCCAGCCGACTTTCTCCACCTGCTTTGGCGCGCCCTTCATGCCGCGACACCCGTCGGAATACGGCAACCTGCTGCGAGCTTTGATCGCCGAGCACCAGGCCGATTGCTGGCTGGTGAACACCGGCTGGACCGGGGGGGCCTTTGGTACCGGCAACCGCATGCCGATCAAGGCCACCCGCGCCCTGCTCAACGCCGCCCTGGACGGCAGCCTGGCCCATGTGGAGATGCGGATAGACCCGCACTTCAAGTTCCGGGTGCCCGTCTCGGTCCCGGGGGTGGATGCGGCGATCCTGAACCCTCGTGAGACCTGGACCGACAAGGCCGCTTATGACGCCCAGGCCCGCAAGCTGGTCTCCATGTTCCAGGCCAACTTCAAGAAGTTCGAGGCCCATGTTGGCCAAGATGTGCTGCAGGCTGCCCCGGAATTGGCGGAAGCAGCAGAGTGAGGGCGAAAAGCGAAAGCCCCAGTGGGGCTTTCGCCGCCCGAACGCCGGAGCCGCGAAGCGGCAAGGCATTACTTTAGCGATTTCAGCTACTTACCGCGCAGCATGGGGTGCAGCATAAATCCTTATGCTGCACCTGTTTGCTGCAGCATAGACCGCAGCAAAACGCCTAGTTCTGCCGGTAAACCCAGACCTTGGCGGGGGGGATATTGGCCAGGACAAAGGCGGTGCAGGTGACGGCAAAGCCGTCCGGCGGCACCACCGGGGCATGCAGGCCATAGGAAAACTGGATCAGCGGGGCGCCGGGCAGCATCCGCGCCGCCAGTCCGTCCATGAAGGCCACGCGCTGGGCCGGCGGGAAGTTCAGCAGCGGCAGGCAGGAGACGATGGCGCCGAAAGGCGCGCGCGCGCCCAGGGTGCTATCCAACTCAAAGGCGTCGCCCTGCACCACATGCACCTTGGCAAAGCGCGCGGCCAGGTGCCGGGCGAACTCCTCGTCATATTCCAGCAGGGTGAGATCTTGCGGCGCCACGCCCCGCGCCAGGATCGCCTGGGTGACCACGCCGGTGCCCGGACCGATTTCCAGCACGGGGCCGGCGCCAGGATCGATCTGGCGGGCGATGGCCTGCGCCAAGGCAGGGCTGGACGGAAAGATCGCGCCGATGCTTTTGGGATTGGTAATCAGGGCGCGCAGGAAACGCAGATTGTCGGCAAGGGTCGTTGTCACGGGTTAGCCTTGCCCTGTTTTTATGACGATACGTTACGACTAAAGCGCAATCCGGCGAAGCGCCATTTTTGGCGCGGAGACGGAAAATTGCGCGACATCAAATAATTAAAGCCTGAGCCCAAAGGGATTAGGCTTTATCGCAGCCGTTCCAAAACTCTTTCAACCGCGCCAGGAAGCCTTCGGCCTCCGGATGAGTCCCGGCGCCGCTTTCGGCTTCGAACTCGCGCAACAATTCCTTCTGGCGCTTGGTCAGCTTGACCGGCGTCTCCACCGCGACCTCGACATACAGATCGCCTTTCTGGGCGCTGCGCAGCACCGGCATGCCCTTGGCTTTCAGGCGGAACTGCCGCCCCGGCTGGGTGCCTTCGGGAATGACCACCTTGGCGCGGCCACCGTCCAATGTCGGCACTTCGATGGCCCCACCCATGGCGGCGGTGACAAAGCTGACCGGCGCGCGGCAATGCAAGTCGTGGCCGTCGCGCTGGAAGATGGGATGCTCGGCGACCGACAGGAAAATATAGAGATCGCCGGACGGGCCGCCATTGGCGCCCACTGCACCTTCGCCTGACAGGCGGATGCGGGTGCCTTCCTCGACGCCGGGCGGCACGTCCACGTTGAGGGTGCGCTCCTTCTGGACGACGCCGGCGCCGCGGCAGGCCTTGCAGGGATTGCGGATGATTTTCCCAGAGCCGCGGCAAGCCGAGCAGCTGCGCTCGATGGTGAAGAAGCCCTGGGTGGCGCGCACCTTGCCGTGACCCTGGCAAGTGGGGCAGGTCTCCGGCTGATGCCCGGTCTCGGCGCCGCTGCCGGCGCAGACATCGCAGGCTACCATGGTGGGCACCTTGATTTCGGCGGCGCGGCCGCGCGCGGCTTCCTCCAGACTGATTTCCAGATTGTAGCGCAGGTCCTGGCCGCGATTCTGGCGCTTGGCGCGGCTGGCGCCGCCCATCATCTGGCCGAAGATATCCTCGAACACATCGCCGAAGCTGCCAAAGTCGCCGAACGGACTGCCGCCGCGCGCACCTGCCGCTGCGCCCATGCCGCCTTCGAAGGCCGCGTGGCCGAAACGGTCATAGGCGGCGCGTTTCTGATCGTCCTTCAGGACGTCATAGGCTTCATTGATTTCCTTGAATTTGATTTCGGCGGTGTGGTCGCCGGGATTTTTGTCGGGGTGAAACTTCATCGCCAGCTTGCGATACGACGTTTTCAAAATCTCGCCGGTCGCGCCCTTCTGGCATTCCAGGGTCTCGTAATAACAGCGCTTCATGACGTCAAATCCGCCCCCGGATATGAAACAAAAGCCCCCGCGCTTTCACGCGGGGGCTTGATACTCTTTAGGCCTTCTTGTCGTCGACTTCTTCGAAGTCGGCGTCCACGACATTGTCATCCGGCTTGTTGCCGGCGCCGTCGGCGGCGGCATCACCGGCTGCGCCTTCGGCCTGCTGGGCCTTGTACATGGCCTCGCCCAGCTTCATCGAGGCCTGGGCCAGGGTGTTGGTCTTTTCCTTGATGGCTTCGCTGTCTTCGCCGGTGACCGCGTCCTTCAGCGACGCCAGCGCCGCATCGATGGCGGTCTTCTCATCCGGGCTGACCTTGTCGCCATGCTCGCCCATCGCCTTTTCGGTCGAATGGATCAGCGCATCGGCCTGGTTCTTGGCTTCCACCAGTTCGCGGCGCTTCTTGTCGTCCGCGGCATGGCTTTCGGCTTCCTTGACCATCTTCTGGATGTCGGCGTCCGACAGGCCGCCCGAGGCCTGGATGCGGATCTGCTGCTCCTTGTTGGTCGCCTTGTCCTTGGCGGTGACGCTGACAATGCCGTTGGCGTCGATGTCGAAGGTGACTTCGATCTGCGGCACGCCGCGCGGCGCCGGGGGAATGCCCTGCAGGTCGAAGCGGCCCAGCGACTTGTTGTCCGCCGCCATTTCGCGTTCGCCCTGGAACACGTTGATGGTGACGGCGCCCTGATTGTCTTCGGCCGTGGAGAAGATGTTGCTCTTCTTGGTGGGGATGGTGGTGTTGCGGTCGATCAGGCGGGTGAAGACGCCGCCCAGGGTCTCGATGCCCAGCGACAGCGGGGTCACGTCCAGCAGAAGCACGTCCTTGACTTCGCCCTTCAGCACGCCGCCCTGGATGGCGGCGCCGATGGCGACCACTTCATCGGGGTTGACGCCCTTATGGGGTTCCTTGCCGCCGAAGATCTGCTTCACCGCTTCCTGCACCTTGGGCATGCGGGTCATGCCGCCGACCAGGATGACTTCGTCGATCTGGCCGGCCGTGACGCCGGCATCCTTCAGCGCCTGCTTCACCGGGCCGACGGTCTTCTGGATCAGGTCGTCGACCAGCTTTTCCAGAGTGGCGCGGGTAATCTTGATGGTCAGATGCTTGGGGCCGGCAGCGTCGGCGGTAATGAACGGCAGGTTCACTTCCGTCGAAGCGGCGCTGGACAGTTCGATCTTGGCCTTTTCGGCGGCGTCCTTCAGGCGCTGAAGCGCCAGGCGGTCGGACCGCAGGTCGATGCCGTTTTCCTTCTTGAACTCGTCGGCCAGGAAGTTGACGACGCGCTGGTCGAAGTCTTCGCCGCCCAGGAAGGTGTCGCCATTGGTGGACTTCACCTCGAACACGCCGTCGCCGATTTCCAGCACGGAGACGTCGAAGGTGCCGCCGCCAAGGTCATACACGGCGATGACGCCGTTGGACTTCTTGTCCAGGCCGTAAGCCAGCGCCGCGGCGGTGGGTTCGTTGATGATGCGAAGGACCTCAAGGCCGGCGATCTTGCCGGAGTCCTTGGTGGCCTGACGCTGAGCGTCGTTGAAATAGGCCGGAACGGTGATCACGGCTTGCGTGACCTTTTCGCCCAGATGGGCTTCGGCGGTTTCCTTCATCTTCTGCAGGATGAAGCCCGAGATTTCCGATGGCGAAAACTTCTTGCCGTCGCGGCCCGCGACCCAGGCATCGCCATTGTCGGCTTTAACGATCTTGTAGGGGACCATGCCCATGTCCTTCTGGGTCATGGGATCGTCGAAGCGGCGGCCGATCAGGCGCTTGATGGCGAAGAAGGTGTGTTCGGGATTGGTGACGCCCTGGCGCTTGGCCGGCTGGCCGATCAGGCGCTCGCCATCGGGGGTAAAGGCGACGATGGACGGGGTGGTGCGGGCGCCTTCCGCATTCTCGATAACCTTGGGGGCCGAGCCCTCCATGACCGCCACGCAGCTGTTGGTGGTGCCAAGGTCGATGCCAATTACTTTAGCCATTCTAACGTTCCTCTCATTGGGCATGGAGTCCTGACCCCTTACGGGCATCCTCCGGTCCATCCCATTGAATTCTTTGACAAAATAAGCGAAGGGCGAAACCCATGCTTATACAAGGGGGTATATAGGGAGGGCCTCGGCTCTTGCCAAGCCTTTGCGCCGATTCCGTTATCCGGCCCGGACCCTAAAGGTCGGGCAGGTTCACGAAGGCGTTGCCGTCCTCTTGGCCGCCCCGGATCTTGGCGTTCCGGTTCTGGCGGTAGAGGTTGCGGGTGGTGGCATAGAAATCCACCGAGGTGCGCTCGATGCTTTCAAAGTCGTCGCGGCGCTGGTCCACCGTATCCAGGATGCGCGTGGCCGAGCGCGACAGCTGCAGAACATTGCGGCCGGAGAAGCGGGCATAGGACAAGGGATCGAACACCCCGTCCACGCCGGAGCCCACAAGGTCACGCGGCGGCAGGGGGCCAATGAAGGGCAGCACCAGATAAGAGCCTTCGGCCACGCCGCTCTGGCCCAACGTCACGCCGAAATCATTGTCGTGATAGGGGATGCCGAACTTGCTGGCGACGTCGATCAACCCGCCCAGGCCGATGGTGGAATTGAGCACGATGCGCGCCAGGGTGTTCACCGCCTTTTTCGGACGGGCCTGCAGCACGTCATTGGCCAGCACGATGGGGGCGTGAAGATTGGTCACGACATTGTGCAGGCCTTCGCGCGCCGGCTCCGGCACCACGGCGCGGTAGCCGTCATTCACCGGCGCGGCGATGTGGTGTTCGATCCAAACATCAAAGGCGAAGACGTCGCGGTTGGTTTCTTCCCACGGGTCATTGGCCGCCAGCGATTCCGGGCTGGGCGTGCTGCAGGCACTCAGAAGCGCGGCGAGCGCGAGCGCGGCGGGTCGGAAAACCTTCATGCCAAAAGAAAAACACCGTTACGCCGGTGTTGTGGAAGCCTAAAATTTTAAAAATCACGCAGCATGGTTAATTCAGCCGCCAAAAGGCATGCGTGAGTACGGTGGCGAACACAGTCCAGCCCAGATAGGGCAGCAGCAGCAGGCCGGCGATGCGGTCCCGGCGGAAGAACAGGATGGCGGTGGTCAGGATGGCCAGGTCCAGTGCGATGATCTCCGCCAGCGCGCCGCCGATACTGTGCAGGGCAAAGAACACCGCGCTCCAGGCGAAGTTCAGGATCAGCTGCAGGGCGAAGGCCGCCATTTCGACGGAGCGCGTGCCGGTCTTTTTCCAGACCCGCCATGCGGCGAAGGCCATCAGGATGTAGAGCGTGGTCCAGACCGGCGCGAACAGGTAGTTGGGGGGCGCGATCGACGGATGATTGAGCGACGCATACCAGGTCGGGATCTGCGGGGTGGTGAACAGGCTGGCGCCGGCGCCCACCGCCAGGGTGATGATCAGGAAGACATAAAGAGGGCGGCGCGAACCGGGCGCGGCGTCAAGAAAGCTCATCGTGCATGTAACGCGTGATCGGCCAGCACGGTGGCGATGCAGGCGGACAATTTCTTGGCAAATCCGATGTGCAGGAATTCGTTGGGGCCGTGCGCATTGGAATGCGGCCCCAGCACGCCGGTCACCACAAACTGGGTCCCCGGAAATTTTTCGCCCAGCATGGCCATGAAGGGAATGGAGCCGCCTTCACCCTGATAGGCGACCGGCTTGCCGAAGGCGTCCTTGCTGGCCTTGTTCAGCGAGGCTTCCAGCCAGGGCGCCAAAGTGGGCGCGTTCCAGCCATTGTCGCCGCGCGGCACGTCGAACGTCACGTCAGCGTCGTAAGGCGGCGCGGCTTCCAGGGCCTTCTTCAGGGCGGTGCGCGCGACTTCCGCTTCCAGGGTGGGCGGCAGGCGCAAGGAAATCTTGGCGGTGGAGTAGGGCAACAGCACATTGCCGCCATTGGCGGGCAGCGGATAACCGTCCATCGCTGTGACGGCCAATTGCGGCCGCCAGGTCTTTTCCAGGATCAGCTCGGCGTTGCCCTTCGCCATGGGGCGGGTAGCGCCGGCGAAGGGCGCGCCGGTCCACACTTCATCGCCCAATATGGCCGCGGCTTCCTTGGCCTGCTTCTGGCGCTCGGCAGGGATTTCGGCAAACAGTTCGGGAAGTTTCATGCGCCCGGTCGCCTCATCCTCGATGCGCGACAGCAGCATGCGCAGGATGCGGAAGGATGACGGCACGATGCCGCTGGCGGCGCCCGAATGCACGCCCTCGGTCAGAACCTTCACGGTCAGGGCGCCGATCAGGTTGCCGCGCAGGCTCGTGGTCAGCCACAGTTGCTCGTAATTGCCGCAACCGGAATCCAAACAGACGACAAGATCGGGCGTGCCGATGCGCGCGCTCAGATGATCGATATAGAAGGGCAGGTCGGGCGAGCCGGATTCCTCGCAGGCCTCGATGATGATGACGGCGCGCGCCGGTTTCGCGCCCTGCTCTTTCAGCGCCAGCAACGCCGCGAGGCTGGCGAACATGGCATAGCCGTCATCGGCGCCGCCCCGGCCATAGAGCTTGCCGTCCTTCAACACCGGCTGCCACGGCCCCAGATCGTCGGCCCAGCCCAGCATTTCCGGCTGCTTGTCGAGATGGCCGTACATCAGGATGGTTCCGGGCGCGTCGCCGGGAATCTCGATGAAGATCAGTGGCGTGCGTTCTTCAAGACGCACGATCTCCAGCGACGAACCAGGAAACTGCGCCAGCTTGGTCTGGGCCCAGGCGGCGAACATCTGCGTCGCCGCTTCCATATGGCCATGGGCTTCCCAGTCCTTGTCGAAGGCCGGGCTCTTGTTGGGAATGCGGATGTAATGGGTCAGCGCCGGGATGATCTCGTCATCCCAGATGCGGTCCAGGAACGTGGCGGCCTTGGCGAAGTCCATTACCGGTTGACGTCATACGCCGCGACCACTGCGGCGTTGTAGATCTCGCTCATCTTGGCGCCCAGGGGGGCGATCTGCACCGACTTTTCCAGACCGACCAGCATCGGGCCCATCACGCTGGCCGAGCCCATCTGCTGCAACAGCTTGGTAGAGATCGACGCGGAATGGATCGCCGGCATGATCAGCACATTCGCGGTGTCGGTGATGCGCACGAAGGGGTAAAGCGCCAGCTTGTCCTTATCCAGGGCGACGTCCACTGCCATTTCGCCGTCATATTCGAAATCGACGCCGCGGCCTTCCAGGATCTGCACCGCCTCGATGATGCGCTCGCTGCGCTCCGAGCGCGGGAAGCCGAAGGTGGACGAGGCCAGCAGCGCCACGCGCGGGGTCAGGCCGAAGCGCCGCGCCACCGCCGCGCCCTGCATGGCGATGTCGGCCAGCTGGTCGGCGGTCGGCAGCTCGGTGACCGAAGTGTCGGCGATAAAGACGATGCGGCCCTTGGCGAACACCACCTGCATGCCCATGGGGCGCTGTCCCGGCGGCGAGTCCAGCACGGTGCGGATGTCGGTCAGGACATTGGCATAGGTGCGGGTCACGCCGGCGACCATGGCGTCGGCATGACCGGCCTTGAGCATGGAGGCCGCATAGACGTTGCGGTCATTGGTGACCATGCGCACCGCGTCGCGGTGCAGCGCGCCGCGGCGCTGGATGCGCTTGTACAACGCGTCAATGTAAGGCGCGGCTTCCTCGGCGGATTGCGGCACCTTGATTTCCAGCAGATGCTCGTCGATGCCCGCGCGGCGCATGCCCGCCTTCACCTCATCGGGCCGGCCGACAAGAATGGCCTTGCCCATGCCGCTGTTCTGGAAGGCGGCGGCGGCGCGGATCACCGAATCTTCCTCGCCTTCGGCGAACACCACGCGCTTGGGATTGGAACGGACCGCACCCGTCACCATCTGGAACAGGCCGGCGGAGGGATCCAGCCGCGCCGACAGCTGGAACTGATAGGCGGCAAGGTCGGGAATCTGCTTCTTGGCGACGCCGGACTTCATGGCCGCTTCCGCCACCGCCGACGAGACGCGGCTGATCAGGCGCGGATCGAAGGGCGAAGGAATGATGTATTCGGGGCCATAGACCGGGCGCGCCCCGCGATAGGCGGCGGCGACTTCGTCGGGCACATCCTCGCGCGCGAGCGCCGCGATGGCATGGGCGGCGGCGATCTTCATCTCTTCGTTGATGGTGGTGGCGCGCACATCCAGCGCGCCGCGGAAGATGTAAGGGAAACCGATGACGTTGTTGACCTGGTTGGGATAGTCGCTGCGCCCGGTGGCGATGATCACATCATCGCGCGCCGCCTTGGCTTCCTCCGGGGTGATTTCCGGATAGGGATTGGCCATGGCGAAGATGATGGGCGACTTGGCCATGGACTTGACCATAGCGGGCGTGAAGGCGCCTTTCTTGGACAGGCCCAGGATTACGTCAGCGCCCTTGACCGCGTCTTCCAGGGTGCGCGCCTTGGTGTCGGTGGCGTGCGCCGACTTCCACTGGTTCATGCCTTCGGTGCGGCCGCGATAGACCACGCCCTTGGTGTCACACAAGGTGACATTCTCGCCGCGCACGCCCAGGGACTTGATCAGCTCCAGGCAGGCGATGCCGGCCGCGCCGGCACCGTTCACCACCACCTTGAGGTCTTCCAGCTTGCGGCCAGTCAGGTGAGCGGCATTGATGATGCCCGAGGCGCAGATGATGGCGGTGCCGTGCTGGTCGTCATGGAACACCGGAATGTCCATCAGCTCGCGCAGCCGCTGCTCGATGATGAAACAGTCGGGCGCCTTGATATCTTCCAGATTGATGCCGCCGAAGGTCGGGCCGAGATAGCGCACGGCGGCGATGAACTCTTCGACATCCTTGGTGTCGATTTCCAGGTCGATGGAATTGACGTCGGCAAAGCGCTTGAACAGCACGCTCTTGCCTTCCATCACCGGCTTGGAGGCCAGCGCGCCCAGATCACCCAACCCCAGGATGGCGGTGCCGTTGGTGATGACGGCCACCATGTTGCCCTTGGTGGTGTAGTCGTAGGCGAGCTCGGGATTTTCCGCGATCGCCAGCACCGGCACGGCCACGCCCGGCGAATAAGCCAGACTGAGATCGCGCTGGGTCGCCATCGGCTTGGTGGGGGTGATTTCCAGCTTGCCGGGCTTGTCCCCGGAATGGAACGCAAGGGCTTCTTCGTCGGTAAAGGACGGGCGCGACATTCGGATACCCCTGTTGTTCTGCTGTTCTTGAGGATTTTCCACAGAATAACCACGCGTGCGGCGATTGCATCAAGCTTCCGTGACGCAGGGATCGCTATGGGTCTGCTAAGCTTCCTCGCATGAGCGAGATGGACCTTGGCCTGCCGCCCGTGGAAATGCCCATGGAAGCGGCAGCGGTGGGCGATACCACCCCCATGATGACGCAATATCTCGCGCTCAAAGCGGCGCATGCGGACTATCTGCTGTTTTACCGCATGGGCGATTTCTACGAGCTTTTCTTCGCGGATGCAGCAAAGGCGGCCGAGGCGCTGGACATCGCCCTGACCAAGCGCGGCAAGCATCTGGGCGAGGACATCCCCATGTGCGGGGTGCCGGTGCATGCCGCCGAGTCCTACCTGGAAAAGCTGATCCGCAAGGGCCACCGGGTGGCGGTATGCGAACAGGTGGAAGACCCGGCCGAAGCCAAGAAGCGCGGCGCCAAGTCGGTGGTGCGGCGGGAGGTGGTGCGGCTGGTGACACCGGGCACCTTGACGGAGGACGCGCTTTTGGAAGCGCGCGCGTCGAACCTGCTGACGGCGTTGGGGCGCAGCGGCGCGGATTTCGCGCTGGCCAGCGCCGACATGTCGACCGGCGAATTTTCCGTGGCGGCGGTGGGTCAAAGCGAGATCGCCACCGAACTGGCGCGCTTGTCGCCCAAGGAATTGTTGCTGCCCGATGCGCTGCTGGCACAGGAAGAATTCGCCGTGCTGTTCAAGGCACAGGGCCTGGCCTTGTCGCCGCTGCCCGGCAGCCGTTTTGACTCCGCCAATGGCG
>Ga0073936_10002579_pt1 | contig 26886 bp, 16 predicted proteins | sample AliMusrvi5mmetaG_FD_87041 | JGI IMG/M metagenome (GOLD analysis project Ga0073936, IMG submission 87041) | Freshwater lake bacterial and archeal communities from Alinen Mustajarvi, Finland, to study Microbial Dark Matter (Phase II) - Alinen... | ecosystem: Environmental > Aquatic > Freshwater >...
ATCAGTCATTGCAACACGGATCCTTTTCAGCCTGTTATCTCTATGCTGGCTGTTTATTTCACCGGATACTAAAGCGCAGCTTACTATTATCCAGGGTGGTTCTATGAACATGACTCCCCAGCAACTGGTGCAAAATTACCTGGTTGGTTCGGGGATAACAGTGAGCAATGTAACCTTCAACGGCTCTTCTACCAGCATAACCTCCAACCAGGTTGGCACATTTGCAACAGCCGGAGCTGCCACGAACCAGCTGGGGCTTAGCGGTGGCATCCTTATGACTTCCGGGAAGGCCAGCCTGGCAATTGGGCCAAATACGTTAGCCGGAGCCGGGGCACAGATTGGCGGGCCGGGTGATCCGGATCTCAATACACTATCAGGATCCACTACATTTGATAAAGCTGTGATTGAATTTGACTTCATACCACAATCAGACACTGTTCGCTTTCGGTACGTCTTTGGTTCCGAGGAATTCTTTGAATTTTGCAACTCCTACAATGATGCATTTGGGTTCTTCCTCAGCGGGCCCGGAATCACTGGTACTTTTTCGAACAACAGCGTAAATATTGCCCGGATGCCCGGCTCATTAAGCAGCTACGTCACCATCAACAACATATGTGCAAACACCCTTTCCAGATGGTCAAATCCCTCAGGAGGGCTTTACTACCAATACGACGGCCTTACTTATGTTTATACCGCATGGTATGTGGTACAACCCTGTGCATCCTATCACATCAAGCTGGCGATCGGAGATGCGGTCGATAAGGCATATGATTCGGGTGTGTTTCTTGAGCAGAATAGTTTCAGCAGTTCAGGGGTGAACCTGGTTAACAACAGCACTATTCCCCAACTTGGAAATAAAGCTGTTGAAGGGTGCAATGATGTAGCCATTAATTTCAGGTTGTTGAGCACTCTCGACTACCCATATAAAGTTCCTTACACCATTGGCGGAACGGCTGTGAATGGTGTTGACTACGATCACATCGGCGACTATGTAATTTTTCCTCCCGGTGAAGACAGCATCAATGTGATCATACATCCTATCCCGGATAACATTTCTGAAGGTGAAAAAACCGTGATCCTTACCCTGAACCAGATTTCTTGTGACGGTACGATCAAGCGTGATACTGTTTATATTGACGATTATGTTCCGATGGTCATCGTTCCGAATCCGGATACTGCCCTGTGTTTCGGAGGAAGTATTGAACTTAAGGCCAATACGACCGGCGGTATCATGCCCCTCACATACCACTGGAATATTGCCGGTAATGACAGCACTGTGATCGTCACTCCTCCTGTTGGCAACAATATCTACACGGTGAAAGTCACTGATGTGTGTAGCCGTTCGGTTTCTGATACGTCAAAGATACTGGTGCACCCTATACCTTTGGCCTACGCGGGTCCCAATGTAACCATCGCCAATGGCACAAGCACAACACTGCATGGAATTGGCAGCGGCGGATACGGAAGTTATGCATATTCCTGGACTTCAAACCCTCCCGGATTCACTTCGACCCTGCCTGAGCCCTCCACAGGCAACATGACCCATACCATTATTTACATTCTTGAGGTGACCGACCTTGCCAGTGGTTGCCAAAGTCAGCCATCCCAGGTGATTGTATCTGTAGAAGGAGGTCCGCTTTCAGTCAACCCCGTTTCAGAACCAACTGCAGTGTGCCTCGGTGATACCTCACAACTGTTTGCTTTGTCGGGCGGTGGTTCAGGCATTTACACCTATCAGTGGAGCGCAACTCCGGGCGGGTTCTCTTCTGCCGCAGCCAATCCTTACGTCACTCCCTCTGAAACAACAACTTACAATCTCCTGGTCAGTGATGGTTTTAACCAGTTGTCGGGCAGTACAAGTGTGACTGTATACCCCTTGCCGGTCATCCGGTTGGGACCATCCGACTCAACTATTTGCATTTATGATACCGTGAGGCTCGATGCCGGGAATCAGGGCGCTACATACCGGTGGTCAACAGGTTCCACAAACCGGTACCTGACCACTTCAACCACCGGGATTGGATTTGATGTCCAAACTTATTCCGTCGTCGTGACCAACCAAAATGGATGCAGCAATACGGCAACCATCAACCTGACTTTTTCTTTTGATAATTGCGTCGGTGTTGAGGATCATTCCAGGAAACTGGAATTTTCGGTATATCCCAACCCTGCACATGGTACTTTCCATATACTCGTCGTGAATACAGAAGCTGATATCAACATGGACCTCATGAATATGATAGGAACCAAATTTCTGAGCGTATGCTTCCACAAGCCCCATGGTTCTTTGATCGAACATGAAGTAGATATTTCGACTCTCCCTCCGGGAATCTACTTTTTACGAATCCGCAGCGAAAAGCTTTCGGATTGTATTAAACTGATTGTTCAATAGCGTCCGGCAAATAATTCTTTCCTTTCCGTTTTTTCATCATTCCTCCTGAGTCCATTCCTCGTGAAGCACATTTTCTTATATACTCCCATGCCCAGTCGTGAGAAATGGGAATAACAAGTTATCAAGGCAAATTTGTTGGTGAATCAGCATATTGTTTATTTTTTCAACACATGTACAATAAATACACACAGACACTAAGTATCTAATAATCTAATATTTACGTTCTCAAACACAAGAAAGTGTTGAATAAATCAACACTTTCTTGTGTGCATTTTCTAAACATATACATCTCATCATATTGATTTACTGTCGTTTGACACAACACAAATTCTTTGGCACTATAATTGAATACCTAAAGTGTCAATAAAAACACAGAAACAACCATGAAAACCAGGACTATTTTATTTATTGGATTATTGCTTCTAAGTTGCAGTATTGCAAGTAGTAATCAAGGATCGACCGGAACCGGCAATACCCTTGCGGGTACAATCAGGGTGTTCGCCTCTCCCGATTTATATAATCTCACCTCGAAATGGGCAGGTGAATACAATAAGTTGAATCCAAAGTTGACAATCAATGTTGTCAGATCGACGGATAACTCACTTAAAAGCACGATTGGGAAAAGCGAAGGGATTTGTTTTATGGCTGGTGATTCATATGCAACCATCAGCAAACAATCCGCATGGGACATGGTAGTTGGCCGAGATGTGATCGTTCCGGTCATGAATCTGAAAAATCCATTTCTGGAAGAAATTTCACGGAAAGGAATTACATCAGAAGAGTTGAATCGACTGTTTTCAAGCTCTGAAAGGCAAAATTGGGGAACTCTGCTTGGAAATGGGCAAAATACTCCTATTCATTTTTACATGACGGCGGATCCCATTGTTAAATCGGGTATGGGGAAATTCCTGAACAACAGCCAGGTAGATTTTATTGGAACCAGGCTGACAAGCGGGATTGAAATGATCTCAGCCATTCAACAAGACCCGGATGCACTGGGGTTTTGCAAACTGATTGACATCATCAATGATAAGAGTCATGGTATTGCTGCAAATATTAAAATTGTGCCACTCGATAAAAACGGGAATGGAAAGATTGATTTCATGGAAAATATTTATACTGACCTTCAAACATTTACACGAGGGGTTTGGATTGGCAAGTATCCAAAAGCACTATCCGGGAACATTTATGCAATTGCATCTGTTAAACCGACAGACGAAACAGAAGTGGCATTTCTGAAATGGGTACTCACTGACGGGCAGGTGTTTTTGAATACAAATGGGTTCAGCGACCTGGTAAACGGTGAGAGACAAACCCAGTTGGATAAGCTGAATGACGCGATATACCTGGTTGCTCCTGAAAAAGACAATCTTGCCATCGTAAAAATTCTGCTTCTGGTGTTATTCATTTTAATAGTGGCAGGTGTATTTGTTGATATTTTTGTCCGGCGTATCAGAAACAGAAAAGCGACAATTGTAAATGGCGCAGATTCTTTTTCCCCGGTTTTTGATGAGAATTCGGTGAGTATTCCCAAAGGACTATATTTTGACAAAACTCATACATGGGCTTTCATGGAAAAAAATGGTTCTGTAAAAATCGGGATTGATGATTTTCTGCAACATATAACTGGTCCACTCACCCGTATTGAAATGAAAAATACCGGTGAAAAAATAAAAAAGGGCGACCGCTTGTTTACCATCATCCGGAAAGGAAAGCAGTTGAACATCTATTCCCCCATTTCCGGAACCATTACTGCTCAAAATAAAACACTGATCACCAATTCGTCTATTCTCAATACTGCTTCCTGTGACGAGGGATGGATTTATATGATAGAACCTACAAACTGGTTGCTGGAAATCCAATTTTTATTTATGGCAGAAAAATACAAAATCTGGCTGAAAGATGAATTTTCAAGGCTCAAGGATTTCATTGTAGCTTCAATTAATGCAAGCACACCGGGATTTGCATATGTTGCGATCCAGGATGGCGGATCGCTTCGTGATAATATCCTGGCCGATCTCGGACCGGAAATATGGGAAGATTTTCAAACACAATTTATTGATACCTCCAGGTAAACCAACCTGGAATTTCGACCCAAACAGTAAGAATTTTATTCCTTCTCTTACTGGGGCGAAAAGGGTCATGGGAATGAAGTAAATCATGCACATTTTTTCATCATACCAAAAACGTGGTTATGGGATTAAATCGAAGAGGCTTTTTTAAGCTGCTGGGCATTACCGGAATGACACTAGCAATAGGAAAAGAGACGATTGCCTCATCCGGGAGTAAACGTGGTGTGGAATTTTATGGGGTTCTGTATGATGCTGCACGATGCAAGGGTTGCCGGGGGTGCGAATTCGATTGTGCGGAAGCACATGGCTTAAAGGAACCATTGCCCACGAAAAATATCAAATCGATCCGCACAACAGATGAGACCTGCAACACTGTTGTGAATACCTGTAAAACTTCGAAAGGTGATGTTCATGTCAAGCGGCAGTGCATGCATTGCAATGAACCTGCCTGTGTCGCAGCCTGCCTGACCCAGGCCATGCACAAGACAACAATGGGGCCTGTGACCTGGGACGGGGATAAATGCATGGGGTGCAGATATTGCATGGTATCCTGTCCGTTTGACATCCCAAAGTTTGAATTTCACAGTGCAAACCCTAAAATTCAAAAATGCGACATGTGCTTTGAACGGTTAAAAACCGGCGAAAGTCCTGCATGTGCGTTCAACTGCCCTTATGAAGCATTGCTATATGGAAAACGAAAAAACCTGATCAGGGAAGCACACAGGAGAATTTATGAAAAGCCGGAATTGTATGTAGATCAGATTTATGGCGAACATGATGCAGGAGGCACTGGTTGGCTCTATTTGTCTCCAGTACCTATTGAAGAACTGGGACTGAATACGACACTGCAGCAATCATCTTATCCTGCCTTGACCAAAGGATTTCTCTACAGTGTCCCGACTATCTTCGTGCTGTTACCTGCATTTCTGACGGGAATTTTTCAGGCCCTGAAAAGCACTCACCCTTATGAGGAGGACGAAGATGAATAATAGCTATCCAACTGCATTGGATCACGATGGCAATTCGATATGGAAGTTCCTGGTTAGCGAATTGAAACCCAAAGGAAAAATCCTCACCCCGTTTAACATAATTTCCATTCCTGTCATGGTTCTCGGATTGGTTTTGATCATAATCCGTTTTTGGAAAGGAATCGGCTCAATAACAAACCTTTCCCAGGAAATTCCATGGGGATTGTGGATAGGGTTTGATGTGGTTACCGGTGTCGCATTTGCTGGAGGTGCCTATGTGCTTACATTTATGGTTTATATCCTGAATATGCGAAAATACCATTCCATTGTCAGGGTAACTGTGCTAAACGGATTCCTCGCATATGTTTTTTATGCAGGTGCACTGCTTCTCGACCTGGGAAGACCATGGCATGTGATCAATCCGATAATCGGGAATGGATTCGGCACCAGTTCTGTCCTCTTTTTAGTAGCATGGCATTTTCTGTTGTACATGATAGCAGAACTGATTGAATTTTCACCGGCCGTTGCCGAATGGCTCGGAGCCCGGAAGGCACATAAAATTCTTTCAGGCATGACCATTGCCGCGGTAATTTTCGGGATTACCCTTTCAACTCTGCATCAGTCAGGGTTGGGTGCACTTTACCTGATGGCCAAAGATAAAATCCACCCACTGTGGTATTCGGAATTTATCCCGGTCATGTTTTTCGTTTCGAGTATTTTTGCCGGTCTTTCAATGGTTATTTTTGAAGGATCCATCACTCACAAGGTTTTTTCCAGGCAGATCAGTGAAAAAAATCATCACGCACAGCAAGTCATTATCCATGGTTTATCAAAAATATGCGCAGGTGCCATGTTTGCATACTTTTTCCTGCAAATGCTTGTCTTTATCCATGGACAGCACTGGAACCTTCTCAATACACCTATGGGCTACTGGTATCTCCTAGAGATGCTGGGGTTTGTCCTGCTGCCAATGATCCTTTTCCTTGTCAGTTACCGGACAAAAAACATTACAATGATTAAAGTCGCAGCAATCATCACCATGCTCGGGGTCATTTTAAACAGGTTGAATGTCACAGTTATCGGATTCAGATGGGATATGGCCATACGGTATGTTCCGTCATGGATGGAGTTTGCGGTGACCCTTGCAGTAATCTTTACAGAAATTTGGATTTTCAGATGGGTAATCAACCGCATGCCAGTGCTGCGCGATTCACCATCCTGGGCAAATAATAACAAATAAATTAACCCGCGGTTATGATAACCGCATAATAACAAAACATATGGAAGGCTTTAGTTATTCTGATATTTTTGCAACAAAAGGCATTGAATATCTGGTCATAATTGCATTCCTGGCCACGCTGATCCCCTTTTCTGTTTTTTTGAACAAACAGGTCAAAATCACGCGGCAGATTCAAACAGCACTTGGCATACTTTCAGTACGGATTCTAAAAATTCCCCTGGGATTGTTCTTCAGCAGGAATCATACATGGATGTTTATGGAACAATCGGGTACTGCAAAAGTGGGACTTGACGATCTTTTACTTCATATTACAGGCGAAGTAAAATTCACAAACCTGAAAAACCCGGGCGAGTTGATCAATAAAGGTGATGTTCTGACAGAGATTGATCAAAACGGTAAAATGCTTCAGGTGCTTTCTCCCCTATCCGGGAAAATCCTGGATACGAACCCTATCCTGCGCTACCATCCCGGAATGTTGAATGAAGATCCATATGGAAAGGGATGGATCTGCAAAGTCAAACCGTCGAACTGGATTGCAGACGCAAAATGCTGTTTTTTTGCGGAAGAAGCTGCAAACTGGTCGGCCATGGAACTTGACCGCTTCAAGGATTTTCTGGCCGTGACCGTGAGAAACTATGTTCCCGGTTCAGCGAAGGTCGTGATGCAGGATGGTGGCGAATTACGTGATCATTCACTTTCAGAATTACCAGCTGAAATCTGGAAGGATTTCCAGAAAGAATTTTTAAATCTTTATCGTTTTTAACAACAAACATCTGAATTAGATATATTTAGCACTTTTTTTAACAACATAATCCGGAAAATCAACCCCCGGGAAATTAAATTTCAAAACTGGTGTCAAATCACCAGTTTTTTTGTACTTTGCAATGAAATATAACCTTTTGGGTGTGAAAGGGTAATCACTGCTTAAAACAATCTGCTGCCATGTTTCTAAAGAATAAACAGAAAAACAACACAGGGAAAGCGATCTTTACTAAATATGTTAAATTCCGTTCTTCGATTTATGGCCGAGTAGTGATGGTCATCACCATCTTATCAATTTTTCTGTTCGTATCCTTCAGTCTTATTTTCAGGTCGGTCAATGAGCAATATCTGAACACGGTCATTAGACAGAGCGGGAATAACATTGGTTCCATTGTGGAGGGGGCATTGTATCATTCAATGCTCGAAAATGATAAAAGTTCATTACAATCAACACTGGATGTTATCAATACGCTGCCGGGTATCGATGAGGTGAACATGTACGACAGTGACGACAACCTTGTCTATTCGTCCATCCCTACCGATACAATTAACAGTCATGGCAACCCGAACTGTACCAGTTGCCACGCCAATATCAGGTCGATGTTCTCCGGAAAGGGAAAGTCTTACAGGATCATCAGCACCGACAGCGACTGCAAGATGGCGCACAACGACAGCAGCAGCAGGCACTTGTTGATCAGGTCACCAATTATGAATGAAAAATCCTGCTATACCAGTTCCTGTCATGCACATAAGGCTACCGATACCTTGCTGGGTTCACTGGTAATAAAAATCCCATTGAAAAACCTGGATGCAGCGGTTACAAAATCGTCGACCGAATTTTTCCTCCTGGCCATATTCACGACGCTTTCACTCGCCTCGGTTCTTATTTTTTTTACAAGGAAAAGGATTAAAGATCCATTGAACGCACTGATCAAAGTGAGCATTGCAGTTGCAAACGGGGATAAAAGTACCCGGGTTGATATAGAGCCAAATCAACTGGATGATATGAGAATGGTATCCAAGGCATTCAACGATATGCTCGACAACCTGCAGTCGGCAACAGACGAGCTGAAAAACTGGTCTCAGCAACTGGAATACAAAGTCCAGAAAAAATCAGAGGAATTGGGAGCAGCTCAAAATGAATTGATGCATGTTGAAAGACTGGCATCACTGGGAAAATTATCCTCCTCAGTGGCTCATGAAATAAACAATCCCCTGTCGGGTATTCTGATTTATACCAAACTGTTGTCAAAACAAATGAGCAACCCCGAATTGTACGTATTAAAAAAGGATTCGATGCTCAAACATTTAAAAATGATTGAAAATGAGACCAAACGTTGCGGTGATATTGTAAAAGGCTTACTGGATTTTTCCAGAAAAGACCAGGATGATTTTGAACAAAAACACCTGCATGAAATACTCCAGGAAACCTATGATTTGATGACCCATCCCATTAAAATTGCCAATATCAGTTTCCTGACAGATTTTTCCGCCGTTTCCGATTTGATTTATTGCAGTCCGAACCAGATCAAACAGGCTTGTGTTGCCATCATCGTAAATGCTTCAGAGGCAGTGCTTGAAAACGGTGAGATTCTGATAAGAACAAAGAACCCTGATGAAGATTCGATCAACTTTGAGATATCAGATAACGGTCTGGGCATTGCAGCAGAAGACATCCCCCATATTTTTGAGCCCTTTTTCTCAACCAAGCAGAACGCAAGCGGCATAGGTTTGGGGTTGGCCATTGTTCACGGTATTGTGCAAAATCATAAAGGGAAAATTCAGGTTAAATCGGACGTTGGAAGTGGAACGACTATCTCGGTGACTATTCCTTTGATTAAAAATTAAATTGCTTTAATCATGGCAAGAAAAATATCTATTTTAATTGTTGACGATGAAGAGTCCGTTAGAGAATCGCTGCAAAGCTGGTTCATTGAAGACGGGTATCGGGTTGCAAGTGCCGAAAACGCCAAGAAAGCGCTGACAATACTTGAATCCGATGAGTTCGACATCATTCTGGCAGATATCAAAATGCCGGGAATGGACGGTTTGGAAATGCTCCGGAGAATAAAAGCCCATAATAATGAAGCCATTGTAATTGTGATGACGGCTTTTGCAACAGTGGATACCGCTGTAAAGGCACTGAAAGACGGTGCCTTTGACTACATTACAAAACCTTTTGATCCGGATGATTTAACCCACCTGATCCGTAATGCAACAAAGCAAATTTCCCTGGTTGATGAAAATGAAAACTTGAAAAAAAAACTGACCTCTCTGGAAAATGTGGAAGACATTATAGGGAACAGTGAAGCCATGAAAAATGTGCTGAGGGATGTGGAGAGTGTGGCCCAAACAAATTCGTCGGTGATAATTACCGGGGAAAGCGGTACTGGGAAAGAACTTGTCGCCATTGCTATTCATGCCAATTCACCAAGGAAATTCTTTCCTTTTGTCAGTGTCCACTGCGGTGCATTGACCGAAAGTTTGCTGGAAAGCGAATTATTCGGTCATGAAAAGGGAGCCTTTACGGGAGCCATGTACAACCGCAAAGGACGGTTCGAAATGGCAGACAACGGCTCAATTTTCCTGGACGAAATTGCCACCATCTCCGCTAAAATGCAGGTGGAATTGTTGCGGGTCCTGGAATCAAAAACATTTATCCGGGTAGGCGGCAACAAGGAGATCAGTTCCGATTTCAGGGTGATCTGCGCTACAAATAAGGATCTGAAAAGTATGGTTGAAAAAGGGACATTCCGGGAAGATCTTTTTTACAGGCTCAATGTTGTAAACATACACATACCGCCATTGCGTGAGCGAAAATCTGACATCCCTTTGCTTGTTGATTATTTTATCAAAAAGTATTGTACAACGATGAACAAACCTCCTGTTACGATTGATCAGAATGCTATGAATCGTTTACAGGAGTTCAACTTTCCCGGGAACATCCGCGAACTGGAAAACATGATCGAACGTGCCATTGTTGTCGGGGATGGTAAAAAAATAACACTGAAGGACCTTCCGTTGGAAAAAACGATTGTGAGCAATACCGTTGAAAGTCTGGATGATTTCGAAAGCGCATTTATCCTTCAGATACTCAATAAATACAGTTGGAATATTTCCCGGACGGCAAAAGCATTAAAAGTGGACAGGGTTACTCTTTACAATAAAATCAAAAAGTACGATTTAAAACCCTCGGATCAACAATAATGCAGAATGAGCGTGCAAAACATCACCTTAATTTCTTTTGGATATTTCGAGAAAGATGTTCTTGAGCAGCTTGCCGAATCTGTTGAACGTGAATTCAGATGTTCCCTGAATCTCAGGGAAGGGCATATTGATTTGAGTGAATTTTATGATACCTCGCGGAGACAATACAATGGGAACAACCTTCTGAAACATGTTGATTCGTTGGCATTTCCCGAATCATGCAAAACCCTTGGGTTGTTCAATGTCGATCTATTTATTCCCATCCTGACATTCATTTTCGGTCAGGCATTCCTGGGCGGGCGCAGCGGGATCGCCTCGGTATACCGGTTAAATAATACGAGTTACGGATTGGCCATGGATGATAATTTGTTGCTTGATCGCTTCAAAAAAGAGGTTATTCATGAACTTGGCCATACCTTCGGATTAATACACTGCAACACTACAACCTGCGTCATGAGATCAAGTACTTATGTTGGGGATATTGATCAAAAAAGAATGCACTTGTGTCATACATGCCGGATTGAGTTAGGATTGCAATAAAAAAGCAACTTGTATTTACCCTTGGTACTGCCGATTGTTTCGGCAGGGATTTAGCAAGGGCAAAAACAAGTTGCTTTTATTTAATAGTGCTATATAGCAGCGTCTTATTGTTTGATGATCTTTGTCAATCCCGTTTCCTTTCCGTCAACCACGCGGATGAGATAAACACCATGTTGTCTGTCAGAAAGGTCAAAAACCTGTTGTTTTAAACCGGATATCTCTCTGGTCAGGATTTTTTCACCCAGAATCCCGTAAATCTCCACGGAAACTTTGACCGATGCTGCCACACCGTTAAGTTCGAGTGTGAATGTACCTGTTGTCGGGTTAGGATAAACCTTAAAGAATGTCTGTTCACCCGCAGGCTGTATCCCTGTTGCTTCCCCATTCATGCTTGCCATCGCTGGTGGCAGGGAGGTGTTACAGCAATATGTACCTGTTGTAGTAATGTAGCCATGCAGGTATGAGCCGGCATTTCCCTTGGTTCCGGGAAGCAGGTTTATTTTCTGTCCTGCCACCATCAGTGCACTTCCTCCACTCTGAACAAGGAATGTCGTTCCATTTCCGGCCACTGCGATTGATTGTGTCGCATTGTAACAATTACTCTGACCGGAAGGAATAGTAATGTTATTTAACGGAAGTATGGGAACCAGCGCATTAAACTGCGTAACGGTGACAGGTATGCTGGCATTAGCATGAAATACTCCGTCGAATGCGGTAACATGATAGGTAGTATTCACCGCAGGGTGGTCAACCGGGTTCTGCTGGGTTGAAGTAAAACCAGCAGGCTGTGACGTCCAGGTAAAAGCTACCCCATCAGCACTACCTACATCGGCATGAAGCTGAACAGCATCCCCGCTGCATACGCTGGCAGGAGTTGCATTGGCAGTCGCATTCAACCCATTGATACCGGTAAGCGCCGACAAACCATTTTGAGTGAACAATCCATTGCTAATGGGGTACGTAAAATCATAGGTTACATCAATCGGATTTGCATCACCCTTTACAATTGAACATAATCTCCAGATGATGGGTTCCCCTTTCGCAAAACCGTCTTTGACAGTGGTGGCCGGGTCATCACCATAGGCCACCAGGATCTGGTCACTGGCTCCGCTGAACTCGGTTAGTCCTCCACACACCTCCATCCCGGCTGCATCATGAAAAAATACACCAAGTACATCCCCCGGGTTAAGGTTTGGCAGGTCGTGCGGGATGGTGATGTAGTGTTTCAGATTTGTATGTACCGGTAACCAGTGAGGGCAGGTTTGAACCCGGTAATCTTCAACTTCACCATTCAATGCAAGGCCATAATAGGTTAAACCTCCAAGGGTATTGAATCTGAACCTCGTATAAGTTTTACCCTGTTGTGAGCCTGCAGGAATCATGAAGGTAAGATTATTCACCCCCGCTGACAAAGGCTGGTTCGTAAAGATCTGTTCTCCGGCATCAGCCCAATCACCATCTTTATTAAAATCCATCCAGGCATTGAGGAAACCGGAAATCGATGCTGTTACCTTTATATTCGCAGGCATCCCAACATACATGGTCCCGATAAACTGCACCCCGTCCTCATCAGCAAGAGCAGAAAGGTCGTCGCCCAAAGCCAGGGCGTTTGGCTGGCCATTGGCTTCACTATCAATCAAGGCACCAAGACGAATATTGGAATACATGATATGGCGTGCTCCGTTGCTTGAAAGCAATGTGGGATAGTTGAACCCTGCGGCAGGCAAATCAGGTGCATCACCAAAATCAAGTTGATCGCCCTGCGGACATTCTTCGATGAAAACAGGGTAATCTTCTACTTCACCATCGGTGGCGAGGCCATTGTAGCTTAACGCAGGTATGCTGTAAGTCCTGAATCGGAACCGGGCATAAGATTGTCCCATCGTTGCAGTAGCAGGTACAACGAAGGAAAGAAGGTTGCTCCCCGAAGTAACGGGAAGTGTGTTATAAACATGTTCGCCAGGCCCGACCCAGGTACCATCTATGTTGTAGTCAATCCATAAATCAAGGAATCCAGCTACAGAAGCCTGAACAGTGATATTGATGGTATTGCCGATCTCAATCGTCGACGGCATTGTAACACCATCTTCATCGTCCCCGCCTGAAGGACCGGCACAGTCGTTATCATCACAATCGGCCCCTATGCTTGGTTGTCCGTTGGCTTCAGCATCAACTTTCGCACCAAGATAAACACCAGGTACGATGATATGCCGGGCCCCATTGGGAAGAAGGGTTTGATAATTGTACCCGGTATTGCCATCAGGAGCATCGCCGAAATCCAGCCCGAGATTCGGATTACAGTGTTTTACAGTCAGGCAAAACACGCCTGCAGTATCACGACACCCATAGACAGTTCCAACAACAACTGAAATCTGATGACTGCCCAGGACTGCTGTATTAAACGAGAGGGTTTGACCTGTTCCGATGGGAGTTGCATAATTGCCATTGTCATACCATTTAATAAAAGGGTAGGCAGCAGGGTAGGTATTAAAAGGTGCTAATGCATTCAGTGGCAATGGAATATACAAATGCAGTGTGTCAGTCTGGCAGATGCTGTCGCAACCACGCGGGAACAAACTCAGGTCGGGTTTTGGATGAATGATGGCTGCCAATGCAGATGCAGTGCAACCGGTCGTTTTGTCAGTAATGGTCAGACTGTAGGTACCGGCGGCTGAAACTACGATTGATTGAGTGGTTTTACCATTGCTCCACTGATAATGGTATTGAGTAGGCGCCAAAGGAGCTGGAATCCCTGTTAAGGTAACGGGTGGTCCTTCGCATCCGGTATAGAAATTCACCGTCAACGTCGGGGTTTCATAAAATGTCACGCAGAGTGTATCCCTGTTCTCGCAATGTGTGATGGTATCGGTTACTTTAACAATGAAACTGCAGGTATAAGGCAAGGTAAGCGGCAAGGTAAGACTAACATTGGTTATGTAACTGGCATTACTATTATTGGGAGTGAATACGGCCCCTGCCGGGTTGCTTGACCATGAATATGAATAGTTTGCATTGAAAAATGCTGATAACTGGAATTGTGCAAGTCCACCTGGAGTGGCACAAACTGTTCCTTCACCGGTAATTTTCGCGGTGGGTTTGGCTTTCTCATATATAAAAATATGATTTGAGTTGTTGGTACATCCATAAATATTGGATACCTGAACCCAGTAATCTCCATATTGATAGGCATTATAACCACTACTTGTGGCACCACTGATCGCGTTTCCGTCCTTAAACCACTGGTAAGAACTCTGGCCGGTACATGCAGAAAACGTCACATAACCTCCCGGACAATACATCGTATCAGATACTGTGATATTGCAGTTTGGGGTCGGTTTGACAACGATTGCATGCACAGTATCGTGCACACAGCTTCCAAGTGTGGCAGTCACCGTGACATAATAGGTACCAGAGGAAACATAAGTATGTTGTGTTGGCGACTGGAATGAAGTAGCTCCATCACCAAAAGCCCATGCATAAGTAAAACCAGGGTTAGGGCCCGGCGGGATCGTCGTGGCCGTAAAGGTTGCAGGTTGGCCTTCGCAAACCGGGCTGGGATTGAAGGTGAAGTCTACGGCACAGGTGATGGGATTAGGCGGAGGCCCACCAGTTCCCGAACAGGTACCGATAAGCACCTGGATATTCGCTGTCGCTGTGCAAAACCCGTTTGAAACAACCACTGTATAAACAAATGAACCTCCAACGACAGGAAATGGCGGCGGATTATAGGAAAAATTAGTTGCCCCGGGAATAAGTCCGGATGGTCCATACCATTGGTATGTCGAATAAATATTCGGCACACTGAGGGTAAAGGTCAGTGGGGGAAGATTTGGGAGGCAATAGATCAGTGGTCCACTGGCAGTAATAACCGGGATAACAGGTGGGTTTAAAATCGTTACGGGAACTGAATTGGAACCACCACAATTGGATGCGGCCACGATAGCAATGGCTGGTGGTCCGTGCCAGCGAATATTTACCGTGCTTGACCCTTGCCCGGAGATGATCGAACCTCTGTTTGGCGGAGTTACTGTCCACTGGATAGGAAGTGGTCCTGTTGCAGAAAAGCTGGTAACCGCATCGACGCAGACAGTGATTGCCGGAGGTGGCGAGGGTGTAATTACGGGCGGGCCATACCTCGTAATAACCTTTGTTTGTGGAAGAGAGGAACAGAATACACCCGGACTGATCTCAATCTGCTGAACCACACTGATAGTCCATGTTGGTCCTCCGGTCAACTTAATAACTGAAGTGTTCTGGTCAGGTCCGAACTGTGTCTCTACTATACCTGTTCCGGCAATAATTGACCAGGCAAACGGACTCCCTGTTGTGTTGGATGAAACGCTGTAGGTTAAATTGGTTCCAGGGCATACTACAGAGGGTCCGACAATAGGGTTCAGGATTGGCACTGCAACTACCTTGACCATTTTTATGGCACTTACATTGCAATAGATACCGGGAGGTGGCGTTGCAGTGACGATATAGTTACCGGGTAAGGTAAACGTAATATTTGTTGAAGATCCGGTCGCCGGTGATACAGACACACCTATTGCCGGTGTGACGGTCCAGGTGGCTGTGCCGCTTCCGGAATAAACATTAGTTGAGCCCTGGCAAACCATATCGTTTCCGAATATTGAAAATACCGGGAGAACGTTTACCGTAAAAATACTGGTTCCGCTGCATCCGGCCAATGGATTGGTATAATTGCAAATGATCTGGTAAGTTCCGCCAACATTGAATGTAATGTTTACATTGGCAACATTCCTGTCCTTGTCATTAAAAGTGTAGGTTCCTGCAGCCGCCGTGGTGGTCCATGTATAATAGGTCCCCGGCATCGAAGGCAGGAAGAAACTGCCGGAAGATCCGACACAAAGCGGATTCGGCCCGCTGATGGGTAGATTCGGGTACAAAACAGGCACATGAAGGGTAGTGGTACCGGGACAGGGAGCAGCAGCGCAACCAGGCACTGATAGAGACACCGTTGTAGGAACGGTATAGGCGGCATTCCACTTAATTTTAATACAGTTGGAACCGGCTCCGGATATGATTACGCCTCCGGCAACAGTCCAGTTATAGGTGCCGCAGACCAAAGGAGTACAAAATGACGAAGTATCTCCCGGACATACAGTTCCATAACAACAGGTTGTTTCAATTTTCGGACCGCTGCCACTCAGAACATGAATGACTTTTGAGATTGTGTCGACGCAACCGCATGGAGTTTTGGAATCCGATCCCTGTCTGGAAGGCCCCATGTCGTAGGCAGTCAGAATAACGGTATAGTCGCCGGGCAACACATAACTGTGATCAGGCGGACTTGCAAGCGGGGAAGTCGTACCATCTCCAAAATCCCATAGATACCCTCCTCCTCCGGCCGAGGTGTTTGTGAAATGCACAGGGGTTCCTGCGCATACAGGGTTCGGAACCGCTGTAAAATTTGCCTTGGGGCCATCAACGAGACAAATTTGCTGAGTAATTGAATCATGACACGCTCCTCCATTGATAACCACGGTGATAAACCCGGTTGTACCTGAACCCCACAATATCGTGTTTGGATTACCTGTCAAACTGATCGGGGTTCCTCCGGTTACTGTCCAGGTGAAGGTATAACCAGTGAGATTGGGAAACACAGTATACGTATGAGCACTTAATTTGCAGGCGACCATCGTACCATGTCCGCCTCCGGGTGTTGTCCCACCCTGGCATGCACCTTCTGGGGGGCAAATTACGACGGCATCCTGTAATTTAAAATCGGGACAGCAAACCTGCTGCGCCTGAGATTCCATGGCTAAAAATGAGATTACAAATATGAAAGCATTGAAAAAGACCCAATGCATTAATCCTGATTTCAAAAGGAATCGGGAAACCGGCTTATCTCCTAAAAAAGTATTTTTTTGCTCCATAATAAATCCTCCTTTTAATGTTATCCGCATTTGCGGTAGTAAAATTGATTTGACTAAAAATTCCTGTTTAAATGGTCTCGTGTCCTAAAGTAAATTGTCGTATATGAAATCATTACGGGACATACATCGACCAATATATTCTGCAAATATATGTTAATTCAGTCTAAATTGAATATATTATTGACTTTTTTTCAACCGAACATTTACGATATTTTTCTCTTTAGAATGAGAAAAATAACCTGTTTAAAAAGGAAAAATAACGGTTATTCTATTTTTTATACCTTTGGTCGGGATTATACGAGGAGTTTCATCAAGTTTTTAGACCTTATGAAAAACAGTTGTCATAACGAAGATCGTCATTGTGCAGGATGCGAATTCAGGTCCCCCCTGTTCTGCTTTCTGACAGAAAATGACCTGAACCTCGTTGACAAGAATAAAATCACGGTTCATTTCAACAAGGGAGAAACTATTCGCAAGCAAGGCACCTTTATGTCGCATGTAATTTCAGTGAATTCAGGGCTTGCAAAACTTTACATTGAGGGAACCGAGCAAAGAAATGCCATCATCAGGATTGTTAAACCTACAAACTTCATTGGCGGACCGGGAATCTATCTGGATCAACGCCACCATTTTTCGGTCACTGCGCTGATGGAAACCACCGTCTGTTTTATTGATTTGGCAGTTTTTAAAGAGATTATTGACAGGAACAAGAGTTTTTCAGCAGAATTCATGAAGGATTTCAGCAGGAATATTCTTTCCGTCTATAACAGGTTGTTAAGCCTGACCCAGAAGCAAATGCCCGGTAGGATGGCTGATACGCTCATCTATCTTTTCGAGGACATTTTTGAATCTCCGAAATTCACAATGATTCTTTCCCGGCAGGATATCTCTGAATTATCTGGCATGTCGAAAGACAGTGCCGTAAAGATTTTGCGTGAGTTTCAGCATGACGGGATCATCAATCTCACCGAAAATGAGATGGAATTACTTGATTCTGAGGCACTGCACAGGATTAGCAAGATAGGGTAATTTTCAACATTAAACTACCTGAATGTTACTCCATTGGGCGCTACTCCCACTGTATATTGCTTTAGCACGTTTCCCTGGGAGGAATAACGGCGGAGAAATCCGGGTGTTGAAAAATCGGTTGCATCAAGTGTGAAAATTTCATCATTTACCGGATTAATCCTGAAGCCATAGAAAAACTTGCTGCCATCCACTAATGACACGGAAGGTATTGCAGCAGCTGTGATGCCCATGGCAAATATTCCCGCATAACCGAATCCTCCGCCATAGAAGATGGTAGATTTATCCTTGCTGATATCAATATGCTGCGGATGTTTTGTCGCCGATATGACAAACTCCCCTGTCTTCTGGAAAGACTCACCTGAAAGCCTTACCAACTTTGACGGAGTTTCAAGAATGATGTTGAAAGATCCATCGTATTTGATATACCCGTAACACAAAACCCAAATATCATTATTTTTATCGATTACCATTTCTTTAGGGTTATCACCGACTTTGATTGTCTGAACCACTTCGTCAGTTACCGGGTCGATTACAGTGATGGTTGAATCAACAGTGTATCCACCTCCATTGCATACCAGGATACTTCCATTTGCAACGATTGCCTGTTCGGGACCGGTACCGACTCCAATGGTTTTAACAACATTATTCGTGCTGAGGTTGACAACTTTTACCTCTCCGTTTCCGCCTGATCCCCATTGGGTAATATAACCCTTTCTGTTGCTGGAAGTCATGCAGCGAGGTGAATTCAACCCTGTGATGATCCCTGTCTCTATGAAATTTTCGGCATTGGCAATTACCACTGTATCGGAAAGGTTCAAAATCATATAGACTTTCCCGTTGATAAGGTACATTGACTGGAGTAACTGTCCAAGGGGATGATTGTTCACTGCAGCAAAAATCGAATTTCTCACACTGTCTCCGGCAAAACTGTAAAAGCTGACCGAAGCGTTTGACTGGCCGAAAGTTCCTTCATTGGAAATAAATGCCCCATTGGCAAAAGGCCCGGCTGGAATTAAAACAGTTTCGTCCTTTTTACATCCTGAAATCAGGACGATGATGAACATTACCCATATTAAAATAGTGTGGTTGAGTTTCATGATAAGGTGTTAGAGGAATGATTCATCGCTTTTCTCCCGAAAGTTCCGAAACTCGCTGATGGCAGGTCTTCTGGCTCGCTCGGTTGTTCGAAGTCTTCCCGCTTCGCATGGGCGGAACAGTGACAAAAGAGGTCGAAAACTGTTATAGAGCATACAGCTGCGGGAACAGTTCCGGATTTTCACCGGATTCCCTTTTCACACTCCCTGAAGAAATTCAGAAAGTGAACCAGCAACAAATTCATCGCAAAATTAATAAAAAAACTGAGAAGGTGTCATATATTTAAAAGAAGTCCCTCCTCGGCCGCGTAAGTCTCAGGGTACACCGACCTGGCTTCAGCAAGCAAGGGACCGATATCCTCGTACCTTGCAGAAAAGTGGCCGATAAGGAGTTTTTTCACTCTGGCTTTGACGGCCACTGAGGCTGCCTCCATCGCTGTTGCATGAAGTTTCTCGTCGGCAACTGAAGCAAGGTTCTGCATAAAGGTTGCTTCATGATACAACAAACCAACCTCATGAATGAATGGAATGATTGCTTCGGAGTATCCAGTATCGCTGCAATAAGCATACGACCGCGCCCCTGCAACTTTGCGAGGTGGTTTTTTCTCCCTGAAGATAAAACCACAGGTGGGAATACTGTGCCGGAGAGGGAAACTATGGACTGATAACCGATCCTGGTCGAGGATCAGATCGTAGCTATCCGTGCACAACGGATGAAAAATCAACGGGTACTTCAGTATTGTTTGAGAAACCTCCAGTTGAAGGTTGATGATTTCATAAAGCATGGCGGGTGCATAGAGGTGCAATTCCTCCTTGCGTCCAAGCAGGTGCATCGAATTAAGCAAACCAATCAGTCCAAAAAAATGATCTCCATGTAAATGGCTTATAAAAATATGCTTGATCCTTTGAAAGGAGAGGTGATACTTCCGTAATTGAAACTGGGTGCCTTCACCGCAGTCAATTAAAAAAAAACGCTCATTTGCATTGAGCAAATGAGCGCTTAAGTTTCTGTTGTTTGCCGGAACGGCTGCATTGCTGCCCAGCACTGTCAACGAGAAGGTCATGCAGTGTTATTAGGCAATTGGTTCTTCACCGGCAGCCTCAACTTCTGGTTTTACCTCTTCAGAAGCGGACTTGGCATCACGCGCCAGATTTTCGGCTTTCACCATGTCAGCTTTCAGGTTGGCCAGGGCATCAATATCTCCAAGGGTCGTTTTCTCGAGATTGTCCTTGAGTTTCTTAACAGCCTTTTTAGTATCGCTTTCCTTTTTCAACCCGGTTTTTGCATCCTTGTTCTTATCGGCATTCGCAACATCCTGGTGAATTTTGCTGTGGCTCAGGATGATCTTTTTGTTTTCTTTCGAAAATTCTATCACCTTGAAATCCATTGCTTCTTCTTCACGGGCCATGCTGTTATCTTCCTTGCCAAGATGACGCAGCGGGGCAAAGCCTTCTACGCCGTAAGGGAGTGCAATGATGGCTCCTTTGTCATTCAGACTGACAATGGTGCCCAGGTGCACGGAACCGATGGCAAAAACATTTTCGAACACATCCCAGGGATTTTCTTCGAGTTGTTTGTGCCCAAGGCTGAGGCGGCGGTTTTCAACATCCACATCCAACACCATCACTTCGATGCTTTCTCCAATTTTGGTAAATTCAGCAGGATGCTTGATTTTCTTCGACCAGCTAAGATCAGAGATGTGAATCAATCCATCAACACCTTCTTCCAGTTCTACAAAAATTCCAAAATTCGTGAAATTGCGAACAGTGGCCGTGTGTTTTGAACGGAGGGGATATTTATCCCTGATGTTTGTCCATGGATCGGGTATGAGTTGTTTGATCCCCATCGACATCTTACGCTCTTCGCGGTCGAGTGTGAGGATAACGGCTTCCACTTCCTGCCCTACCTTGAGGAAATCGTGGGCAGTGCGCAGGTGCTGCGACCACGACATTTCGGAAACGTGAATAAGCCCTTCAACACCGGTGGTAATTTCAACAAATGCACCATAATCGGCAATGACAACAACTTTACCCTTCACTTTATCGCCAATCTTCAGCTCCTGATCCAATGAATCCCATGGATGAGGTGTCAGTTGCTTGAGACCTAATGCGATACGCTTCTTGTTTTCATCGAAATCAAGAATGACCACCTTAATTTTCTGATCAAGTTTAACGATTTCCTCCGGATGGTTGATACGTCCCCAGCTGAGATCAGTGATATGGACCAGGCCGTCAACACCGCCAAGATCAACAAATACACCATAGCTGGTGATGTTTTTAACGGTACCTTCAAGTATCTGTCCCTTTTCAAGTTTCTTGATGATCTCTGCCTTCTGGGCTTCGAGTTCGTCTTCGATAAGGGCTTTATGTGATACTACGACATTCTTATATTCGTGGTTGATCTTCACAACCTTGAATTCCATCACTTTATCAACAAAAACATCGTAATCGCGGATTGGTTTCACATCGATCTGTGAGCCCGGAAGGAAAGCCTCAATGCCGAAAATATCGACGATCAGACCACCTTTTGTCCTGGATTTTACATAACCCTTGATAATTTCCTGTTTTTCGTAAGCATCGTTAATGCGCTCCCAAGACTTAAGAATGCGTGCTTTTTTGTGTGAAAGGAGCAGCTGACCGCTAGTATCTTCCTGGTTTTCAATGTACACTTCCACTTTATCCCCGATCTTTAATTCAGGGTTGTAGCGGAATTCGTTCATCTGGATCACTCCATCGCTTTTGAAGCCGATATTGACGATGACTTCTCGATTGGTCATGGTGACCACTGTGCCTTCAATCACTTCATGATCCTGGATAGCTTTCAGGGTCTGATCGTAAACATCTTCCAGCTTGGTACGTTCTTCGCTTGTGTAAATTTCATGTTTTTTACCGATGGCATCCCAGTCAAAATCGGCAGGGGCAACAGGAGCCACATGCATTTTCCTGGTTGACTTAACGGCCGGTTCTGCAGGAGCAGGTTCAGCAACGATTTCTGTTACAGGCTCTGCCACAACAGCTGCAGCAGGCTCAGCAACAGGTTCCGCAACAATTTCCGCAACCGGTTCTGCAACTACTTCTGCAACAGCTTCATTAACAACCTCTTTCACTACAGGGGTTTCGTTTTCAACATTTGCAATCTGTTCAACAATGGGTTCAGCATTCTGCTCCATGTTCTCAATGTTTTCTTCAGGAGTCATTCATTTTTGCTTTATGGCAGCGCAATTACGCTGGCCGGGTTTAACATTTGGTTAACTTACAGGGCTTTAAATAAAGAACGTTTCCCATTTTTACCCTTGGAAAATGGGGTGCAAAGATAGAAAGAATTATTTTGCAGGACAAGCATTATGTGCAATTTACGATTTTTGTTAAGCGATTTTTGATTTAGGAAAATATTTCTATTTTTGTAATTTGACAATTTTCACTTAAATCACTTTTTTATGGAAACATTGCTGAAGTGGGCATCATGGTTGGTTGCGGCTGCATCAACTTATCTTATCGGACTGGGTTTCCTCGGATACCTGCTTGGAAACATCCAGATTTTCGGTGTTCATTACGGAACCTATATTTTATTCGGTGGATATTTTATCCTGTTTTCAATCATGGTGATTTTACTGAAAATCTCCTGCCAGAAAAAATAACATGTGAAGCACATACTGATATTTTTCCTGACAGGGTTAATTCTTGGTTCTGTCGGATGCAGGAAAAAGGAGGCTGAGGTTGATCCAGGGTCGATAACTGTATTGATGACCTTGAATTTTAAGGATAATTTCATCAATCCAAAATTGGGAGCCATTGTTTTTGCTTCAGATTCAGTTGGCCATGTAATTGCCGACACGATGTACAAGGGGAATGGCAAATTTTTTCTGGACGCGAAACCCGGGATTAAAATTCCTTCCCGTTTTATGTTGACCATTGTGACCTGGGAACCTTCCATGCATGATTTCGAAATTTCACTAAACTCGTACCTGCAGGTAGAGAGTTCTGAGTGGACATTGCAGGGCCACCGTCCTGATACCCTTGGACATGTTACAGTCAGTCTTTCCAATGTTCCGCAATCAACGCTCATTCTTTATGCAAATTCAGGTTATGCAAACCTGACAACAATCTCAAACGACGTAATTGCGTTGACATATCTCGATCCTGATGATCTCTTTGTGAAGACTGAAAACAGCCAGGGGCAGCTTTTCCGATGGATCAGCGACATTCATCCGGGAGGAATCTATGATGTTGAAATGGCATCTGCCCAGACACCCGCGCTTACCACCATCGGCCTGAGCGGAAAGTACTACGAAGCGCGGATATGGGGTTATAAAAACACCGACTACGAAAACAGTCTGCCAGTAATGACCGAATTTTCTTTTGGCGATATCCCGGCTGGCAATTTTATCCGGGTACCTGATTTACCGGAACATTTTCAAGGGTATCACACGGAACTGAAACAGGTTGAGAGCTGGGACTCCTCGACCTCATATACCTTTCGGGTGAATGGTGCCATCCCTTCCGGTTTTCAGAAAATTGATGCCCGGGTAGAGAACTTAACAGTTTATCCTGTAGGAAAAATCCACCTCTATCCCTCCGGGGATTTTACGTCCACGAATGCAACATGGCAATTTTATGGCCATAACAACCAGTCTTTTTCATGGACGATGCATGGCTGTGACACCACGAAGTACTTCAAACTGCCCAAACTACCCGAATCCATTATCCAGTTCTTTCCTACCCTGTCGCTCGACTCCCTCTATTTTTACAATGTCGAACTCTCCAAATACCCTGATTTTGCTTCATATGACGAGATAATACACCATATTTTTAATCCAACTCATCCACATTCTCAAAACAAGCTGAATGCCAGTACGTTGATATATGGTCAAAGCAAATGATCATTTTATTTTCATAACTTCGCAAACTAAAAAATACTCAATATGCCATTAAAATGCGGAATTATCGGGCTGTCAGGTTCAGGAAAAACCACGCTATTTAACTGTATCTCAAATAACCGTGCCGAAACACATGCTGCCGCTTTTTCAGGTACGAAATCGAACCTGGGAGTCATGAATGTCCCGGATGTCCGGCTACAGGCCATCGATAAGATCATCAAATCAGTTAAAGTCGTTCAGACAACCATTGAAATGGTCGACATTCCTGGTTTGTCAAAAGGAGGCAGCCAGACTGAAGGCAACAAGTTTCTCTCAGATATCCGCAATGTTGATGCCCTGATCCATGTGATCCGTTGTTTTGACGATCCGCAGCTGCCTCATCTTGAAGGTTCCGTAAACGCTGTTCGCGACAGGGAAATTGTTGACCTTGAATTGCAGATTAAGGATCTTGAATCGGTGGAGAAAAAGATCGGGAGGATGGAAAAGCAGTTGAAGGCAGGTGATAAAGAGGCAAAACACGGACTGGAGGTGCTGCATGTGCTTAAATCTCACCTTGAATCGTTTGAGTCGGCACGTACTGTCCCACTTTCCATTGATGACAAGCGTTTCATGGATGACATGTTCCTCCTTAGTGATAAACCTGTGATGTACGTCTGCAATGTGGATGACTTGTCTGCCACCAAAGGAAACGGATATACTGCAAAATTCATCGAATCAATCAAAGGCCAGGAAGCGGAAATCCTTGTAATAGCGGCAAAAATGGAGGCGGAAATTGCAGAGCTTGAAAGTGAAGAGGATCGGCTGGCATTCCTTGCTGATGCCGGGTTGACTGAACCGGGTGTGAACAGGCTTGTGCGGGCGGCATTTCAGCTGATCGACCTCCAGTGTTTCTTCACCGCCGGGCCAAAAGAGGTGCGTGCCTGGACCATCAAAAAAGGCATGACGGCTCCGCAAGCTGCCGGAGTTATTCATAGCGACCTCGAACGAGGCTTTATCCGCGCCGAGGTTATGAAATATGATGATTTCATGAGACTTGGTTCAGAACACGCCTGCAAGGAGCACGGAAAACTCATGATCGAAGGAAAAAATTATGTCGTGGGTGATGGAGATATCCTGCACATCCGGTTCAATGTATAACAAAGTAAATCCCAAATCGTAAATCGTAAATCGTAAATCGTAAATTCCTTCCTTTCCACCCGATGCCCGAACCAATAGAAAAAATCCTGGAACATTCACGGTTTATCAAAAGCGATCTTGTATACCTGCTTAATACCGGTGGAAAAGAACGTCTTGAACTCTTCACTAAAGCCAAAGAGACCAAGGCCACCTTCGTGGGAAAAAAAGTTTACTTCAGGGGGTTGATAGAGTATTCGAATTACTGTAAGAAAAACTGTTATTACTGCGGGATCCGTGCCGGAAACAGCCGCTATGTAAGGTACCGGATGACCGATAGTGAGGTGCTGGAAGCTGTGGATTATGCCCATGCAAATAATTATGCTTCCATTGTGATCCAGTCGGGCGAACAAACAAACAAGGCATTCGTCAACAAGATTGAATCTTTGTTAAAGAGAATCCACCTGCAAACCGAAGGAAAAGTTCATGTAACGCTTTCGCTTGGCGAACAAAGTAGGGAAACCTATCAGCGCTGGTTTGATGCAGGGGCGCACCGGTATCTTTTGCGCATTGAAGTTTCAAACCCTGCGCTGTATCTGAAACTTCACCCCAATAACCCGGGCCACGATTACCACCGCCGGCTGGATTCGTTGAAAACCCTGAGGAATGTGGGCTACCAGGTTGGCACCGGTGTGATGATCGGTTTGCCTTTTCAAACCATTGATGACCTCGCCGACGATCTTATCTTTTTCAGGGAATTCGACATCGACATGGCCGGGATGGGTCCCTACATAGAACATGCAGACACTCCCTTATACCAGTATCGCGACAAACTTTTACCCCTGAAAGAGCGTTTTGACCTCTCGCTGAAAATGGTAGCCATTTTACGGATCATGATGAAAAATATCAACATTGCTGCCACTACAGCCATGCAGACAATTGATCCCCAAGGGCGTGAAAAAGCATTGATGGTGGGTGCCAATGTGATCATGCCCAACCTCACTCCGGTAAAATACCGCCAGGATTATTTACTGTATGAAAACAAACCCTGCCTTGACGAAGAGGCAGAGGAGTGTAAAAGCTGTCTTGAAGCACGCATCCATATGGCAGGCGATACCATTGGTTATGGTGAGTGGGGAGATTCCGGCCATTTTCTCGAAAGAAACCCATAAATTTCCTCTCTTCCTCCGAATTTTAGGTAATTTTTGTAGGGCAAACCACTACAAGAAAATCAGGTTTTTCCCTAAAACAAATTTCCTGATCCCTTACACGGAAATTGAGAAAAAATCATCAATTTTGGAGAGGCCAAATATTGCCTGTTTGTAAGATTAAACATGTAAATTGCGGGAAAATTCCGAATGAATCTGAAGATTTAATAATTTTCTTATGAAGCATAAAATCCTGGTCATTGACGACGAGAAAATGATCCGCAGTATTCTTGCAGCATCCCTTCAATCCAAAGGTTATGATGTTGAAGCCGTGGAAAGTGCTGAAAAAGCGTTTGAATGGCTCGGAGATAATCTTCCCGACCTGGTTATCTGCGACATACAAATGCAACCCATGGATGGATACGGCTTCCTGGATCAATTCCGCAAAGGCAACCATACAAAAAAAACGCCGGTTATCATGCTCTCGGGTGTTGAAGAAAAAAAGGAGCGTGTAAAATGTTACCGGAAAGGAGCCCAGGATTTCCTG
>Ga0073936_10002580_pt1 | contig 26883 bp, 34 predicted proteins | sample AliMusrvi5mmetaG_FD_87041 | JGI IMG/M metagenome (GOLD analysis project Ga0073936, IMG submission 87041) | Freshwater lake bacterial and archeal communities from Alinen Mustajarvi, Finland, to study Microbial Dark Matter (Phase II) - Alinen... | ecosystem: Environmental > Aquatic > Freshwater >...
AATGAGCGGGTTATCCCTTATGATTTTCTTACAGAGATACTGGGTAGCTTTGTGAATAACAAGACAATTGGGAAAGGCAAACACCGTAAAATCACAGAAAAAGGGTTGCTTGCCAAAATCATAGAGGCAGGAATCTTAACCATTGTCAGGTATGGCGGTCATAATAAGGATAATCCTTCTCTGTCGCACAGCACGATTTACGCTATCAATCCTGATATCCTAAAAAACCCGGCTGTTAAGTCGGTGACTCTTAAAAATCGTAACTGCATTAACTCCAGAGCCAAGGCGGTAGAATTAAGAGCAAAGCCGTTCTCTTCGATTGACAGGAAGATTTTATGCAAGGAGCATTCAACGCTTTGCTTTGATATCGATTCTGATACCTTCTTGAAAAAGCATCTTAAAGACTGTGAAGAGTCGGCCATAAGAAAGGGTAGCGATTTATCAGATCCTGTAAAATATCAGGAATGGCTAGAGGCCCTTAAGATCAGGGTATCCAAGATCGATGAAATAAATTCACAGGAGAATAGCGACAAATGGCTTACCTGTTCGGTGGACACATTCGGCAAGAGGCTTCACCACACACTTGGCTTTATACCTTCGTCGGCGCGTCAGTATGCCCGCGTAAGGGGAAGAGGATCAAAGCTTGTGCCTTTGTTCGAGATCGATTTGCGTAACTGTCAGGCCTATCTACAAGCCCTTTGCGCTATCCGTGACGGTGTGGAAGACGATGACTTTAATAGAGACTTGAAAAACGATCTTTATAAGCAGTACGCACAGCATAGGGGATTTGGTTCTAGGGCTATAGCCAAGGAAGCAGTGTTTAAAGCCCTCTTCGGTCAATCAGATTCCTCTGAGCTTAAAGCTATGAGTGAATTCTATCCCGACATGGCTAAATATCTGACGGCTGAGAAAACAAAGCAGATCGAATTTTTCAAAAAAGAAATGGGGGACAAGTACGCTCCTTACAAAAACAACAGCATCAAGGCACAGAGGGCTGAAACCAAATGGGCAAGGCAGGTATGGAATAAGCTGGCACAAAAGAGAATTCGCTTTATCCCGGTGCATGACTCGGTAATCGTTTTTGGTCCAAAGAAGCAGTCATATGCCTTAGACGCATCGCAAGATGTAGAAAATATCATGGTTGAAACAATGGCAAGCCAATGGACGGAAGAGATTAAATATTCAGGGCTAAAACCTAATTTTAAGACAACTTGGTTTATGGATTTCGTAGAGGGGTGATAAAATTAATGACTATCTGTAAAACCATTCCGCTTAACCCTAATGTCTTTCTCGAAGATCAGATAGCCGACTATGACATATACGATTTAAACGGGGTGGTTACTCCTTCCAAAATGGAAATGGAGCACACCATAGAGGGTGTAATCCTGTTCTGTGTTTGGCACCTACCGCAAGGCTGGTATATCGATCAGGATAAGGCTTTCTGTGTCTTCGGTGACTCAATTAAGGAGTATAGCATGCCATTCTTGCCGGGTTTCAATATAAGATTTAAAGAAAAAGCCCAATGAAATCATGGCAAAAATATTTTATTCGATAATTTTAACAAGATTAACGCGATTAAACACTGAATTAAGAAATTAATTCGAAGTCGCTTAAAAAGGAGTAAATCAAATGATGACAAAAGAGGATAGAGCAAAAATAGAACAGGGTATCGTATCCCTGAAACTGGATATCAAAACAGCCAAAGCCAATAAGTCTGATACAGATTTCGGCGGTGATAACGACAAAGGCTTCTGCGGCGAATTGATCTTCGGTTTATTTTTAGAGGATGCAGGTTTGGAATACGATTCAGTTTCCGAAGAGAATCTTGATCATGATTTCGTCGTTGGAAATGAAATCAAAGCAGAGGTGAAGGCCAATTATAACACCTACTCTGATACGGTCGTAATCGAAACCGGTAGTTTTAAGGATAAAGACGGATGGGGGTTTACTTGCCAAGCCGACTGGTTGGTCATGGTGGATATCGAGAATCAGAAGCTTGTTATTTTTGACTGGAAGAAAATGAAGCCTATGGTAGAAGTCTGGAATAAGGAATACCGCAGGAATCAAAACAAGATGACTCATGGGTTGTATGGTGACGATTGGGAATCATCGTTTATCAGGGTGCCTAAAACAGTGGTCAAAGAATTCGTAATCATGGAGTAAAGGAAATGCAAGAAATCAAAATCAGCGGGATACTTGGCTTATTAAAGCTGTCGAGGTGAAGAAATGAAGACTTACAGTTTAAGGATGTTCAACCTTGGTCTTAGTCTGGCTTGGATGGCAGGTTTCTCTGCGGTCAGCCTTAAGGACGTAATCAAGGATCTTAAATCGATCAGGGATAAAATAGATAAGTCGGGTATACCCGATTGCAAAGGCAACCCCGTATACGGGGCTAAGGAGGCACTATGACACCTGTAGAGATTTACGCAGAGGCTTTCCGGCGCTTAATCCGCGATGAATGTAAGACAAGGCCTTGTGATCATATGCAGATGCAGGAAATGGCTAAGAGCCTTCTGTCTAAGGTGGCAGAAATAGAAGCTGAGGAAAGAGAATTGAGGATTAAACAGAGGATTGAATTAAGCAAAAAAAGGAGGGGTATATGAACTATCAGACGAAAGAGTTAAGTCGCTCGGTTGGGAACGGCTATAAGTATCTGGTTAATAATCACAAGGATGACGGGTCAACCTACAGTTTTAAGGCCAACTGTCTATTGGCGGTAATCGGGTATATCAGGGATCTTGCACCGGATCATGGTAGGACGGCTACTGAAACGGAAAGCCTTGGGGTTAAGGTAATCGATATTTGGTCGGGTATACCCGATTGCACAGGCAACCATGTATACATGGCTAACAATGGAGGTAAGTAACATGAAAGAGATTGAGGGATTCAAGGTTTATACAAATGAGGAAATAAAAGCGGCTAAGGATCAGAAATGCAAAGAGGAAAACGCTTTGGCAGATTTCAGGTCACAGGGCCATTTTTGGTTAAGGGTTTTAGACGCTGGTGTCTATGACGTGGTTATGGGTTTGGCTAAGAAGGGTGTCGAAGTGACAAGTATAGAGTATACTGGGGAAAATGTATTCTTGGACGCTACTTATGATTCTACTTGCTTAGGAATAAGGGTCACTAACGGCAAGATAGCCGACATCAAGCAGGAGGTGAATTAATCATGGATAACTTTTTTACATTATTGGTCTGTTTCTTTGCGGGTTACGGCTTTGTAAAAGCAATCAGGGGTAAGTAACATGAATCCTAAAGTAAAAAGGGCAAGATCCAAACACCCACGCCAGACAGATACGCCGGAGTCTATCACCTGTCGGCAGATACTAATCCTGTCAGACAAGCCGGTGTCAGAGGATAACCAGAAGAATCGAATCTGTGTCCATGTCTGCCAGTGGAGTAGGGGTAAGGTACAGCTAGAGGTAAGGCGCTATTACCTGACGAAGGCGGGCGCTGTACGCTGGTATAAGACGGTAGGCATATCGATGGAGATCCTTAAACTCATAGCAGACAACCAACAGGAGATCATTGCGGCACTGCAACAGTAATAGCTTAATCATACACACCGATGAAAGGGGTAAGGTTTAACAGCCTTGCCTCTTTTTGTGTCTATATACTATAGGTTGTGTCATTCTTGTTTAATCTGGTTTTTTATACTATGGGTTGTATGCTGGTAACATAATGTTTGTCTTTAGACGCTGAGGTGTGTCAAAATGTCACACCTGATTAACCAAACTGAGACATAATGTCACACCTAAGCCAGCCGATTATAAACACTATATCTTAACTAGACAATGATTTACTCAGCTTCGCGAAATATTTATTATGTCAACTAATAAGTCATAAGTGCTTGCAAATCAAGCATGTTAAACAAGCCGATGAAACACGTCATATTATTGATCTTTTAAACAGGTGATTGTTTAATCATAACTTATTGAATTAGAACAGGTTAAACAGACAGATCATAACCGATGCTAGTTTAAACCCTTTGATTATTGCGAACCTAGTATAACACTGGTGTTTATAGCCGTTCTTGGTCAATCAGCCTGTTTATCCTGACGGTATAAGCCCCCTGTGATAATTACATGGGACTATTTGACTCGGTGATTAGGGATGATCACCATTAATAATACAGTCCAAAATATCGAACTTAAAATATTCAATCACAGACACTTATAACTATTGATATGATAACTCTAATCTTCGATAATAGAAACCATACAGGATAAACCAACCGATTGAAACCAGACAGAAACCTTGCGGTCATAGCCGCTATAGATAAACTACCTACTTCTTCTATAATCGCTACCCCTAAACCAGTTCTATCACCCTTCCCTCTAACCCAGTCGGTATAGACTGTATTACTTCACCCCTGACTCTGTAGCTATGGCTAAGTTCCCTGTCATATACACCCATAACAGGAATTGGACACAGGCGGCTGTTCTTGATGGCTAACCTTGGAAGGGTAAGGGGTATGTCCGACTTGGTGAAACTGATTACTATCACAGTCCTGTCTATCTCTATCTTTTGGATTACCAAATTGATAAGCTGTCTGTACTCAGGGCCTGACACTTCTTCGATATCCTTTATAGCCTTGTCAAAATCAAAGCTATTGGACAGGCTCAGTGATTCCCTTAAAGCATTAAGCCTTTTCTCGGTTGACTCCTTAACTTTGATCCAGTCTTTCTTAAGGCTGTCAAAGATATCCTTGTCTATGTCCCCTGCCTGTAAGGCCTGATAATCCTGCTTCCTACGCTCTTGCAGTTTCGCCAGTATGTCCATAGCCGCTGTTATATCCTCTTGCGTCTTGGCTGTCCCTTGGCTAAGTCTCAGTGCTTCCAGACGTGCTGGCAGGACATAGGGTGCCAAGCACTCTAACAGGCCTGTGCCTCTAGTCTCGTTGCCATTAACCGACAGATACCCTTTAGCCTGCCCTACCAAGCTTGGGGTGCCCATGGTTTCCCTGATGATTTGCCCGCAGTCAGGGCAACGGTAGTAATATTGTATCCGGGATTTATTCCAGCCGCGTGTTAGATAGATGTGCATGGCCTTCTGGCAGGGTTTACAGATGACTAAGCCCGTCAATGGATGGATCTTTGTTTGGTCCCTGCTATGGTTATTGGCTAATTTGTCCTGTACCTTCTGCCAATCCTTAAGGCTGACAACCTTAACCGACTGAAAGACAAGGGATTCTATCAGTTCGCCCTTAGTGTTCTCCATCATGCCAGCATACCATTCCCGTTTAAGGCATTGCAGGATGACACACCTTAGCCATTTCTTGGCTGTTCTTGGCTTGATACCCTTTTGTTCCAGAGTGTTCCTGATGGAGGTTATGGTGTTACCGGCTAGGAACAAATCGAACATTTGTTTTACCGTTGCCAGTTCTTCCGGAATAGGAATGATTTGTCCTTTCCCGATTGACTTCATACCTAAGCCTATAGCCGCTGAATATAAGAGTCCTTGGTTCCTGTTGTCATTCCTGCTTGTCATAGAGTCTTTGGCTTTGCCGATTACAGAATCATTCTCCACGATTCCCTTTACGCTCTGTGTGATTTTAGTTGATAAAAGACTCCAGTCAATCAAACCTTGGTCTTCACAGAATAGTTGAAGCCCTAAATCATGAAGTCTGGTTTTAAGGTGATTCTCCAAGAAGCTGTTATCCAGATTCCTACAGAACCTAGTGATATCCCGGCACCAGATATAATTGGCACCGGAAAGCTTGGCAGTTTCGAACGCTTGGGTTAGGCCCTTTCTAGTCTTCTTGGTGGAAGACTTCTTACACAGATAAGCTTCAACCGTCTTGTCCAGATCGATTATAGCGCCAGCGTCAGACTCATAGGCTCTACCGCTGACTCCTTTGTCTTGAAACATGCCGCATGACTGCCAGCCGAGTTTCTTGACGGCTTCCAGATAGGCAGATTCCTGCGATTCGATGGACACTTTTTGATCGTCATCACCAGATGTCCTGAAATAGCCGATTGTCTTAACTGTTGCTGTTTCGTTATTCATGGCGTATCCTTTGGTTTGGTTTGGTTTGGTTTGAGTGAAAAAATGGTTTATGGCCTGTATTATAGTTAGTGTTTAAGTTTTAGACAACCTAATTCGAATCTTAAACACGATACAGAATAACCAAGCACCGAATAATCGTAAATATCTAATAAGCAAAGACTTACAAGGCACCTTTAACCTAGGTGCTTTTTCTTTTATCTATCAACTTAGCCAAGGCTAACAATGTAAGCCTCAAACTAACTTCTACAGAAATCAGACTCTTAATCACTGACGCCACAAAAATATTGTGCCCGCTTCTTGTTTTAGCCACACACCCTAAGACGGAAAAAAAGCGCAGTAGATATAAGGCAGTCAAAGGACAAAATGAAGATCAAATTTATCAAAGAGTACACGCTTGACGGTCAGGTATTGCCTGTCGATTCCGTCATAGAGATTGAGGATCAAGCACTTGTTGACACCCTTACCGCTGATGGAACTGCGGTTCTAGTGCCTGACGATGTGATTGAACAGGAATGCGCTTGTAAGACTGATGAAATGACTGCCAAGGCGGTCAAAGATATCGAACAGAAAACAATTTCGGCACCCAAAGCGGTTGCCAAGGAGAAACACATGAAGGGACTGATTAAAGCAATTTCGAACACTATTTCCACTAAGGCGGCGACTGACTACTCTGCTACCACGAGTACTGAGATTCTAGGCATCGTCGGTCAGGACGCGCAGGTTTACGGCTTGACTTCCAAGCGCACTGTGAAGGGCAACCTTAAGATCGTTTACAGCAACGTGAATTCCAACGCTGACGCTCCTGTTATCGGAATCGTCGGTGAATCCACTGGGGCTGGCACGGCTTGCACGCTTGCTGAGTATGACGCTATCCCGGCTAAGTGGATCGCGACTGTCAATATCCCGTCAGAGATGGTTGACGACGTGGAAAATATGGAGGCTTTCGTTACCAAGGAGCTTGGCAATAAGCTTAACCTCGTGCTGGATAACTCGGTTCTTAATGGCCCCTTCACTCAGAACAAGGGCTTTAACGGAATTGTGAATGACGCTAACACGGCGATTGCGGTTATCGCGGATCTTGACGCGCCGAAGGCTGATGAACTGTTGGCGATGACTGCCAAGATTAACCCGGCTCTTTTGCCTAACTGCAAGTGGGTGGTTTCTCCTAAAGGCTGGAGTGCTATCTGCGGCGAACTGTTGACGGCTGAGAATATCGGCAACCAGCTTATCCAAGCAGGCAAGACGCCTATGCTTCTGGGCTTTGACGTTGTGATTTCCATGGCGGTGCCTGCGGCTACCCCGATGGTGTTCGGTGACTTCGGACAGTACGTTTCTGGCGTTGCCCGTGACATCCGCGTTGAAGTCGATCCTTCGGCTTCTTTCCTGACGGATGAAGTTGCGGTTAAGATCAGCGGTCGTTTTGCCGGTGGCCTTGCCTGCGGTATCCAAACCTATGCCGGTGCAGAGTATGCGGGCATGGTGTACGCTTCCGAGTCTGAGTACGGCGTGTAAGATAAGATAAAGGTAGCAATAACATTTGGGGCGGTAGGCGCAAGCCGCCGCCCTTTGTTTTTCAAGAGGTAAAAAATGGCTACATATCTACAAGACGCAGTAACCCATAAATGGCGTGAAATCCTATTCAGCACTGATGCCAACGGGCTACATATAGAGTACGGTGAAACCGAATATGACTTAGAGCCGCAGAGTTTGCCGACAGGCAATGAGCCTTTGATTTCAATCAGTGTCTATAAGCAGATTTTTGACATCGATGATTTACCATGCTCAGATATCTGCTGGTTTAAAGCGGCTCAGGTTGTAAGCAAATACGTTGAAGGATTCACCGGCTATAAATTCCGTGCTGACGCTATCGCACTTCCAGAGGGATTGGACACTGTGATAGCCAACATGATCAAAGCACGCTTGGAGCATAACGACGGATCAAGGGATTTGACTAAGAAATCAGAGTCAATCCGCAACTACAGCTACACCAATGCCGATACAGCAACTTCTGCTTCTAGCCTCTATGACGAAGAGCTTAGTTTCTATGCCAAATCGAAAATCTATGTCAGAGGTTGCTAATGTTGTCTAATTGTAAAGCGGTCATAAAGCAGGCTGTCTTTGGCACAGAAAGAAATAGCCTTAACCAGCTTATTCCTACCTATCAAGCCGTATATCCTAATCCTGTAAATGCATGGCTGACTCAGGCGTCAAGCCAAGTGTCGCAGAAACAGCAGGAAAGCCGATATGACTATGAGCTTTCGTTTATAGCACCCAAAGGCATAGACGTTGATATAGATATCGGCTGGACTGTAGAGATAAATGAAACCACTTACACGGTGGTAAACGTAGAGCCAGCCTATGTGCCAGCAGGCAAGCATCACATCATTTTAGGCATTAGTGCCAAGGATTAAACTATGTCAGATAGCGAATATGGATCAGAAGAAACGAATTTAACCAAGATTCTGCTTACACAGATAGGCACTGTTCTTAACTCTATCTCTGACGTGCCAGCTTATCCAGAACAGGCACCTTCGATAGCCGGTTATCCCCATATGGTTTATTGGATGTTCGCAAGTTCTACATCCAACACTCAGGCATTCAGCTTTGACTGTAAAACGGAAACCTTCATGGTGCAAGTCTCTTGTTACTCTAAGGGTGACGGCTGGGGTGATTTGATCGATCTACAAGCAGAGATAGAAGACGCGATGAAGAATAAGGTTTTGTGGGGTAGTTCTTACGTACAGGTAAAATACTTAGGCGGTCAGGGGCCGGTGCCTAGTGACACGCAGGGGTACTGGCAGTGTGATAAAACTTTCATGGTCACTTTAGGAGTTTAAATATGAGAAAAATTATAGCATTTCTGTTTGTGGCGTCTGGTGTTTTGGCTGGAAGCTTCCCGAATTTCAACGATCTAAACACAGTTAAGACAAACCTACAAAATCAGATTAGCGTTGTGTCTAATCAAGCATCTTCAAAGCCGACATATCAGGCAGTGACGGGAATCGTGGATTACGCTATCTCGGTTATCCCTGCCTTTATTGAAACCGATCCTATTTACAGTGCTGATAAGCCAAGCCTTGCTACTAAAGCATCAGTATCTAACGATTTAAACGCAATCCAATATGTGCCAATTATTTCGGTAACAACAAACTTTATTAGAGGTTTTGAACTTACTTCATTTTCTGGAAATGCTACAAATCTAATTATGACAATAGGTGAAACTTGGAAGTTTGATTCTATAGTTCTTGCTACTAATATACATACACACGTTGTTACAACTAATTATTGGAAATATGTTTGTACGGGACATGCTAACTTAAGTTTTAGGCCAACATATTCTAAATGGGATACTACTTTTACTTCTCCAATAGTTGGTGGTGAAAGTATTACATTTACTTATCAGAGTCCTACTACTTCTTACACTAATACCTCTTTTAATATGACTGATAGCTTGGATGGAATTGTTTCTTTTATTGAAGTTCAAGTTCCTATTTATACTGTGATAACAAACGGCTTTGACACACTGGCCTATACCTATGATCTTACAAATTACCAGCCCCTGACTCATGGTATTATCACCAACAATTCAAACGCAACGCTGAATTCTCTTGTGGTAAGCAATAACTTAAACGTGACAGGTAATATTTACCAAAATACAAACAGAATTCTTACTACTGCTGATGGAGTAATTACGAATGGACAGAACATTGTAATTTTCGGAAATGTCACTGACTTCGGTACGAATTCACCTATGCCGGGATATACTGCTTATTGTAAGGGTGTAGGTATTTGGACAAATGATATTGATCATGGCCAATGGGTATCTTATGACGGCGGAACAAATCAGTATTGGGAACTTTTTCAATAATGAAAACTTTACTAGCTATAATGCTTTGTTTATCTGCGCTGTTTGGAATGGCGGATATTCCTATTACTTATCACCTACTCGGAAACAGAAGCGATAAACACTATGTTAATAAAGTTGCGACATGGGGTTCACAAGATGTGCTTAACGGTTTGGTTGCTTGGTGGAAATTGGATGGAAATGCATTAGATTCTATTGGATCGAATAACGGAAATGCCATAGGAGCTACTCCAACAAACAATGCCGCTGGGAAAAATGGATATTATTTTAATGGAATTGATGCTTATATAGATTTAGGTACAAGTGTTCTTTATTCACAGTCTCTGTCTTCAGCCACAATATCATTATGGGTTTATACTGAGGTACTAAATAGTAATGCCCTTTTCCTTGACGATTGTGGTGGTGGTGGTGCAGGCGCTGGAATCTTGTTCTATTTTGATAATTCTATACCGCATTTTTTGTATGCTGGAGACGGGAATGGTGGAAATATTGGCTATACAACCTCAATTTTAGGTTGGCATCATTTTGCAGTAAGTGCATCAGCGACTTCTTCTATACTTTATTTAGATGGTTCACCACTTGTGACATCATCATGGCATCCACGTTCACAAAATCGAAAAATGACATTAGGTGCAGTATACTACTATGGAGTATCAAGCTTCACAAAATGTATTATTCGCGATGTGCGAATTTATGACAGACCGCTTTCTCAAAATGAAATATCCGTTATTGCTTCAAAATAAGATGCCATAATCATTTAATAAATAATCTTACAAACAGGAGAAACACATGAAAAAATTTTTCTATAAGTTTAACGCAGTAGGAGTCTTCGGATCACAAGACACGAAGGCCGTAGCCGCTGACAGCCTCTTAGAGGCCTTGGATACGCTTAAATCCTGTGAAGGCCCAATCGAAGGCCCATCATGCAATTGGACATTCGAACAGTGGCAGGAACACAGCCTAAAAAGTATCGATATATTTACAAATACAGAATACAAGGAGAAGAAATGAAAAAACTAATGATGATCCAGATTCTGATAGCAACATTGGCCGTTTTAACGGGCTGTGTAGGAACAGTCATCAAATCACCAACAGGTTTTAGTGCTTATAGATTAGCTATTTTATGGCCTACAGAAACCGGCGGGTTTGAAGTATCTACTAATGGTGTGCTTAAAGTCGATGGATATAAAACTGATGGGGGGTCTGCGGCTATGAGTCAAGTGTCTGAGGGGATCACCAAAGGAGTGATAGACGCTATGGGTAAGAAATAATGATCTACGGAGAAACATTTTTCTGCTGTAATCCGGACGGTAGTAAGTCAGATAAGATTCTGTTCCCTAAACTTCAACCCTTTTATTATCCAGACAAAGCAGAGGGCTGGTTATTACTGGAAGACTTTTCGATTACCTATAATGGCTATAAACTGACAGCGTTAAAAGGCTTTGATTATGACGGGGCTAGTATAAACCGAATATTCTGGACGTTAATCGGAAGCCCTATGGATCATGATATTATCGTAGGATCTATGTTCCACGATTTGCTGTACTGCGTTCATTTGCCAGAATTCCCAAGGTGTGAAACTGACGGATTATTAAAGTACCTAATGGGTGTTTATTACGCAGACAAAGCCAAACAAACAGCGGTCTATAACGCTGTCAGGTTATTCGGAAATAACCACTGGACACAGACACCAGAAGACATAGCCAAATATAGAAACCTGATTAAGATAGAACAGGCTTAAATATGATCAAGAAGAAATCCAATTTCGATGAAGTGGTTGCCCGTTGGACAGCCAAGCAAGTTGAAGTCAGAGCCGCATTTCTGGAAGAAAGGGCTAGGTATTACTGCCCTGTGGACACTGGCGAATTGAAAGCCGACATCCACACAGAAGACATGGAGAACGGTAATAAGCGTGTAGGATCTTCATTACCGAAGGCGGCTTACACTGAGTTTGGCACCAGTGGTCCTCATGCCCAAAGGCCGCAGGCTTGGCTTAGGACTGCCCTAATCGATACGTTAACAGAGTTCGCTAAGAAGTAAGCTACCCCGTTTTCAGGCTCTTAATCAGTATAACAACACTTTTCACATCCTTATTGTGTCTATGGTGGACGCTTTGAGGTGTTGATAAAAAGAGGGATTAAATATGAGTTCATTCGCTATTTTGGGTGATGACATCAGCGTTACGGCTGGCAGTGGCACCTATCGCGCTTATTCTATGTCGGTTGATAAGGTTGGTAATGAGGTTGGGGCTAGAGCATTCGAAGATGCGGCTGGCGAAAAGGCTATCGTGATGATTGATAAGTCAACGAATCTTACTGTCAATTTCAGGGATAACATCCTTGGTGTTTTCGATGTTGATGATGTGGTTACTGTGACTATCGTTATTGCCACTGTTTCGACTTCCTATAACGTCAAGGTAACTAACGTTAAGGGTAACGGAGCCAAGGACGGAATCGCAGACTTCAGCATTTCGGCTACGGTTGTGCCTACTGTCAGCGCATAAGATGTGCAGGGGTAGGCCTTTCCGGCTACCCCGTTTATCATAAAACAAAGGACAAGGAAAAATATGACAGAACTTACCACACCAACGAAAACATTTAACCTAGCCCAAAAAGACGGCTATGTTGCGATTGTCTGCAAAGAATTAACCATTCGTCAGCGTAAACAGTTGAACGATAAACTTGTTGAAAACCTTAAGGCTAAATCAAGACAGGAAACCTTGGCATTGGCCAAGATTCTGCCCGATGCTGACAGGATCAAGTTTCTCGTTGAAGCTTCAAAGCAGAATATTGTCAGTGACGAAGACATGAAGGCTTACAGGATGACTGACGAAGCCGTTAAAGAGACTTTGGTTTATTCCTGTACTCCTATGATTGCAGAGGATCTATGGCAGGATAACGCAGAGGAAATCTTAAAGGCTTATCTGTTTTCGTTGGGTGTTGTTGAAGATGACGTAGAAGATAAGAAGGCTGAGGGTAAGCAGGACTCTACGTTTCCACAATAACGACGGAATAGATAGGTTTATCATTAGTATCTGTGAACGCATGCATTGGACGCTGGATTACGTTTTAGATCAGTGTCCTAGCGTGTTAGCTAAAGTGGCAAAGTACATAGATCCTGATTATAAAGATCAGACACAAGCAGAGATAAAGAAACAGGCGATAGCGGATAAGATTAAGAAGCTGAAAGCCGAGGGTAAGCCGGTCAACATTTTCGAGTTTGCGGGGTAATTTTTATGGCAGATCAAGCAATTTTAGAAGCCTTTGTAGAGGTAAAAGCTGACGCAGTACAGGCTGATAAAGCTATTACTGCGGCATCAGACAAACTCGAAAAGGGGTTAAAGAAGGCTGGCGAACAAAGCGGTAAAGCCGTCAAGGGTGCCATGCTTGAACACGTTGCCACTCTGTCCCGTGGCATAGCGGAACTGTCAGACAAGCTATCCAAGCCCTTAGAACGTGTGCTTAAGACTGGTGGAGTCGGTGCCGGTTTGGCTATAGCGGCTTTCCTTAAATCAGGATCAGTAGAAGCTCAGAAATTTCAGGTAGCTTTAGGTAATATCGAAAGTGCTACCGCTGGAGTAGGTAAGAAGCTGGCGACTGAGGTAAACGTTTTCCGTGGCAAGACGCTTTATCAATGGGCAGAGATCCTAGCCGACAAGCTTAACAGCTTAGACACAGCCAAGCTTCAAAAGCTGGTTGATTACGGCAAAGAATTCGCGGCTGTGTTTGTCGGTATGAAGGGTATAACGATTGGCGGTCAATTGGTTGCATCCGGAAGCAAGCTGGCACAGGATATCCGTAAAGCAGGTTTAATTGGCGGTGCCTCTACGGCCGGTGGTGATTTGCTTGGAGGTGCATTAGGCACAGGTTACGATATAGGTGTCGGGCATGGAGCAACCCACTTAATAGGCAATAACGCCAGAGATATCTATGGACGCTTGCAAGGCGGATTGACTGCGGCACAGTACAACGCACAGCCGATTATCCAAAGAGCTTCTTTGTGGGGTACAAGGGCCGGTTCTATAGCTACCTCTATCGGTGCCGGTGCTGTAGCGGGTAAGGCCGCTGATTTAGCCGCTGGTGCTTCCATGGGGCTATCGCGTATGACTCAGGCCGCTGGTGCTTTCGGTGCCGGTTTGCTAAGTGCTATTCCTATTATTGCCATTGCCGCCGCTGTAGCCGCCGCTGTGCTGGCAGGCCTTAAAATGGTTATACCTGAAACCAAGGGATTGGGTTGGGGTGAATATGCAGGGGCTATCGGATCAGGAATAAAAAACAAGCTTACATATCGCACAGGGGAATCAGCTTTCTCTGCTAATTTCATGCAGGAAGACACTTTCAAGAAAGGCTTGGATAACAAGGGCCTTTTCACTTCCCTACGTATGCCTGAAATGGTTACTGATTTTCAACGCCAGATTGCAAGGCAGGGTGACACTTATGCTGGTGGCACTCCTGCTAATATCCAGAAATCTTGGCTAGGCAGAATCGATGAGATAAGAACAAATAACATAACGTCTATGGCCGAGGTTAAGGACAAACTGTCCCAATTCCCTGATAATCCTAAGCTAAAAGAAATGCAGAAAGGACTAGAGGCTAACCAAGACATTTTAAACGGTCAGCGTAAATCCATAGCCGGTTCCATCATGTCTGAGAATGAACGCAAATATCAATTTGGTATGGGACAAAACGATTTTGATAAGCGGATTAAAAAGGTTCAAGAAAAGATCGATAAACCTGAAGCACATCCTACAAGCATTTCTACCGGCATCGGGGTAACTGAAATTGGAAATGCTTTAGCTCAGGCTATCAACAAGGATCAGAACGATCAGAAACAGCGCGAAAAAGAGCTTTTGGATCTTCAGAAGGAAATCAAGGATCTTCAAAAAGAGAAGAAGGACGCTGACGCAGAGTTTCAGCGTCAATCATTAATCGCACAGCAGACGGTTGCAGACGTTTTAAGCGGTAAGGCCAATAGCTGTTACACCGTTCCGACACCATAAGGAGAATTTATGCCTACTACACCTATACAGGGATTGCTTTTGGACACGGGACATGTCATAGAAGAAAGCTACGGCGGATATAAAACCGCTACATCCACTTATCTGGTATGCACTTGGAGAAGCGGAACACTGCATAATATCCCGGCTCTAGGTGACACCTATCCCTCTGACGTTCATTTGCAATGCATCGATATAGCCCAGAGTTATTACGTTGACGAAAACAAGAACGCAGGAACCAAGTATATCTGCAAGTACGATAATTTTACCGTCAATGCTGGCAGTGATATTTTAGGCGGTGCTAAATACGGAACAGTCCAAGTGTCCATTCAAGGCGGTGCTTCGTTTGACGTGTTCACCAAGGAAAAGAGCAAAGGTGGAAGTTGGTACATCAGTCCTGACGCGACAAGCGGCACCTTCGTTGCGCTTAACGTTGATGTGACTGTACCTGTTCAGAACTGTACGATTGGAGTTAACGTCACAGATCGTTATAGAGGTTCTATGACCACTTTGATTGACCAGCTTAAAACTGTTGTCGGTAAACTAAATAACGCTACCCTTTGGGGACTGCCTAAAGGATCAGTGCTTTTGGCCAGTGGAAACGCAACGCCAGTGGTTGAATCCGTTACCAATGCCTATGATACAGAAAGCTGGAATAGAACTTACTCTTATCAGATCAAGACACTTTTAGACTCTGGTTCGGCTGTAAAAGAAGATAGCTGGCAGTACGTCTTTATCGATGGATGCTATCAGAGAATATCTAAAATTGAACATCCGACAACGGCTAGTGATTACATCAACCCTTATCAGTATGCAACGCTTCCTAACGCTCTATAACCTATGAACAGTCTGCCACAGATGCCAATGTTTTCAGGGGCTATAGCCACAAGGGATGTCGTTAACGCGATCATCCGTAGGTTAAACGCAGTCTCTTGTTTTAGCTTTGGCGGATGCCTGACTGGAAGCGTGTCTTCCAACGGTGTCCATCTTGCGTGTAGTCTTCCTGTGATTCCAAGCTTTAACAGGATCTTCGATAGCTCCTACAACACATCAACCAAAGCCTTTACCTGTACAAGATGTTATTTGCCAAGAGGACCTATCACGATCATAAGTGATGATCTATCTGTTACCCTTCCAGACACAGGCACAGAACAATTTATAGGTATCAAACTTAACACCAATGACAACACCTTGGAACTAATCAAAGGTGGCAGTCTTCCCGATGTTTCAGATCAGACACCACAGGCATCGGTGTACGTCAAAATCCCGATTTACAAGCTTATGAGTAACGGTGGTATCTGGTTTGTCGTTGATGATTATAGGGACTTAATTACAGGTAATGAATATGTTTAGGCGTTATGCATTAGGCGTTTTTATAGCTTGTGGCGTCTATGTCACTGGCGTCTTATGGCCTGATAGACCGGGTAAAACTATCCATGCAGAGGATGCGGCTTACCTTGTGGCAGGAGTAGCAGAGCGTCAAATCATGGCTCTTAATCAGGCTTCTTCCAATACCGTTATGCCATACGCCAGTTGGGATTTAATGTATGGTAAAATCCTTTGCCAAGGCAGAAATATGCTGACGAATAACGCCCCTATCCTTTGGCTGGATAAGTCCATTACCCCAATCACAGACGGTAATTATCTCTGCGGACAGAATCAAACTTGGATATCAACCAGTACCAATTATTACCACTTCTCAAACGGTATAAACCAGACGGTCATTCAATGGCAGTTATCAACACCTACGAATAACGCTTTCGATATTCTACCAGTGACGGCAACGAGGGTGCCGACAGCAGGATTGACTTACATGCCTCTTGGAACCAACTACGTTTCTAGCAACAATTACCCTATCAGTCCTATCTGCTATGGAATCCAAGCGACCAACCTTTCAACAGCTTGGGAACACGGCAACATATGGACAAGGGCAGGACTAGGCACCAACGTTTACAAGTTGGGCTGTGAATTACTACAGCCTGAAATCCTTAGTATTAAGCTCTTAGGTGGTGGCGGATTTACCGTTACAAACACAGTCACTATGCCTTACCTTATAGGGACTGTATCAGTAACCACACCGTTGTATTGCACTGCCACAAACACAAGCATCTTTATGGGTGCCCTATATGAAATCGACAGTAACCTTAGATCAGACAGAGGCTATTTTACAGCTTTGGCTAACCCCAGTAGTTTTACCGGCAAGCCGATTGGTTTTGACGGCGCATTCAGGCCGACTATGAATTACGGTCAATCAAACACGGTATATGTCTACCCGACTACAGCATGGGGTGTTTCCGGTGACGTAGGCACCATGACGCTTAAGGCTTATGGCGGGATTTCGATCAGTCCTGATAAGTTGGTTTACACCAACGGAGTCACGGGCGAATTATCTTTTAAGATCAGTGCGGTTGATCATTTCAGCGGACTCTATACGATTGACTGGCAGGGTAAAACCCATAGCTTTCCTATCCCTGTAGTTTCTTCCAACTTCTTTTCAACTGTCAACGTCAGTGCCAACGACGGTAACTCCGTCAATGAAACCATTTCCTGTGTCGAATCACAGTTGATAGTACGCACAAACCAGAGCATTAAAACCAACGATCTTAATCAGGCAAAAACGATGCTGGAAAACCTACAGTCCACAATCTCTATCTATGATTACTCTGCGTTGTCCGTGTCTAATTGCGTCAACTACTACGGTGATAACAGCACGTTTGCAAACGGTGTAAGAGTCCTCAGTAACCCTGATATCCAAATGTCGGCTTATAACACGGCTGGCATATCTGGTATGTCAGTCACGGCAAGTAACTCTTGCGCTTGGGACGGCTCTTTGTTTTCGATCAATGCCACAGCTTACGCGACAAAGACACTGACGGATTACTATTATGGCAGTCCTTATTGGGATTGGTACAAATCATTCGAGGGACACTTTAACAGCAAGGTGGTTATGGGCTCATTGCCTTACCCCAGTGCAATGGCTTGCGCAAGTGGGTATGTTAGCAAGGTGACTGTCTATGTCGTTGCTTATGCTGACATTCCGGCACAGGTTGATTATCACAACTATTTTGACAGGTGGAATCCTGATTTCCCTTACACGTTCGAAACAGACTTTACAGTCAAACAGCCAAGTGATTACGAGTCTCTTAAATTCGGGCTGATTAATTATCTGTGTACTGTTCCAAGTTTTATAACATCTTATACTGAAAGCAGAATCGATAATTACCAAGGACAGGGTTTAAACAAGATAAGAATAAGCAAGGTGTTTGAGATCGAAAATCCTACGTCTATTCCAGTTTTTACCCTTGGTTCTAGTGCTCCTGTGATTCCGACAGACAAAAGCGATTATTTATATTGGAATTATCAGTGTCCGAAGTCTGTTGATAATGTCTACGGAATTTCTTATGAAAACTGGTACATGACTTTGGTGGACACTATCAAAATCAAACAGTTTATCGTTGTGACTGATTTCAAATTTAATTTCTACGGTAGCGGTGAAACGCAACCGACAATATATACACCGGCTTGGGGCGAATAATATTTAATAGAGGCAAATCATGAGCAATAACGAAGCATTAATCGATATCATCAATAAATCAAGGACAGCATTAAAAACTGCCACAGATAGTGCGGCATCGACGCAGAAGCCGGTAGAGGCCTGCCAATCGCATCAGGGTATGTTCGCACTATCTGTGGCTTTATCCAACGGGCTTGACACGCTGTTAATGCTAAGGGCTATGGATTATGCAGACGAAACACATGACGTAGAAAAACAAGATCCTGTCACCAAAGATAGCCTTTGGAACTTGTTTGCTAAAGCCATTATTCAGGATATGCGGACAGCTATAATCACCATAGGCGTAGTAATTACAATTTTAGGTTGTGCCGTGACTTATACACGCCAGATCAGTCAGGCGTCAGGATTCGTGCAATCTACGGCTGAAACGATCAAAGATTTCAAAAAGAATTAAGATCCTGTGTGATTCTCCGTAAAATCTCTTTGGCTCTATCAGATGTTCTTCCACCTTTGGCAGACAGGATATTGGCCATATAGCTTTCAACTTGTTTTCTTTCATCGGCTGGAAGCCTAGATACCCTGTCTTTTATGACCGTCATAAGTTCGCTTTGATCATCTATTTCTTCCTTATCAGGCAAGCTTTCGTCAAGCTCTACTGCGGTAGGAATCGACTTTGGAAGGTTATGATCTCTGGTTAAACAAACTGGACAGGTAAGCCGTTTGTACATCGTCAGCATATCGCGCTTACAACACTGCAATAGATAGGCGTCACTACAGGTGAATCTATCCTTTAGTCTGAGAATTGAAATCAAACCCTGTTGAACCAGATCATCATAACAATAGTGGTTTTTACTCTTGCATAATCCAAAGGCTAGGGTGTGAATGATGCCTTGATAAGCTTGAATTAATTCTGTGTCGGTTACGGCTTTGTTTTTCCTTGTCATTTTTACTCGTTAAGGACAGCTAAGGGTGTCTCTATATTTTATCCTCAGTATCAAATTAAATATTAACTGCCTTAGAAATCAGACTCTTAATCGGTGGTGTGCTGTAGATGGGACTCCTTTGTTTTGATTTTTCCTTACCCTTCTACGCACACCCTTTTTGTTTATAGGAGTCACAAAATGAATCTCATTCAGGCGATGGAGTACATTCAAAGGATGGCCAAAAGTAGGAAGGCTTACCGCCTGTTGCTTCAGGGTATAGAGTCAGACACTGAAGGAATTTTAACGAATTGGATTTTATGTAGGCTTTGTGAAATCAAAAATAAGAGTAAATATGGCACCAAGGGCAAAGAAAACCACAGAAGAGATTGATAAATCACAGGCTGACGCCGCTACTATTTCAGGCATTACTTTGGCTCAGAAACTTGCCAGAGCAAAAATGATTGCTTTCGATATGCCTGACGCCAAACCAAAAGATATTTTAGATGCTCTTAAATTGATGTGTGAAATCGAAGGATCAGAGATTCATAAAGAGGAAAGCATTCACATCTTCCTAGATACTGAATACGTTGACGAATACAACAAAAGCAGAAAGACAATCGATATCCCGCCTATCGTTATAACCGAGAAAAAGTAAATGGTATTACCGCAGGAAATATTAGGGGAAGAGGCAATTTCAGAAGCCGATTACATTGCGGCTCTAAAGGAATCTTCCAAGCAGAAGGCGCATACCATCGAAATGGGTCTATGGCCTGAACAGTGGTCATTCATGCACGCGCCTAACCATAAATGGCGTTGCTGTCTGTACAGTGGCGGAAAAGGCGCTGGCAAATCGACTGTGCTTTTACTTCAACTTTTGAGGTATGCAGATATACCAAACTCCAAGATCATTCTAACAAGACTCCATTTTTCGTCTTTGAAGAAATCAACGCTTTCCGATCTACTTGAAGGGCATAACCTGCTTAACCGGTTCACTGGAGAAATGATTTATCAGCCTCCTATGCTTCCAGCTTATCGAATCGCCAAATATAACAGTGTCGAGGGTAAGCTTGTCTTGACCAACGGGACAACCATAACCTGCATCGGTTGCAGTGACACAGAACGCCTTAAATCGATTCCTGCCAATGCCGCCTTTATTGATGAAGCCACTGATTTAGGATTAAAAAATTGGATAGCCGTTGAAACCAGATGCCGCCTTCCCCACAAGTATCCTAATTTTGTTGGTGCCTGTACCAATCCGGGATTCAAGAACCATTTCCTGTATGACTACTTTGTAGAACAGAGAAACCCGACAAGGAAAATGATATGCAGTCCTAGCTATCGCAATAAGTTTCTAGGGCAGGATTATCTTGATTACCTTAACAGCTTGCCTGAAGACGTTAAAAGATCAGAGGCTAACGGGGAATGGCTTGACGTTGGCTCTATGGTATTTTTTGCCCTAAAGCCTGAATCCACCTTTCAGGACATATCAAGCCTGTATAAGTCAGAAGAAATTAATGACTGGTTTATAGGTGCTGACTGGGGCGGAGGTGGTAGAAGTGGTTATGCTGGCATGGTTTTAGTCGGAGTCCATAAAGACGGTAGGATCATGTGTTTCAAGGAGTTTTGTAAAGCAAAACAAAGCGAAGAAGACTTATTGGCTTGGATGGATCAATACAGGGAACTGACACAGGCAAGAGTAATTTATGACAGCGCTAATGCAACCCTTGCCAATGGTTTTTCCCAAAGAGGCTGGAACGTGATTAAGTGCAGGCCTAAAAATATCGAAAGCAACGTTAAGACGATGAATAACCTGTTTTCTCAGGATCAGCTTGTTATAGATAACTCATGCTTCGTTTTACGCCAACAGCTAGAGAAAAGCTACAGGGATAATACAGGCCAAATTTACAAGGCAAAGGAGTTTGACGTAATCGATTCTTGGATGTACGCATGCACCGCTATCAGAAATGACGAATTAGTGGAAACTCAAACAAAATTGAACAATTTTTGGGTGTATAACCCTGACAAATAACCGTCAGTTGACAAACAACGACGCATAGGAGAAATGAATATGGCCAAAGCAAAAACAGTAAAAACGGCACCGAAAAAGAAGCTGTCAGTTAAAGCGCAGAAAAACACCTACGGAAGAGTATCAACCACTTTGATCACCCCGAAGAAGATCAGGGTTAATGTTGATGACGCTGAACAGTTGATGCATTACTGCAAGTCCACTGTCTGGGCGGCTACCGATAAGATTGCCTCTACAATCGCCAGTACTAATTTCAGGCTTTACGCCATTGTGGACACCGACGCGCAGGGAAACCCGATCAGCAACTACACCGATGAAAACGGTATGTCAGTCAAGGGGATCACAGGCGAAAAACTGTATATCCCTCATAGCGTCGTTGCAAAGTCTGTAGCCAAGAAAGTCTTGAAGGATACGAATCGCAAGATGTATTCCAAACAGACGATGATCGAAATTTACAGGCATCCATTGCTAAACCTCCTGCGTAACCCTAGCCAAGGGATCACCGGTCATGACATGTGGTATATCATTGCCTCATATCTTCCTTTAATCGGCAACGCTCATTTTGCTTTGACTGTCGAAAACGGACTTCCTGTCGAACTGCGTCCGCTCTATAGCGAATACATGGCCCATAAGCTTGACGGGATTGGCAGGATCACAAGTTATGACTATAACCCTTACCCCATTCAGGGGCTTACAGGCGCAAAGCTTACCCCTGATAACTGCGTCCATTTCAAGAGGCTTTCGAGTGGAAGCTTATCGGTTGGCAGGGGATGTCTGGAAGCCTGTATCGATAGCTTTGGCGTCAGTGTCGGTGCCTTCGATTATCTCAGGGACATGCTGAATAACAGCGGTATGGCGTCCATGCTTCTGTCTATCGACGGAGTTAAGAATAAGGATGAATTTGACGCTCAGGCAGAAAACCTGACAAACCAGCTAACCAGAGATAACCGCAGTGGCGTTGTCATTTCTGGAGGTGGGGCCAAAGTTGACGTTAAAAACCTGTCTCAGAACTTAGCCGACAGCCGTACCCCTGAAATGGTGGAACTTGCCAAGAAAGATATCCTTAACTGTTTTGGTGTCAACCTAGCTCTTATGGATCAGGAATCAGCTAACAGAAGTTCTGCTTCTGCGGCTATGAAGCAGTTTAAGACGAATACCATTTTCCCTTTGATGTCGCGTATCCTAGATCAGTTTAACAGTCAGGTAACAAACCGTTTCTGGGGTGAAGACTTGATGCTTTGGTATTCTGAAACAGAATGCTTAGACCCAGATCCGGGTGAACAGGCCGCAGTCTTGAAGACTTTGGGTGACGGTGGTTTTATTTCAATTAACGAGGGCAGGCAGGAGCTTGGGAAGCCAAGTTTACCCGGCGATTTATATGAGAAACCCATGCGTCCTAACGCTACATCTGAAATCCAAAATCAGAATCAGGCAACTTCGAATAACCAAGGAGAATAACTAATGACTAAGAAAATCCCATTCTCGAAATTACAGGGCTTTGAAAAATACGCAGAGCTTAAGGGCCTGATTAAGGATGATTCCATTCTTGAAAGAAAGTACGTTTCTGCGGCTACCTTTGAGCCGATCACAGACGCACAGAAGCCTTACACGGTTTCAGGCATCTTCAGCACAATGGACATTGACGCTGACGGTGACGTGTTGATTCCTACGGGTTGTGACACGAGTTTCTATAACGGTGTCGGTATCTATGGGCATAAGTTGGAGTCAGAAACGCTGTTGCCAATTTTCAGAGTGCCAGAGGTAAAAGTTGATTCAACCAAGGTTTTCGGCGACATGGTTTTTGCGGCTGAAGAGTACGCTTTTGCTATGGACTGTTTCCGGTTGGCGTCAGGTGGTTATCTTCGTGGCATTAGCGTTGGATTTTTCGAGAAACGCAGTGCTGTTAAAGGCGAAAGAGCATATGCAGAGGCTCAGGCTAAATACGGATTCTCTAACGAGTGTCAGCGTGTAATTCTGGACTGGTTTCTAATCGAGATAAGTCTTGTTTCAGTTGCGTGTAATAGAGCCTGTTTAGTGACGGGACTTGCTGAGCAAAAAATCCAGATCACAGATGAGCGTACCAAGAAGGAATTCGGCTTAGATGACTATGCCGTCAAGGCTCTTGTCGGTATGCAGAGCAAACTAGCTGACGCAGAGCGCGACAAGGACGCGTTACAGACGCAAGTCTTGGAAGCCAAGGCACTTACTGCGGGTATGACCGTCAAAGCGGCTGTAGACCCTGCCAGCCTTAAGCCGGGGGCTTGGATTGCTGTTACTGCCAAAGCAGAGGAATCAACAGCGACTAAACTTGCTGACGTATGGGCACAGCTTCCGAAAGACATCGATCCTGCCAACATAGACAGTGTGGTTGATCCTATCGCGGATCAGGCAGACAAGATCATTGAAGAGTCTGCCAGAAATCAGGCTTCGTCTTTGTTGAAAGGCTACGAAAATGGATTCAGTGGCCAGCCGATCAAGGACTATGCCAAGACTCAGGACATGCTTAACCAAAAATTGAATGATTACCTTGCGACTTTGAAGCCTGACGGACAGAGCCATTATCAAAGCCCTGTCTTGGATCAATGGAAGCAAGATTACATCAAAGCCTCAGAGGCTGGTACTGCGTTGCCTGATTTGGCTATCGTTGATTCCAATCTCAATATGGCGTCTATGGGCACCTTCGGTGCGGCTCAGGATCTTGTTGCCAAGATGCAGGCTGAAATTGGTAACGGCTTGGTTCAGGTTATTACGGCTGGTGATAGCTCAGTTTGCCCAGAGTGTGCAAAATGGGATTCCGAGATATTGACAACAATGCCCGGTGACTCTAAATTCAAGTCTGTCCAAGACTGGAAGGACGCAGGCGGACAGCATCCCCGTTGTAGATGCCTTATTACCCCTGTAGACGCTCCTGATAAACCAGAGGATCAGCCGACAGAGGCTAAAGCTATCGAAGTGCCCGAAGTCAAAGAGGTTAAACCTGTCTTTAAGCTCCTGCGTTTAGGCCCTGCAACGGTTGACGAAGCAATCATCGCTAAAAAGGCACTCTTAATGCGTAAGGGTGTTCTCGTTTAGACCCCGCTGTCATTACAAAGGTTAAAGCCCCTGACGTAAGGACGGGGCTTCCACGCTCTTCCTATGGGGGTATCTATGCCTTGCTTTGATAATGTAGTTAAAAATCATCAGTTAGCGGTCATTTTGACAGTGTTCAAGCGGCTGGATAGACTGCCTGACACCTTAAACCAGTTATCCAACCAGACTAACCCTGATTTTGACTTGTTCATTTTGAATAACAACACGGAATGTAAACCCTTGGTTGACAAAATAGTATCTGATTCAAACCAGCCCTGTCGGGTTTTCCATCAAGAGTCCAATTTAGGGCCATGGATACGGTTTATGCTTGCCGACAAGCTTTATCAGGCTGGTTATCCCTATGTTGTCTTCCTTGACGATGATCTAACCATAGGGCCTACAGCTATCGATACGCTGACGAAGGAAGCAGGATCAAACAAGCTGGTATCAGCCGTTGTCTGCAACTTCAAAAGGAGCTTTCACGATATGAAGCGGGTTCAAGCAGGTATGACAGGAACCTATGCGGCACCGGGTTGTTCAATCATGCCGACTTCAATATTCGCGAATCAAGATTTCTGGTTAAACTGGAAAGAGGAAGATCACTGCATTGATGACAGCTATCTTAACTGGTTTTGTAGATACATGGTTAAGGTTGCCAGCTTTGCCGATATCAAATTGCTTAAGGCGACAGACAGAAAAGTGTCCATGTGGCATAACCCTGTCATCAGGGCTAAGCAGGAAAAATTCTACCAGAGTCACAAATACTAATCATGATTGGTGACAAATGATGGAAGTGTATTGGCCAAAGATAAGCGTGGTGTTGCAAGAGTTACCCGGACACATAAGCCTAGCATGGGCTATCAGGGGTTGTCCGCTGGGGTGCAAGGGTTGCAGTTATAAGAGTCTGGAGAAATACGGATGGTATGATTTAAGACTAGAAGAGTACGAAAGCATTCTTGACGCTCATAGAGGGCTTGCAAGTTCCGTAACCTTTATGGGCGGTGAATGGGTAGCAGACTTCCCCAGGTATCTGCAAGAGGCTCGGGAACGTGATTATAAGACGTGCCTTTACACTGGCAGGGAAATCAAAGAGGTTTCAACTGATATCCTTGCAAGCTTAGATTTCATAAAGACGGGATCATGGCAGGGTATACCCATTACTGAGGCAGGATCAAATCAGCGTTTCTATTCACTGCCTGACGGTAAGGATTTGACTTGGAAGTTTAGAAGGTAAGGTAGGGGTTGCGGGTGGCAGTCCCCGCAGATAGGGTTAAACTAAAATAGTCCTGCGGATAGAAGCAAGCTTACCCAGATCCTTCTTGGCTTGCTTTGCGAAAATCTTCCATTCTTCCGGATCAATGTAACCCGGATTCTTGGCTGACAAAACATTTTTCAGGATTTCTTCCCATTCTTCCTGTGTAAGCTGTGTTGCGGGTTTAGGATCACCAATTTTGATTTTGGCCATACTCATTACCTCGTTTACTGCGGCTCAGGTTATCCAAGCCATAAACAACAGTGTACACCCACAGCGGTAAGATAGGCAAGCCCCTGTCGGGGCTGTGTCGGGATACCTCCACACTTTGAGATTAACAGGAGTTTTCTTTCTGATTCTTCGGAGAAATATGATCCTTGCACTATTTTTTGATGACAAAACGAGATTAATAATAGGCATAAGTAACGTATTATCAACAACTTACAAACAAAAGAAGGTTGCTTTTCTGCTATACAAGTTAAGTTGATATAGAGGGGGATGTCTAATATATACTTAACTTATTTATGGTAAAAGAAGAAAATAAAAGTTATAAGGTATTGCAAATAAGATAGTTATGACTATAAAACAGTAAAATGACAGGGTGAAAAATAGTGCAGACAATGATAAAAAGGCAAAGTTTACCTCCTATGCGGTATCCCGCCCGTCCACAAAGTGGCGGAAAAATATACTCATTGCTGTAGGTTTGAAAAATATTTTCAATTATTTTCGGGTTTAATGGTTAAAAGGCCGTTTTTCTTTTGATAGATATAATAAGGGTGTGGATGCATTAGATGTGCTGATACCTCGGATTGATCCTCTGAGGGACAAGCGGTTAGTCGTTCCGTTTCAGCACACTACTCTTTAAACGACTGAGGTAAAAAACGATGAATGACGCAGTAGAAGAAGAAGACGCTATCAAGAAGTATATCGACACCGAGTCCTATAAAACCTTCGATGTGCCTAAGACACCTTTGACAGAATCATTAGGGTCAACCATATACGGGATAGAGCGTGAAAGGTTCTGGATATTTTTAAACCAAGTGATCCTAGAACACAAAAGGACTTACAGGAACCGCAAACCTTATCACGGTCATAATTTACAGTTCAATGAGCGGGTTATCCCTTATGATTTTCTTACAGAGATACTGGGTAGCTTTGTGAATAACAAGACAATTGGGAAAGGCAAACACCGTAAAATCACAGAAAAAGGGTTGCTTGCCAAAATCATA
>Ga0073936_10002582_pt1 | contig 26877 bp, 17 predicted proteins | sample AliMusrvi5mmetaG_FD_87041 | JGI IMG/M metagenome (GOLD analysis project Ga0073936, IMG submission 87041) | Freshwater lake bacterial and archeal communities from Alinen Mustajarvi, Finland, to study Microbial Dark Matter (Phase II) - Alinen... | ecosystem: Environmental > Aquatic > Freshwater >...
CTGCGAGCGCGGGCGGGTTTCGTCGCAATAGACGTGGAACGAGCGGCCTTGTTGTTGTGCGGCATAGAGCGGGGCGGTGGCGCTGCCAATATCGACGAACGCCAGCCAGCCGGCATTGCAATGGGTGAGCACGCGCATGCCCTCGCGAATCAGCGGCGCGCCCACCTCGCCCAGCGCGCGGCAGTGGGCCACGTCCTCGTTGGCGAAATCCTCCGCTGCTGTTAGAGCCAGCGCCTGTTGCTCGGCCACCGTGGTGCCGGTCCGCATTTTGCGCCGCACCTCGAGCATCGCGTTGACCGGATCCACGGCCGTGGGCCGGGCGTCGCACAGTGTCTCGAACACGTGCGTCACCTGCGCCTCGAAGCGCGTCAGGTTGCCGCCGCGAAACGCCAGCGCGCCCTGGGCCAAGCCGTAAGCCGCGGTGGCACCGATGGCCCCGGCACCCCGCACCACCATGTCGCGGATGGCGCGGGCCGTCGCACGGAAGTCGCGCGTCGCAATCACCCGGAACTCATGCGGCAGCAAGCGTTGCTCGATCAAGCGCACCTCGTTGCTCGGCGCGTCGAACGCCACCGTGCGGAAATGTTGCGTCCGCTCATCTATTTTCACCTGCATGTGGACAGACTACGTCACGGCCGACCCGGCACTGCAAGCCGGATATTCGGGAGCCTCAGACATCCTGATCCCAGGGGAAACCACATGAGTTCACGAGCACCATGGCGGCGGGCAAGGATGCCCGCGCCACCGTGGTCCGGGCATCCTGCCCGGATTCAGATGGGCTCATTCAGTTTCCCAAAATTCAACCATTTCGGGGCACGGCTCTGGATGTCTGAGCCTGAATGCTTAAGAGTTACTGTTGGCCTGTGGCAGTTGAGTGGCAGGGCATTCGCTGAAGAGTGTTTGGCAGAATGCCAAACACAGCCGGCAGGATGCCGGCGCTCCCCTTTGTCAATCAATCCGGACTAGTTCGCCTTGCGTCCGCCGACGCCCAAGGTGGCCTTGGAAATCTCCTTGGCGGTTTCCTTGGGCCGCAGCGCGCGCACCGCCTTACCGGCCTGCCACATTTCGGAATTGCCGATTTTGTCGAGTTCCTTGGTGAGTTGGGCCTGGTAATCGGGCTTGCCGCAGGAGGCGAGCACGCGGGCGCATTCCTTGCCGGTCTTGACGCGATTATAGAGATCCTTGAACACCGGCAGCACGGCCTTCTTGAATTTCGGCTTCCAATCCAAGGCGCCGCGCTGGGCGGTGGCTGAGCAATTGGCATACATCCAGTCCATGCCGTTTTCGTCCACCAGGCGGATGAGGCTCTGGGTGAGTTCCTCGACGGTTTCATTGAACGCTTCGCTGGGCGAATGCCCGGCGGAACGCAGTACGTCGTACTGTGCCTCCATGATTCCGGCCAGGGCACCCATCAGCACGCCCCGCTCGCCGGTTAGATCGCTGAACACCTCATGCTGGAAGGTTGTGGCAAACAGATAGCCCGAGCCAATCCCGATGCCCAGCGCCAGGCAGCGCTCGGTGGCGCGGCCGGTGGCATCCTGGAACACCGCATAACTCGAGTTGATGCCCGCGCCGGAGAGGAAATTGCGCCGCACCGAGGTGCCGGAGCCTTTGGGGGCAACCATGATGACGTCCACGTCCGGCGGCGGCACCACTTTGGTTAGATCCTTGTAGGCGATGGAGAAACCGTGGGAGAAATACAGCGCGTCGCCCGGGTTGAGGTTGCGTTTGACCATGGGCCAGATCGAGCGTTGGGCGGCGTCGGACACCAGCATTTGAATGATCGTGCCTTTTTGCACGGCCTCCTCGATGTCGAACAAGGTTTTGCCGGGAACCCAGCCGTCCTTGCAGGCGCGATCCCAGTCTTTGGCGAATTTCCTGGCCTGACCGATGATGACCTTGAAGCCGTTGTCGCGCAGATTGAGCGCCTGGGCCGGGCCCTGCACGCCGTAGCCGATGATGGCAATGGTTTCGTTCTTGAGCACCTTGCGCGCCCGCGCCATCGAAAACTCCTTGCGCGTGATGACTTCTTCCTTCGTTCCACCAAAATCAATGATTGCCATGTTGTTGTTCTTTCTAACTAGCTACGCGGACAGCCCCACCATGGCGCCGCCCTTGGCCAGTCACTAGCCTCCACACCCCAACCAAGGCAAGCGGAAAAAATTTTTTTTGATGGGAGGAGACGGAAGACACGCGGAAGACAGAAGATCGCTGCGCTCCGAGACAGAAGACAGAAGAAAAGAAGCGACTCTCTTTCTCTTGTCTTCTGTCTTCTGTCTCATCGTCTTCTGTCTTGCGGGCCACGTTCGGGTGAAGAAAATTGGAGATTGTTCTGGCAAAACGGCCCGCAAATGGCATCTTGAACGCATGAAAAAATGTGCGCTGATTGAAGGGATGATCGGTTTGCTGCTGGTTTGCGGGATCTCCGCGCAAGGGGTGACGCCAACGGCACCAAAACGCATGATCACTCGGCCCACCGGCGGTGGGTCAAGCGGCGGCATCAGCGTCGTCGATCCCCCGGCCGACTCGAAGGTGCGCCACACCACCCACATTGTGCTGGCGGAGTCGCGCCAATGGACCAGCACCGACGGCAAGACGCTGCAAGCCAAGCTGCTCGCCTTCGAGGACATCGTGGTGGAAACGCCCAAAGATGCCCAGCCCGCAGCACCGGTGCCGCCTGCGACTGTCACGGTCATTCGCGCTGGGAAAATCCGTCTGGTCTCCGAGCAAAAGCCGTTTGAACTCGCGCTTGACCGCCTGAGTCAGGCCGATCGCGATTTTGTCGAGGTGATCGACGCCGCGCATGCCAAGAAGCCGGCCGCACCGGCACCGTGAAGCGCGGGGGGATTGATTGACGGCTTCGACAATCGCCAGGGGCGTGCCGGACAATAAGGTTGAAGCCGTGTCCTGAAGGGACAACCAGAGCCGCTTGCCAGGTGACGGCCGCTCTAGCGGCGCGTCAGGCCGCCATCGTTACGACCTGCCAGCCCCAAGGGCATCGCAGTCGCTCTGCCTCGGGCTGAAATCTACTGGCCCTTCAGGCCAACGAGAGGGTTTCGAGAGCATGCTCTGGCCATTCCAATCGGCCATGCTGGCAAGAACCTAAGTTTTTTGAAAATAATTCTTGCCATGGGTCAGGTTTAGGCATATTTACTCATGCCTCAACATGAATAGTGCAGCCACACCATCCGTGTATTTTCTGGACATTTGTTTGTCTCTTGTCAGGTGCCAGTATTTGTATCGACAAGCGAGGTTTATTTTACCTACGCTCGGGGGTCTTGCCATGATTGCAGGCACATGCCGCGGGCAGAGTGTTTACAATTTCGGCAATCCAAGTGCCGAAGAGCAACTCTACCTTGAATTGATCAATCGGGCCCGCGCCAATCCCGCTGCCGAGGGTGCGCGGCTAGCGGCCATCACCGACCCCGACGTCCTCAGTGCCTATTCGCAATTCGGCGTGAATCTGGCAATGATGCAGGGCGAATTCAACCTCCTTCCTGCGGTGCCGCCGCTCGCACCCAACGCGAGCCTGATGAGTTCCGCGCGGGGACATTCGGGCTGGATGCTGGTCAATGCGACGCAGGCCCACGACGAAACCAATCCCGCCAACACGCCATGGGTGCGGATGACGACCGCGGGTTACTCATACTCGACGGCAGGGGAGAACGTGTATGCCTATGGCAAGAGCGTGGGCTTCGGGCATGCCGGCTTCGAGGTGGATTGGGGCGCGGGGGGCACCGGTGGCATGCAATCCGGACGCGGTCACCGGACGAACATCCACAGCGTCGGCTTCCGCGAAATCGGTGTGGGAGTGGTGCTCGGGACGAATGGTACGGTCGGTCCGCAGCTCGTCACGCAGGATTTTGGAGCCCAGTATTCGGGTCCCACCTTTGCCACCGGGGTGGCCTATTACGACCTCAACGGCAACAACGCCTATGACATCGGCGAGGGCATCGCCGGTCTCACGGTCACGGTGAGTGGCGCTGCCTACTCTTGCGTCACGGCGGACGGCGGCGGCTGGGCCATCCCGGTGCCAAACACCGCTGCCACGCGCACCGTCACGTTTTCAGGACCCAACGTGAATCAATCGATGAGCATCGTGATTCCGGCCTCCACCAATGCGAAGGCGGATTTGAAACTCGCGTATTGTGCGCCGGCCATCACCAGTTCCGCCAGCGCGACGATGGGCACGCCGCACCCGCTGGCGTTCACGGCGGTGGGCGGTGCCACCGGCTACAAGTGGAACCGCTGGAACCTGGCAAGCGCGGTCACGGAAAGCTGCGACAGCATTGCCAACATCACCTCGGCGACGACTGGCACATATTCGGTGCTCAGCACGACCGTGCGTCAGGAGGGCACGGGCTCATTCCACCTGGAAGACTCGACGGGTGCCAACCAGTGGCTCCAACTCGGCTCGCTATACTACGGCCAAGCCTCGCCGGTCATCTCGTTCCAAAGCAGCGTCCGCTACGCCACCACCGCGGAACAATTCAAAGTCCAGGTCAAGGAGGAAGGCAGCGGCGTCTGGCAGGATGTGTTCAGCCAAACGGGAACCAACAGCCTCGCCGAGGGCTCGTTCAATCTGCGCAGTGCCGCGCTTGGCGGAATGACGGGCAAGGCGTTTCGTGTCCGCTTTCTGCTGAATTTTGGCACCGGAAGTTTCTATTCGTCGAGCGGGGACATTGTCGGGTGGTTCTTCGATGCCATTTCCTTCAGCGGGGTGCTCAACCTGCAGAATCAGGTGAGTCAGACGCTGGCGGGCACCAATGGCAGCTTCACGCCAGATACCGGCAGCTACCTGATGTCGGTGGCCCCGGTCATCTCCAACCTGGAGTTCCCGGCGTCCTATCAAACCCTTACCGCGCAGGCACCGTCCTTCCTCACCTGGGCCGCCGATATGGAAGCCGCCGCCGGTCTCGCCGCAGGCACCATCGCCAACCAGCCGCAGGCCGATGCGGATCACGACGGCCGCTCCAATCTCATCGAGTATGCCTTTGGCACCTCGCCCGGGCTTGCCAACGACCCGGCCCCCCGCATGCCGACTCCCTTGCTCACCGCTACCAGCCGCGTTTTGCAATACCAGCGCGACACCACTCTCACCGATCTTATCTTCAGCCCGCAAGCCTGCTCCGACCTGGTGAATTGGAAGGGGGTGGGCGAGACGGGTGCGCCCGCTGGGTTTACCGATACGGTGATTGCCACCAACGGCAGCATCGAGACCCATCAGGCGAAAATTCCGCTGAGTACCGGCGGCAAGTTCTTCATGCGGGTGCAAGTCACCCGGCCGTGAAGTCCGAGCTGTGCTTGCGAGTCGCCTCGACGAAAGAAGATTCGGCAGGATGCCGAATCCTGCCGGCGGGACGCCGGCGCTCCCCACGCATTGGTGCCCTTGATTCACCCCAATTCGCTAACAAAAAACCCCCGCCCGGGAACGCCGGGCGGGGGTGGTTAGGGATTCGCTGACGTGCGCCTTTGGGTCAGGCGGCTGGTGCCTTGGTCTCCGCGGTGGCGTTGGCTTCGGCGGGTGTTGCGAGCGGTGCCGGCCTGGCGGACTCGGCGGCGGGTGGCGCTGCGTGGACAGACTCGACGGCGACCTCGCCCGCGGACTCGTGACCATGCGCCGGCTCGATGATGGTGGTGATTTCAGCGCTGGCTTCGAGGCTCTCGGCAGTCACGGTGGGAGCCACGGCAGCACTTGCCGCGGCGACGCTAGGGTCCGGCCGCGGGCGGCGCTCGGGGCGCTCCGGACGTTCCGGGCGATTCGAATGCTCGTCGCGCTCGTCCTTGTCCTCGCGTTCGTCCAGGCCTTTGGACTGGGCGCCGGAGACAGTCAGCTTGCGGCCCATGAAGGGCTGGTCGTGGAGCACTTCCACGGCGCGCTTGGCTTCGTCCATGTGGAGCATTTCCACAAAGCCGTAACCCTTCGAGCGGTGGGTGCTGCGATTGTAAACGATCTCCACGTTGCGCACCCCGCCGATCCCCTTGAAGAGATCCTGCAGGTCGCTTTCCGAGACATCGTAGGACAGGTTGCCAACATACACCCGCGGCGATTCCACGCTGCCGCGGTCTCCACCCCGACTGCGCTCACCACCGCGAGCAGCGCCGCGGTCCTGGGTACGGTCCTGTGTGCGATCCCGGCGGCGCTCGCCGTCGCGGCGCTCAGCGGGTGCTTCCGTGTCACCTTCACCGGTGCGCACGTTGCGGGTGTTGGATTTCACCTTGGAATCGACCGCCGGGCGGGCGGTCTCAGGCTGGCGGGCGGGACGCGGTGCCGGACGGTTCGGCTTGTAGAGGCCGATGCCGACAAGTTGGAGCAGTTTCTGCCACCACTTCAATTTGACTGGGGCATACTTGCGGAGCGGAGCGGCGCTTGGGTTGGCCGGGGCGTTGGGATTGCGATTCTGTGACTGGCCGCGATTGTCGCGGTCATAGGAGGAATCGCGGCCCTGGCCGCGGCTGGTCTGTTGGTTGTTATTGCGGCGGTTCTGGCCGCCGCGTGAGCGGCGTCGTTTGGGGTCTCCCGGATTGTGGGAGTATTGTGTTGCATTCGACATGGTTTCGCATGGGTGTCGTGGTTTCAGGCGGCCCGGCGCGGCGGGCGGAGATGCCCGGCGAAGCTGGTATGGACCTGCGTGCTGACCGACCGTCTCCGACGACCGGCTTATTGGTGCCGGGGTGAGGTTCCGCTACGGTGCGGATCGGACATCACCAAGGTCGGAGCTGATCGGCTTGCGCCGCCGCCCGTTTGAGACAGAAGGTTCCGGATTCCGTGACGCCATCCGGTCGGTGTCACCCGGTTGCGGGTGCAAGACGGAGGGCGAGAGGCCGGATGCGGGCATCGGAGGGTGGGAAATTCCTGCTCGCAAAAAGCGTACCGGGCTTTTCCAGCTTTGGCAAGAACGAACACCGCGGAAGCGCAAAAAGATCCAAAGGCCGGCGCGGCAGGGGCAAGGGACGGATGCCCGGGATACCACGGTTTTCCGGAAGATCGTGCCAAAGAAACCACTGAATCACTGAGGGCCATTGAGGGCACTGATGGGAATTTTAGGATTAGAAATCGTGAGCCCAGAGGGAATTGAATGAGCCATCAAGCGACTTGGCAGCGGGCAAGGATGCCCGCGCCACCGTGGTCCGGGCATCCTTGGCCTTCGTAGCCTTGGCGAAGTAGGCCTGCCCGCATTCCAAATCGGCTCATTCAGTGGTTTCAGTGGCGCTCAGTGCTTTCAGTGGTGAAAAATGCCCCTGAAATCATCAAGCCCCGCCTTGCTTGACACGCCCGCGTCTCAGTTCGGCTGGAGTTGCTCGCGCCAGCGCTGGATTTCGGCCCGCCCGTTGGCAATCGAGGGGGAGCCGGGGTTGCTGCGGGCGGCCAGCGCGCGTTCCAGCGAAAAGACCGCGGCGGCGTCCGCGCCAAACGCCGGGTCGAGGGCCGGAAAATCCAGTTGATCGAGTGGCATGTGGCTGCGCAAGGCCTCGGCGACGGCCTTGCCGACCAATTCGTGAGCGTGGCGGAAGGGAATGCCAGCCTTGACGAGGTGATCGGCCAGGGCGGTGGCCCTCAAGGAGAGGTGGCTTCCCAGCCGCCCAGTCAATGAGCAGGCAATGAACCATCCACTGCCGCCAGCGGCCTTTCTGGCGGATAGAAAATCCTGATGACAGTTACTTTCAACGCATTTCCGACCTTTCCTAAGCCCTGCCTCTGATTTCGTCGATTTTTTCTTTCAGCTCCGGGCTGAATCGGCTCGATTTAATCATTCGAAAAGCAATCCCACCATTCATTAGATGCCTGGCAATGGGTTCGGTGGTTTGCCGCAAAACCGATTGCACCGTCCCGTCACCTTTATGAATGATCTAACATCACGCCTGCGAGGTATGGACGGACCTGCCGGGAGACCGGATCCGGAATCTGGTGTTCGACAAGCAATATCCGGCAAAACCGACCCACGCTACGCTGGTCGATAATCTCGACTTCAGCGATGAGGGTGACAATTATGGCACACGCGTGCGCGGAATCCTGACCGCTCCCGACGACGGGCCATACATATTCTATATCTCCGGCAACGACGCATGTATCCTATATCTGGCGGATTCGGACGACAAGTTCACCAAACACGTGATCGCGCAAACCACCCGGCGGACGGGCTGGCGAGCCTTTGGCCAGAATGTGTCGCAGCAGAGCGAGCCGATTGAACTGAAAGCGGGCCAACGGTATTACATCGAGGTCCTGTTCAAGCGCGGCGCTCGGCAGGACGCGTCCGCCAATGGGATGGATCATGCCAGCGTGGCGTGGCGAAGGCCCGGACGGTTCGGTCTGGGGCAGACGGTCATCGATGCCGCCTACTTCAGTCCTTACACCAAAGACCCGCGCGACTTGGATGACGACGACCTGTTAGATGAGTTTGAGCGGGCCCACGGACTCGATCCCAATGACCCCACCGGTGCCAACGGCGCCTGGGGGGACCCAGATGGTGATTTGCTTGATAATTTCCATGAAAGCCAATTGTCCCTCGATCCCAAGTTGGCTGACTATCAACCTCTTCCGGGGGCCGCTCTAACGGACATACCGGAGAATTTGTTACAGTGTCAATTGCCCCTTGATCCGACGGTTGATTTCAAACCCATTCCAGGATTTGCCCTGTGGGAGTGCTGGGAAAACATCCCCGGCAGCACCCTTGCGTCCCTGATCGCCAGCCCCTCGTTCCCTCTCGCTCCGACGCAGTGCAAATGGATGTCGAGTCTTGAGGGTCCCTGTGGGATGGGAAAATCCTATGGCTCCCGCCTGAGGGCGTGGATCGTCCCTCCTGCCACCGGGAGCTATATGTTCGCCATCTCCGGCGACAATGAATGCGAACTTTGGTTGAGCCCAACGGACCAAAAATACGACAGGCAGCCGATCGCCCGCGTCACCGAGGCTACCGGCTACCGCAAGTGGGATGAGGAGGCCAGCCAGGTTTCGACCCCCGTTGTGTTGGAGGCGGGCAAGCGGTATTACATCGAGGTCCTCCACAAGCAAGCCACTGGCGCCGATCATGTTTCAGTCGCTTGGAAAGTCCCGGGTGCCTCCATTTTCCGGGTCATCCGGGACACGGCGCTGGCCGGCTACGCGCGCGATCCCTCGGATTTGGACGATAATGACCTGCCCGACGCCTGGTAAAAAGCCTTCAAAATTCTCGGGAATGGCTATCAGGACATGGATGGTGACGGCTTGAGCAACCGCGAGGAATATCTCTTGGGGACCCGACCCGACCTTGCCGACAGCGACGGCGACGGGGTCAGTGATTTTGACGAGATACGCCTCCACTCCGATCCCCTGCGCATGGATGTATCGTTCAGTCCGGTAGCTTCTCTCACCGGTGATGCCTACACGGCCAGTTTCGGCGAATGGGAGAAATTCGGCCACGCGGCTCATCAACGCTGCCGCCGGGGCTCGGTTACCTGGCCCCTCACCGTTCCAGCCAGCGGTGTCCATGCTGTCAGGTTCACCATTTCCGCGGAATACGACGGGGCACGCAACGATCAACACGATTTCATCATCTCCCTCGACGACAAGCCGGTCTCGTATCAGACCATCACGATTCCAGACAACGGCACTTCAACCCTTGCCGTCCTCACCCCGTGGCTCAGCGCGCCGGGAACCCATCAACTCACGCTCTTCGTTGACAACTCCTTCACTGAAGTCCCGCTGAGTCCCGGCACTCCCGCAACGCTCATCTTCGGTTTCGAGAACAACGCATTTTCCCAAAGCGCCACCGTCCAGTGGCAGCCCACCAACATCGAGTTTGAAGACAACCTCGTCATTCGCGAAGGTGACAGCCTTCTTCTCACCGCCTTCGACGACGCGGCGAAAGCAAGTCACGAAAGGTACGCCATCACCATAAATGGCCATACTTTCACTGACACTGCCGACCGGCCCGCTCCCGTCGCCTTCGACACCCCAGGAACATAGTCCATTGAAGTCACCCACACCGCTGCCAATTCCGCCGCCACCTCCCGTCGCGTCACGATCAATATCCTGCCCCGCGTGACCTTCGATGCGCCTCTCTGCGTCACCGGCCATCCTCGCCTTTGGACACATCCTGCGCTCCCGGCAGGCGCGGAAATCCAATTCGATCCGAATGTGTCTGTTTGGAAAGAAAGCGCCGCGAACACCTACACTCTCCTCACAAGCACACCCGTCAACCAACCCCTCCTCATCCGCCAAGGTGCCGGCGGGCCCGTTCTCGGCAGTTGCGCGGTCATGAGCGTCAGTGTCCGGACCAATGACCTCACCGGCAATATTCTGGACAGCTACGATGCAACGACCTCCACAGTCAGCCTTCCGGTGGTGGTATCCGGTGATCTCGGGGACGCCGAAATCCGCTGCAACATCATTATCGGCGGCGTCACCTTCGCCGACGGCACTACCGTTAATTCCTTATGCGCTGCGGACTTTGACTCATACGGAACCGCCAACCTGCACTTCATCAAGGCCAATACCGCCCATTCGAACTGTCGCCAGTTCAGCGTCTGGCGGCGCGGCATCTGCATCGCCACCTTCAATTGAACAGCCCTTTCACCAGCCGCGCATCCCCTTCACCATGAGAGACTCAGCCAAAGTACCTGCTTTCGCAATCCTATCTTTCTGCGCCCTCAGCGGAATTGTGCATGCCAGCAATGATCGGGTCCCCGACGTTGTGAAAGTCTCCACGGTCACCTTTTCAGAAGGAACAGGCTTGCAAAACGATGTTGGAGGCGATATCTTCCCCGCAGCTAACTCACCACATTGGGAAGACAAAGTGAACAACTCCGTTATCACATCCGATCCAAACTACAATTGGCCTGACGGCAACCCAGACGAAGTCGCTGGCGTCACCGGCCCCAACCGCGTGAAATCCTACGCTTACAGCTACGCCTCAAACAAGAGTCCCAAGGTTGGAGCCGTGTTCAAATGGAAATCCACGCCTCCGCAATCGGGGGCCCCGTACTATGCGAAAGGCGAAGTGGTTGATACACCCAATAGCGCCTTCACATTGAAGAAAGTTCAATTGGCCGGGGACACAACCTATCCGGCTACATCTTCGGATGAAACGATTGTGTTGAATACGAATAGAAGAATTCAAGCATATGTTACTTCCAATCGTAAGGTCACCCGTTCCGACGGCACCACGGACCTTGCGGCCGGATTGCAGCCGTTGACCATCCAATGGACCGTAATCGACACGAACGGCAAGGAATATGATGCAGGCCGTTCAACTCACACAATCTACGTCACATGGGACGCACCATCGACCGCATTGCGCCAGGAAACCCTGTTCAATCTGGCTTGCGAGACCGCAAACGGGATGACGGTTGATGCGAATGACAATGGGAAGGCTGTCTTCGACAGGATTTGGAGTGAATTCGAGGATCGGGAAGTGAAAAAAATGGACGGAACTATTATGAATTATTGGGGAAATGAAAACTTTCTCAACACTAATACTATTGGCATGAGTATTGTTGATTTGCTTAGTTACGGGGCCGGCCGTTGTGAGGCCTGGGCTCTATTTCTTATCGAATGCGCGAAAATTCAGACATTGAATAGTCAATCGCAAGTATTGATTTTCGCTTATCCGGCTATAATGTCTTTTCATGTGCCGATCAATGGGAATGTATCTCTTGCGTACGGGGTATGCGGTGTTCAACAGGTTACGTTCACCGGTTCTATCCGTATGAAACCAATTCCCGGCCAAGGAAACATTAATCCTCCGGCTCCAGATTTGTTCGTGAGTCATGCTGCCGTAGGCTGGGATGTGGCTTTCCCACAGCTTCCTGGCCTTGTTAAGACGATGGATGACTTACCGGGTTTGCTTCAGGAAGTGAACGACAAACGCAATGTTGTGCAAGCTGATGTCGAAAAACAGATTTTTGATCCGTCATATGGAATCAAGCGAAATTCAACTCGCGAATATCAAAATGCTGTCATCAAACACAATGAATACAATCTGATCAATGCTGCAAACAGTCAGCAATTGGATTTCTCGAAACACATTGATGAATCCTTGGAAAACCAGGATGCTGTGTTCTTTAAACCCTAATAACCAGGTATATGGATAAATTATGAATACGAAATTGATTATCAAATCCATTGTAGCTGCCGTTTGCGTAACTTGGGCGACGGCCGATGAAGTGAATTCTCTACGAATCTTGGAATGTCCTCCAATTCAGACCGGGAAAAAAGAGATAAAGGAAATCAGAGATGATGGCTCCTATGGACCAGATAGCAGTTGGGTTCCCTTATTCCGGACAAATATTGTCGTCACGAGGGAATCTCAGAGGAGGGCTGAACTCTTATATTCGATCGATTGGCGCGGAAGCGCCGCCGCTGATGCAGTCCCATATTCTCCTTTGTTGTGCGAATTAGTGATTTCCACAAATAATGTTGCCATATTGCTCTATGAACGGATGGTGAATGCCCCGCAAGTTTGGTTAGTGGTTCTTGAGCGAATAGGGTCTGATCATTGGCTTGTGAAATCGAGAATCGGCCTGGAAAAGTTTCCACCACCGAAACTCGATAACTCGGGAAGACCTGACACATCGATATTGAAGGGTTATAGTATTTCCTTTGATAAGGATGCGAAGCTGTTCGAGGTGATTTGCAGGGACGAAAACGAGAAAGTTGTAATGAAGCGTGAGGTGGACCCTGTAGCGGAAGAAATCAGCAAATAGCGATGCCACATTTTATCTTCGTTTCTTTGTTGCTTTAACCATGAAAACACAAAATATAAGGTTCGCTGCTGGCAACGCATGCCTTATTGCAGCCGGGGTGTTGGCTGTCCTTGCATTCCGCAAATCTGAGATTCCCGCTGCTGATAGAGTGACGCATGGTGGCAATCAACGAAATGATCCGCTGGGAGACTCTCGGTCAGGTCACGGCATGGGAGCTCAGCATTTAGAGAACGATTTACCGCAAGGTGCGCCTGTTTCGGGAGAACCTGTGATGCCGATTGATGACGCGAGCGTGGCGGCACCCGCCAAAACGGCCTTGGCACTCGCGCGGCCAATCAGTCACACTGATCAAGAAATCCTTGCCCAAGGTGGGATCTTGCCTGCGACTGCGAGTATTCTCCCCGCCGGTAAGAAAGACAACGTCGTGAACTCCCTCAAGTCAGCGGACTGGAAAGGCTCGGCGAATTTGTTGGTCAATGCCATCCGGAAGCGGGACGGATTCAAGATGAACCATGATGAAGTGACCGCGTTTCTCCACGGCAAGGATTTGCAGGGTTGGCCGGAGAGTTATCGGAATTGGATTGGCGATGAATTGATGACGGCATTGCAGCAGGACATGCCGAAATCGGCGTTTGAGGATTTGACAGCGGTCGAGGGGGATTCCGCCGCGCCTGCGGCGATGCGGGATTACAGCATCCAGCACATTGCGCAATTGGTGAGCAGCGGCACGATTGGGCGGGAGGGGGTGGAATTCATCTGGGGAACGCTGGCCAAGAACGATGCGCAAACCCTGAGCACGGCGTTGATCAGCCTACATCGCCTCAGTGAGCAGGTGCCTGCGCAGGTGACAGCAGCGCAGGTGCGAACCGCCGGCGAGCGACTCAGGGAAGACCCGGACGAGCGGACGCGGATCACCGCGCAGTCGATATTGAAGAAGTAAGGGACCTGCGAAACTACAGTTTTCTTGATAATCGTGCCAAAGAAACCACTGAGACACTGAGCCCCACTGATGGCACTGAGAAGAATTTCAGGATGAGAAATCGTGAGCCCAGAGGGAATTGAATGAGCCATCAAGCGACTTGGCAGCGGGCAAGGATGCCCGCGCCACCGTGGTCCGGGCATCCTGCCCGGATTCCAAATCGGCTCATTCAGTGGTTTCAGTGGCGCTCAGTGCTTTCAGTGGTAAAAATGTCCGTGATATCCTGAAACCGTGCTTGATTTGGCACGCTCGCGCCTCAGGTCGGCTGGAGTTGCTCGCGCCAGCGCTGGATTTCGGCCCGCACGTTGGCAATTGAGGGGGAGCCGGGGTTGCTGCGGGCGGCCAGCGCGCGCTCCAGCGAAAACACTGCGGCGGCGTCAGCTCCAAACGCCGGGTCAAGCGCCGGAAAATCCAGTTGATCGAGCGGAGTGCCGCTGCGCAGGGCCTCGGCGACGGCCTTGCCGACCAATTCGTGAGCGTGGCGGAACGGGATGCCGGCTTTGACGAGGTGATCGGCCAGGTCGGTGGCCAGCAGCATCGGGTCGGCGGCGGCGCGGCGGCAATTGTCCTCGCGCAATTCCATCGCGCCGATCAGCTCGGTGTTGACCGCGAGGATCAGCCGCAGGGTGTCCACCGAATCAAACAGCGGCGGCTTGTCCTCTTGAAGGTCGCGATTGTAGGTGAGCGGCAGGCCTTTGAGGGCGACCAGCAGGTTCATGAGGTTGCCGACCAAGCGACCGGTTTTTCCGCGGGTGAGTTCGCAGACGTCGGGGTTTTTCTTTTGCGGCATGAGGGACGAGCCGGTGGTGTGGGCGTCGGAGAGGGCGGCAAAGGCGAATTCGCTGGTACACCAGAGGATGAGGTCCTCGCTGAGGCGGGACAGGTGAACACCGCACAGCCCCATCACGAACAGCAGCTCGGCGATGTAGTCGCGGTCGGCGATGGCATCCATCGAGTTGTGGGTGATGCCGTCAAACCCGAGTTCGGCGGCGATCGCGTGGCGGTCGAGGTTGATGGTCGAGCCGGCCAGCGCGCCGGAGCCCAGCGGGGAAAGGTTGAGGCGTTTGCGGCAGTCGGCGAGGCGGCTGCGGTCGCGTTCGAGCATTTCGACGTAGGCCAGGAAATGGTGGCCGGCGGTGACCGGTTGGCCGCGCTGGAGGTGGGTGTAGCCGGGGATGACGGTGGCGGCGTAGCGTTCGGCCCGGTCTAGCAGTGCGAGCTGGAGGCCGCCGATCGCGGTGCTGAGTCCGTCGATTTCGCTGCGGCAATAGAGGCGGGTATCGGTGGCGACCTGGTCATTGCGGGAGCGGGCGGTGTGGAGTTTGGCGCCGGGCGGGCCGATGCGGCGGGTCAGTTCCGCCTCGATGTTCATGTGGATGTCCTCGAGCGAGGTCTTGAACTCGAATTTCCCGGCGCGGATGTCGGCCTCGATTTCGCGCAGGCCGCCGGCGATGGCGGCAAACTCATCGGCGCCGAGGAGTCCGGCGGCGAGCTGGCCGCGGGCATGGGCGAGCGAGCCGGCGATGTCGTGGGCAAATAGCCGCCAATCATACGAGATGGACTCGCCGAATTGTTGGACGAGGGACGAAGTGTCTTGGGAGAAGCGACCTTTCCACATGGCTTGAGAGGAGTGATTGATTGATTCGTTGACGCCGGTTGCGTTGTGAGGGGTGGCGGCAGTTGACGCTAAAATGGCGGCGGCGGCAATCAAACTTCGAGAGCTGGATTTTCGTCACAAGGAGCTAGGCAAGCCGGGACAGCCTCATCGCCGCCACCGCGCCCCAGCATCACCTCACTCTCGTCACCCGCAACACCACCGACGTTCAGGCCGGTGTGGACGTCCTGAATCCGTGGAGAGTGCATGAGGTTCATTCCTCCAGCACAAGTTGTTGCGAGACATAGGGGATGGGATAAGCGGTGAGCCAAACCTCCGCGCTGGATTGACCCAAGGGAATCCTCGGGTTGCCCTCGGACTGCGCCTATTCAAACACCAGCACCGAAGCATTCAGGCAGGAAGCCTGACGAAAAAGTCTGACGAAAAAGTCTTGCGGTATCGCGCGCTTGATGGATGCTTGGGCCGCATTCAAACCTACGGAGCGATCCAATTCCCAAACCATGAAAACAATCCTACTGCCCGCAATGGCCGCCATCGGCCTCATCCTGTCAGCCTGCACCACGCACAATCCCGCTCCAGTTCCCGCTCCGGCGCCGACGCCCAGCGCGACCAAAGCGAAGCCAGCGGCCACCAAGGCCAAGGTCCACCACAAGGCACCGGCCAAGAAGGCCAGCGACACCCCCGCGACCGAAACGACCAAGAAGGCACCGGCTGCTGAAGCAACCAAGCCGGCTGAGCCGACCCAATAATCCGGCCAAGCCCACGCTTGACAAATGTCGGCCGGCGAGAGTGCATCGCGTTGGTTCCAATGCGAATTGCATGCGATGGTGGCCGGTTGCCGTGGCCCCGAGGTTCGTGAGAATCGCGGGGCCATCTGGATGGTGGCGAGCAGCAGCGAGCCCATCCGCACCGCCAAAATCCTCAGCGTGAGACTTGGCATCGAGCAGACTTCCGGTTAGGATAAACTCGCGGTGGCTCAGGGCGGCCGGGTTGAAGATGCCACCGAGCGGTCGCGCCAGATGGAGATTGCGCGTTTCCTTGGGGGCCTTGGGTTCAGTGCGGCGGCCGTAGATCTGGGTGATGCGGCCGGAGGTCTGCCAGTGCGGCCCGCACTCGCGGATGCATGAGCACGGCGCTGATTTGTTTGGGATCGACCGTATTGGTGCGATCGTGCACGGCTTCGATGAGGGTGCCGCCGCAGAGGTTTCGCACGGCCCGCAGGACGCCCTCAGAGACGCGCGGGACGAGGTGGAGGGACACCGGAACCCAAACAGGCGGTTGAAGCGGCAAATAGAATGCTGCAGAGGTGCGGTTCGGCTGTAAGGGTAGTGTCGGCGCTCATAGCGCGCCGCTACAATTACGTTAGACCATTCTTCATCAATTTGCCTCAACTCAACCCACCGCAGCTCGACGATTTGCTGTCCGCTGATGAGTGCGGTCTCGATGGCCGGCCAGGAGGTTTCCAATGCCTGGATCAACGCTTGATTGCGGCAATTGCCGATTCGGATCCACAACAGTCGTCCGCCGTCATCCGGGCGCGTGGCAAGCGTGAAAAAATCATCGTCCTTGCTGGCAACGATTCTCGACTGGCTAGCGGCAAGCGACCAAATGGCGCGGTCATCGCTTTGCCCGAGTCCGAGGTCCAGCACATGGATTGCGTCGTGGCCTTTTCCGGCAAGCCAGTGCGCTACTGAAACCGGCAACGGGTTGTCTATCAGAAAACTTCACGACGCGTCCGCGAGAATCAGGTGGTCGGTTTGCCGGGCGGCATAGAGCAGGGCGGCCGTGATGTCCTCGGGTTCAAGGAACGGGTAATCCGCGAGGAGTTCCTCACGGCTCGCTCCATGGGCAATGAGGTCGAGAACGTCGCCCACCCGCAAGCGGTAGCCGCGGATGCAAGGTCTACCGCCGCATTTGCCCGGTTCGACTGTGATACGTTCCAAGAACGGTTCATAGCGAGAGTTTAAGGCCATCCCGCAGGCGTCGCAACCACCGATTCGAAATTCTTGAAGTGCGCCTGGACACGAGCGCCCGCGTCGACAAGATCGTGACTCCATAATCCTCTGGTGCTAGAAAGTAACTAACGACAAGCGCCAGGCTGACTAATCAGCAAATCACATTTCCTTCGCCGCGGGTGCGCACCGGCGGCCCCGCGCTTGACGTTCTCTGAGGATTCCACCAAATTCTTCCCGCCAATGCACCCAAACACCGCCACAACTCCATGAATTCTCCAACATCCACGCGCGCGCCGCGGACGTGGTTCGCCGCGACCGCGCTGGCCCTGTTGCTAACCCTGCCCGGCCCGCTCCAGGCCGCCGCGCCGGACCTCACGGCGACGGATCTCAGCACCATTGACCGGACTGGGACCTACAACCTGGGCCCCACCGGCATGCGCGGGTGGATTTATCACGCCTGGTCGGAGACTCCCGGGCGGGATGGCACCACGGCGTTCGCGCCCTATCAGATTTTGGTGACCACCGTGGCAGCCGGCACGCCGGCAGCCGGCGTGCTCGCCACCGACGACGTCATTCTGGGAGCCAGCGCGGGCGGCGGCGCGGTCCCGCTCTTCACCAGCGATGCCCGCAAAAGTCTGGGCTGGGCGATCGGCGCCGCCGAGGCCGGCGATGGCATTCTCAAGTTCAAGCGCTGGCGCGCAGGCGTCACCACCGAGGTGTCCATCACCCTGCCCGTGATGGGCGCTTACTCCGACACGGCACCCTACAATTGTCCCAAGACCGCGCGGATTCTAACCAACGCCGCCAACAGTCTCAAACAGAAAATTGACGCGAAAGGGTGGGGCAGCAACGACGGGAGCGGAGCCATCAGCGCGTTGGCCCTGCTGGCCACCGGCGATCCCGCCTACCTGCCGATGCTACAGAAGTATGCCCGGGTGCTGGCACCCGCGACGTTGGATCTCGAGCACAATGGGATATCGGCCTGGGAATGCTATAACAGCATTTTTCTGGCTGAATATTACATGCTGACCAAGGACGCCGAGGTGTTTCATGGCCTCAGTGAGTATGTCATCTATGCGGCCACCCATTCGAGCATGTTCGGCACGGCCGGCCACGGGTTTTCGAATGTCCCGCCGCCCGGCGGTTGGAAGGCCGGTGGGACCCATGGCTCGATGAGTTGGTACGGGCCGGTCAATCAGGCGGGCCTGGCCGCGCAGCTCTCGATTGTGTTAGGTAAAAAGGCGGGCGTGGTGAGTCCGGAGATTGATCCGGCCATTGCGCGGGCCGCCAATTTCTTCGGCTACTATGTCAACCGTGGATCCATTCCCTACGGCGAACACGAGCCGTATTGCGGCGAGCACCAACTTCCGGGTCAGAAGCGGATGTATTATGATCACTGCAGCAACGGCAAGGACCCGCTGACCGCGATCCTGTTTGCGTGCATGGGCGACAAGCCTGTGCAGACGGAGTATTTCGCGCGGATGTCGGTCGCCGGATTCAGGGGCGAGAATTACGGCCACACGGGGCAGGGGTTCAGTTACCTGTGGACGGCGCTGGGTGCCAATGTGGGCGGCCCTGCGGCGGTGGCTGAGTACCAAAAGAAACTGCGCTGGGACCGCGACATGAAACGCCGCTGCGACGGCTCGTTTGTCTATGAAGGTGGCGAGCAGTGGGGGGCTGGCAAGGGAACCAGCTACGGGGATGACAGTTATACCTACTGGGGCAACCCAACCGCCTATTATCTCCTGCACGCCGCCATCCCATTGAAAAAACTCTATATCACCGGCAAGAACGCAAACCCGGCCAACGAACTCAATGCCGGGAAGGTAAGCAAAGCCATCTTCGCCGCGGACTTCACCTCGCTCTGTGGCAGTTATACCAAGGAGCAACTGGCCGCCGCCCTGGGCGATTGGGATCCGATCGTGCGTTTCAATGCCGCCACCGAACTGGCCACCCGCTCGCTGAGCGCCGCGGACGTGAACGAACTGATCACCCTGGCGGAAAATCCCACCGATGCCAACCAGCGCGAGGCGGCCTGCACCGCCCTCGGTTGCCTCAAGACCACCAGTGCGGTGCCCGCGTTGACCCGCCGGCTCAGCGACCCCGACATTTGGGTGCGCGCCAAGGCCGCCAAGGCGCTGGGCCAAGTGGATGCGGCGGCGGTAGCCTCGGCCGTGCCCGCCATGCTGGGGGCGTTTGTCAAGAATGTGGCGCCCACCTATCCGTTTGAGGCCGGCTTCAATTGGACCGATCCCTTGCAGATCGCCAACGGCTACCTGTCAGAAACGCTGTTCCAGCATCTGGGAGGTGAGACCATCAAGGCCGACAAGAAGCTGCTCTATCCGGCGGTCCGCGCCGGGATCAAGCAGCCGGCCGGCATGTGGCGCGGCAAACTTGACGACTTTGTGCAAAACAAGCTGACCCTTCCCGACGTGGAGGTGTTGATCCAGGAGTTGCTAGAAGATGCCAGAACCGAAGGGCCGTGTGACCGGATGTTCACCGTCACACCGCCCGCCGCGGCCATGAATGCCCTGGCGAAACATCACATCCAGGAAGGGATCCAGGTGTGCTTTAATAGTGTGGCCTACTGGGGTGGCGTTCTCGGGGCGACCGCCACTAGCAGATTGGCGGAATATGGCGAGGCGGCCCGCTGGACGCTGCCGGCTTTGCATGCGGACCTCGCGTGGTGGAAACATGACAACAACTACAAGACGCTGGCAACCACCGTGGCCTCGCTGGAAGCCGCCACCACCTCGCCCGCGTTGGTCGCGGCCCTGCCGCAAGCCGACCCGCAAATCGTGGCTACCCCGGTCAACACGCCCAAGACGCTCATCCTCACCGGTTCGTCCTGCCGCACGAGCCCGGTGGCTTGCAAGGTCGCAACCCGGCCGGCACATGGCGATCTAACAGGCGCGCCGCCCAACCTGGCCTACACCCCCGCGCCCGGCTATCAGGGTATGGACCGCTTCACGTTCACGGCCACCGACAGTCTGACCACTTCATCGCCCGCGACGGTCAATATCGTCGTGGGCACCGCCGGCACCGGATTGAGCGGAAAGTACTATGACAAAATGGGTCTCACCTCGCTCAAGGCGACACGCATCGATCCTGCCGTGAACTTTGACTGGGGCTCAACGCCGCCAGAAACCCTGGCTGCGGGCACCTACAGCGTGCGCTGGACCGGCCAGATCCTGGCGCCGGAGAGCGGGATCTATCGGTTTTCCACGCGCACCAGCGACGGGGTCCGCTTGTGGGTGAACGGTGCGATGGTGATCAACGACTGGAACGACCAGTCGGCCAACCTGTGGAATGACAGCACCCCCGTCACCCTGACAGCCGGGCAGAAATACAACTTGAAGATGGAATACTATCACAATGCCAATCCGGCAACGGCGCGGCTGTATTGGTATATGCCATCCCGTCAGGCCGCCACGATCATCCCGCGGGAATTGTTAGCTCCGGTGTCGGTGGTGAGCCTGACCTCACCACTGGACGGCGCGCGCTTCGGCCTGCCGGCCGGCCAACCGGCAACGGTGACGCTGGCGGCCGATACCGCGGACCTGGCCGGCACGGTGAAGAAGGTGTCTTTCTATCAGGGAAACACGCTGATCGGGTCGGCTGAAACCGCGCCGTATTCGGTGGAATGGAAGAACGTGCCGGCGGGCGAGTACGGCCTAACAGCCAAGGCGACTCTCAGCACAGGCCAGGCCAGCATGTCGGCTGTGGCGAAGATCACGGTGGATGGTTACACGGTTCCCGTCACGGCGGGTCTCGCCTGTTACTTCGATGCGTCCGTCGGCGTCACCACCAATGCCGACGGGGTGGTCCAACGCTGGACTGACCGGTCCGGCAACGCGCACCACGCGAGCCTGGGCAGCGGCGCACCGGTCCTTGTCGCCAATCAACTCATGGGGCATGCGGTGGTCCAATTGCGGGGCAAGGACACTTGGTTTGACATTGCCGGCGGGTTCTTCACCAAAGAGCAGTATCTCGTGGTGCGATCGCCGAACGCCACCTGGAACGGCAGCGGCACGTTCCTTGGCCGCAGGTCCGATGATATGCAATCGGTGCGGGCCTCCAGCTACAATATGGCCAATGGAACCGACGGGTTCTGGCAGGACCACTTCCCGGCGGCGGTTTCGCGGAATGGCACACCGTTAGCGAAAAACGGCCAGCAGGGCAGCGCCTTTCATCTGGCGCCCATCACCGACTATATGCTGCTCAAGATCACCGTCGATGGAGACGCGAGCGCGGCGAATCTCGCACAGTATCCATTCTATCAGATCGGCAAAAACGAATCTTTGGGCACGATGGATTTTGACGTTGCCGAGATCATTGGATACAACAACGCCCTATCCGCGAGTGACGAAGCATTGGTCGGCGGCTACCTGGGGGCCAAATACGGGATCACCACGGCCTATCCGCGGCCGGCCGCCAGCCAAGCGGTGAGCCCGAAGATCCCGCCAGGGAGAAGACCAGCAGCAAGCGGCAAATGAAAGGTCTTGTGCGCTCTTGATGTATTCAAACAGGATCAAATGAGAAACCTACTAACGACAATCACACTGGTCTTGCTGGCGCTGCCTCAAACCGGATTCGCCCAATACCAAGGCTGGCAGCATGCCGGCTCGTTCTACCTGTTAACAACTCCAGAGGGGGCGAATCTGCCGGCCACGGCCTCGGAGGAGGGTTTCCCGCTGCTGCTGCGGCTGGACAAGGACTCGTTTGATTTCAAGCAGGCGCAAGCCAAGGGCGAGGACCTGCGCTTCGCCGTTGCGGGCAAGGCGCTGGCCTATCAGGTTGAGGCGTGGGACGCGGCCGCCGCCACGGCCGTCATCTGGGTGCGCATCCCCACCATCAAGGGCAATGCACACCAGAGAATCGACATGTTCTGGGGCAAGACCGATGCGAAGAGCGAATCGAGCGGCAAGGCGGTGTTCAATGAGTCCAATGGCTACCTCAGCGTCTGGCACCTGGACGATCCGACCAAGGATGAGACCGGCGCGCTTCAAGGCAAGGACCAGGGCACCACGCCGGTGGCCGGGGTGATTGGTCAGGGCCGCCACTTTGAACCTGGCAAGGGGATCAACTGCGGGGAGAACATCACCACCTATCCGACAGGTTCCAACCCCCATTCGACGGAACTTTGGTTCAAGGCCGCGAAGTCGGGCGATCGCATCGTCTGCTGGGGCAATGGCGACCCCAAGGCCGTGGTACAGATGATTTTGAGCAAGCCGCCGCACATGTCGATGGATTGCTACGGATCGGGGGCAGGCCTGCAGGCCCCCAGCACCATCGCCATGAACGAATGGGTGCACGTCGTCCACACCTGCAAGAAGGGCGACTCGCGACTATACGTGAATGGACGCCTGGACGGCGTTTCGACGAGCGAAAATAGTCCGTTGGATATCAAGAGTCCGGCGAAAATGTGGATGGGCGGATGGGGCGGCTATGTGTTCAAAGGCGACATGGACGAGGTGCGCATCTCCAAGGTCGCGCGTTCCGCCGATTGGGTGAGACTCCAGTATGAGAACCAGAAGCCTTTGCAGACCGTGGTCGGTCCGTTGGTGCGGCCAGGCACCGACTTCGCGGTCTCAGTGAAATCGATAAGTCTGTTGGAGGGCAAAAGCACCATCGTGATGGCCAAGGCTGGCGGCGCGCAGAAACTCTATTGGATCATCAAACGGGGCACCCAGGAAACCGTTGCCGCGGTTGACCGGTTTTCCTACACGCTGGATGCCGGGCGCGTGACCGGCGACACGTCGTTCACGCTCCAACTCAAGACGGTGTTTGCCGATCAGGTGAGAACCTTGGACATACCCGTCACCATCAAGGAGGACATCCCGGATCCGGATTTCACCCTGCAAGCACCTGCAACCTGGAATGGCCGCGATACCATTGAGGTCGTGCCGCACATCGCCAATCTGCAGGCATTGGAGGCCAAAGGAGCCGCTGAGATGAAATACAAATGGGCGGTTTCCGGCATGGCGCTGATCCAGGAGGAGGCCCCCGGCAAGCTGGTCCTCAAACGTTCGCAAAACAGCGGCAAGCTGAGCGTGACCGCAACGGCTTCCAACGGCGGCAAGCCTGTCACCCAAACGATCCAGATCGTGGTCAAGGAACCCGCGAAGGATGCGTGGGTGCAACGCACGCCGGACAAGGATGAGAAGCCCGTGGACAACCAGTTCTATGCGCGCGACGACAATAACGAGGGAACGCTTTTCTACAATGGCACTCTCACGGATTCCGCCGACTCGGTGTTCCTGAAACTCTATGCCGACGACAAGCTGATCAAGACCGAAAGCCAAAAACCAAAGGCGGACAAGAGTTATGCATTGGAGGTAAAGCTCAAGCCGGGGCTCGTCATCTACAAGGTCGAGTTCGGAACCAAGAGCGGCAATGCCGAGAAAGTCCAACAGACCGTGAATAACCTCGTCTGTGGCGACGCCTATGTCATCCAAGGCCAGTCCAATGCCGTGGGCTACAACTACGAGAACACCACCAAACGCCAGGATCTCACCCACACCGACAGCCCGTGGATCCGCAGCTTCGGCGGCAACGGCGAGGTTGAGGGCAACCCGACCACAGGTGGCTGGGGCAACGCTGTGGTGGAACGGCTGACGCCCACGTCCCCCGACCGCATCCATTTCATCAGTGCTTGGGGAATGGCACTGGCCAAGAAGCTTGTGGAGGACGATAAAATCCCCATCTGCATCCTCAACGGGGCCGTTGGCGGCACTCGAATCGATGAACACATGCCGGATCATGTCAAAACAGCCAACAAGGAACGACCGATCTACAACAACCTGAAGCAGCGGGTGATCGCGGCCCGGCTCACCCATGGCATTCGCGGTGTGATGTGGCATCAGGGTGAAGCGGACCAGGGGTTTGACGGACCTGACAACTGTTATGGTTGCGAGATGTATGAGCAGTATTGGCTGGATCTCACCGCGGCATGGAAGCAGGACTATCCTAACATCCGGCACTACTATCTGTTCCAGATCTGGCCCAACGCCTGCTCCCAGGGTGGCACCAGAAACAGCGACAAGCTGCGAGATGTCCAGCGCCGCCTGTCGCGCCTCTATTCCAGCCTGAGCGTCGTGCCCACCCTGGATATTCCCAGCGGCCAGAACTGTCATTTCAAAACCGATGACTACGAGCGGATGGGTCTGGCCCTGGTGCCGCTGTTCGAGCGGGACAGTTATGGCAAGGTCTTCGCGCAGCCGATCACGGCCGCAGACATCCAGCGGGCAAGCTACACCACCGCCCGGAAAGACGAGATCGCGCTGGAGTTCGACCAGCCGGTGGCGTGGATTGACGCGCTGGCCGACCAGTTCCATCTGGACGGCGAGGCGGGCAAGGTTGCGTCGGGCAGCGTGTCTGGCAATGTGCTCAAGCTCAAGCTGGCGGCCCCCGCGAGCGCGAAGACCATCACCTATCTGACGGACAGGAAGTGGGACCCAAAGACCTTGTTATATGGGAAAAACGGCATCGCCGCGCTGACATTCTGCGAGGTGCCGCTAGATGCCACAGCGCCGAATCCCTGATGAATCATCCACACACGGCTCAGCTTTTCAAGGGCATCATAAGCGGGAGAACACCCAACAACATCACCACGGACTCAACCCCAATCGAAAATCATGCACCGCAAGAGAGTTTCCATCATGCATTTCCTTGTTGCCGCCCTGGGCTTTGTCGCCTGTGGTGGCCAGGCCGCCTCGGCGCAGGACTTGAAGTTATGGTATGATAAGCCAGCCGGGCAATGGGTCGAGGCCCTGCCGGTGGGCAACGGACGGCTCGGTGCCATGGTGTTTGGCGGGGTGGACCAGGAACGCTTGCAACTCAACGAGTGCACGCTGTGGGCCGGCGGGCCCTATGACCCGAGCAGTCCGGAAGCCTTGAAAGCACTGCCCGAGGCACGTCGGCTGATTTTCGAGGGCAAGTACGGCGAGGCGCATGGCCTGATCGGCGCGAAGATGATGGCGCACCCGCTGAAGCAAATGCCATACGAGACGGTGGGCGATTTGAAGTTGAGCTTTCCCAGAATTGGCGACGTGACCGGATACCGGCGCGAACTCGATATCGACACGGCGATCACTCACACGACCTACTCGGTCGCCGGGGTGAAATTTGTCCGCGAGGTGTTCTCCAGCCCGGTGGATCAGGTGATTGTCGTTCATCTAACCGCCGACAAGCAGGGCCGGATCGACTTCACTGCGGCGATGAGCACGCCCCAAAAGGCCACGGTCGAGGCGGAGTCGCCGGGCACGCTCGTCATGCGGGGCGTCAACGCCGAGGCCAATGGCATCCCGGGGGCGCTGAAGTTCCAGGCCCGCGTCCGAATTCTCACGCAAGGCGGCAAGATGACTGCAGGAAAAGACAGCGTTTCGGTTAGCGGCGCGGATTCGGCGACCTTGCTGATTGTTGCAGCCACCAGTTACAAGAGCTACAAGGATGTTAGTGGCGACCCCGAGGCGCTGACCCAGGCGTATCTGGCCAAAGCGCTGCGGAAACCGTTAGACACCCTGCGCAAGGACCACGTCGCGGAACATCAACGGCTATTCCGGCGCGTGTCGTTGGATCTCGGCGTGACCGACAAAGCGAAACTGCCGACCGATCAGCGTATCGCCAAATTTGCCGAGGGCAACGACCCGCAGTTGGCAGCGCTCTACTTTCAATTCGGCCGTTACCTGCTGATGTCATGCTCGCGTGCGGGTGGCCAGCCGGCGACATTGCAGGGGCTGTGGAACGAAAGCATGGCACCGCCATGGGACAGCAAGTACACGATCAACATCAACACGGAGATGAACTATTGGCCTGCGGAACCGGCCAACCTCGGCGAGTGCAGCGCCCCGCTGATCCAGATGGTCAGCGAGCTGGTCGAACCGGGCAGCCGCACCGCAAAGGTGAATTGGGGCGCGGGCGGTTGGGTCTGCCATCACAACACCGACTTATGGCGGGCGACGGCGCCGATCGACGGCCCGACCTGGGGCTTCTGGCCGACGGGCGGTGCGTGGCTCTGCAAGAACCTTTGGGACCGCTACGAGTTCGGCGGCGACAAGAAGTATCTGGCGCAAGTCTATCCGGTCATGAAGGGCGCCGCGCAGTTCTTCCTCGATACGCTCGTGGAAGAACCCAAACACAAGTGGCTGGTGACCTGTCCGTCGCTGTCGCCTGAAAACACGCATCCCGGCGGCGCGAGCGTTTGTGCCGGCCCCACGATGGACAGTCAAATCATCCGCGATCTGTTCACGAACTGCATCCAGGCGTCTGAGATTCTTGCCCTGGACGCCGATCTCCGCGCGAAACTCGTCGCCACGCGCACGCGGCTGGCACCCAATCAGATTGGCAAGGAAGGCCAGCTCCAGGAATGGCTCGACGACTGGGATATGCAAGCGCCGGAGAAGCAGCACCGCCATGTCTCGCATCTCTACGGCCTCTATCCCAGCGCCCAGATCACTCCCCGTGGCACGCCGGAACTGGCGGCCGCCGTGCGCAAGTCGCTCGAAATCCGCGGCGACGACGCCACCGGCTGGGGCGTGGGCTGGCGAATCAACCTTTGGGCAAGGCTGCTCGACGGCGATCACGCATATAAACTGCTGGCGATGTTGATGACGCCGCCCCGGACCCTTCCTAACATGTTCGAC